>ERZ1106976.2096-NODE-2096-length-18488-cov-4.467260_pt1 | contig 18488 bp, 13 predicted proteins | sample MGYA00403687_ERZ1106976 | MGnify/ENA primary metagenome ERZ1106976 (study PRJEB35170, sample SAMEA104062446) | human gut metagenome | biome: human gut; feature: human-associated habitat; material: faeces | place: Denmark | collected 2013-02-22 ... | reverse complement strand
TATCCAGTCATAATACTCGTGTTGCAATGCAACTGCCTCCGGCTCGTCGTAAATGCCGTCAAGCGGAGTGTCATTATATGATGAAAGACCTTCATATTCATATGTTTCGGGCAGCTGACTCGCGACTGCATCGAGTCTCTGCAGAACAATTCCCATCGGCACCAGCTTTGCCGGCATGACAGAACACCTCCGTTTGATAAGCTTCGATTTAAAATTATATATCCTTCCGCACCTGTTGTCAATGTTTTTTTGCTAAAAAAATCAAAAAAAATGCGTATAAACTGTTGAAAAAGACAAAGAAGTGTGTTATATTATAAAAAGCGGCGTGTCGGAGCGTATCCGATTCTGCTGTTGTAATGCTTTGATTTCAGAGGTGTTCCGGATGGGAAAACTTTCTGTCGCCGTCATGTTGACATTGACGGCAATGTCGCTGTCATCGTGCTCGATTTTCGGCTTTGAGGAAACGTCTGTTCCTGTGATTGCGTCACACAGCGGTGAAGATATGATTGATGAAAGCAATTCGCGGTTCTATGAGCTGAACAAGCCCGAAAAAGAGGAATCTAAGCCCTTTTCGCATGACGAATTATCTTCTGGCGAGTTTTCATTGGGAGAGAACGAATTGTCGGAAGAAGCCTCCGTGGAGGTCTCCGAGCCGCTGGAACGATATTCATATAAAAAGTTTATGGTCAACGGCTTTTCCGAAGGGGAGATTTCGGATATCGTATCTGAACTTACCGACATAGTTGATTCCGCAGATGCTCATATCAGCATTTACTATGAAGATATTGCAACCGGCAATTCTTTTTCATACGACGGTGCAAGAACGTATAAAGCGGGAGGCGTAACGATGGCGCCTTACGTGAAATATCTGACCGCAAACGGCGAAAATTCGGAAGAAACGCTGACGCTGAAAGCATATCAGAAACATCCATCACGAGCGATTTCGCCGGTACGGTCAAGCAGATTCTGGTCCGTCAGGGGCAGACCGTGGCTACCGACGCCGTTCTGATGGAGATCGAATAACACGATCCATTCTTTCCGGACGCCATTCCGTCCGCAGCGCCCGGTGCGTTGCGGGCGGAACTTTTTTTCGGAGGCTTCGGTCGTGATCCCGGAGGCTTCCGCGACGATGCTGCCTGCCGCATTGCAGTACGCTGTCCCGAGCGCATCGGCCGCCGCGCCCGGGGCGGACCGGGGCTTGCCGGGGATGTGGAGGACGCCTTGCGGGCCTTGCTTCCGATGCTGCGCGAACGTTCCGACCGGACGTTCCTCCGACCGCCGGCTGAAAATCTGCGGCGTCTTGTGCGACGACATGACCGTCGCGCCCGTGGCGACGGCCACGAGCAATCTGAAACACCTCCGCGAACTGGTCTGACCGGTGCGGCGAGGCTACTCTTCCGGCGTGGGGGCTTCGTCCGTCCGGTCGGTGTAGAGAATTCCGTCGAGATGGTCTGTTTCGTGCTGGAAGATTACGGCCGTGAATCCGTCGATCGTCTCCGTTTTTTCGGCGAACCGCTCGTCGCGGTAGCGCAATACGATCCGTTGCGCCCGCACCACCCTGCCCGCTAATCCCGGAATCGAGAGACATCCTTCCCGTCCCGGGGCGGTTTCGGCCGACGATTCGACGATCTCCGGGTTCAGGTAGAATTCGAACGGCTCTCCGGGCTTGTCGAAACGCTGCACGGCGATCATCCGCCGGAGAATCCCCACCTGCGGGGCGGCGATGCCTACGCCCGTGTTCTGCGGGTCCTGCACCGTCGCGAGCATCCTGCGGCGCAGGACGGCGTAGTCGTCCGTCCGCAGCATCCGCCCGGTCACCGGAGCGGCCTTTTGACGCAGGACGAGCGAGTCGGCCGGGTTTCCGACGGTCAGTATGCGCATGATTTCTCCCTTCCCGGCGTGAATGGTCTCCTCCTCTGCGGCGCTGAACCCTCCGGAGCATCCGGTGAACGCCAGCGTTGCGGCCGCGCAGGCCGCCAGTATCGTTTTCTTTTCCATGATAGCCGCTGTTTCTGTGAATAGGCTTTTTTTTCGGTAATTCGCCCGGTTTTTCTAGGTGAGAAAGTACCCGTTCGCTTCTCCGCGATATAGCTGCGGATTTGTTCGTCCGTAGGACTTTTGCAATTCTCCTCCGGAATATCGCTTCCGACATAGAGGAAGCGGTTCGATGTACGGTCCTTGTTGTAACCCCGCAGGTATTTCTGATAGGCCAGCTTTTTGGTCGGGAGGACGATAATCGTATCGCGCGGTTGATTCAGTGCCAGGGTAGTAGCTCCGATGCCCGGAACGCTTTTCTTGACGATGCCATAGGGCAGGTTGGTGAAAATTCCGCCTAACTTGGCTCTCGGATAAAGCAGCGTCAGACGCATGCACTCTATGCGCTTATGCGTATCGTCTTGATAGATGATTTCATACCGAACCGGATTCTTCTCGTCGTCAAATGTGTTTATGAAAGCTCCGTTGTACATGTAGCTCCGGTAATAGCCTATGCCATCGCAGTAACCGCTGATATTCGGATAAAAGATTTCATAGCGAGGGTCCTCTATCTTTACCGTATTGGCAGGGAGTTTTTCCCGTATAGAGAGTTTGGGTTTGGCCTTGTCGTCATTCATACATGGAACGCCTTTTGAAAAAGACCGCCTACGCTCTCACCATAGGCAGTCATGTAAAGATACAAGATGTTATTGAGATTATCAAGTCGCTATTCGCTAATCGTTCGTTTCCTCCAAAACTTTTTCCAGCCGCCCGATATGATTGCTGATGTTCTTGTTCAGAACTTGCGCATAGGACTGCTGGGTAACTGAAATATTAGAGTGTCCGAACAGTTTGCTCACCACCTCGATAGGCACATCGTTGTAGAGCAGAATAGTCGTGGCAAAGGTTTTCCGGGCCGTGTGGTGCGTCAATTTCTTGTCGATACCTACGACATCCGCAATTTCCCGCAGATAGGAATTGACCTTTTGATTGGAGATGCGCGGCTGGATATAATCGTCCGTACTACCGAATTCCCGGAACCAGGCTATCAGTTTCTCTGCCTGCGGGAGCAACGGAACGGAAACCTCCCGGTCCGTCTTTTGACGAACAAGCGTGATCCAATTCCTGCCGTCAAATCCTTTCGTGATATGCTTCGGTTGCAACGCCTGCGCTTCATGGTGGGCAAGCCCCGTATAGACCGAGAAGAGGTAGATGTTCTTCACCGTTTCCAGACGTTTCTGGGCAAAATGATGATGCTCCAGTTTGTGCAGTTCCTCCTGCGTGAGAAATACCAGCCGTTTACGCTCTTTTAAGGGCCTGTATTCGACGAACGGGTCCTGCTGGATATAGTTGCACTTGAAAGCGAAAGTGACCATCTGACGCACCCGCTGCATGATTTTATTGATGGTGATGGCTTTCAGACCTTGCACTATGAGTGCTTCTTCGAACTGCTTCACAAAGCGATAGTCCACGCTTCGGATGGGAATGTCCTGCATGTTATACGAGGTGCGGATATACCGCTCTACATGGGCGAAAACCTCCCGGAATTTCTGCAATGTCGCAGGTGAATACTCTTTGCCTACGAGTTGCTCCATCTTGTTCAGACGCTCCCGGAAAATCCCGCACAACGTATGTTCCTCCACCGTCTTGTGCTTGTAGATCGAGTAGATTTCAGCCAGCGAGACATTCCCGTCAGCTTCGTACAATTTACGCTCGATGCCTTTGAGTTCGATGGTAATGTCTTGCAAGCGACGGTTAATCAGCACGGCATCTTCCGAGGTTCCACGGACACATTGAGCGTCTTTGTCCCACAAGTCTGGTGTTACATAAAGTCCCGTCGAAAATTGCTGGCGTTCTGCACCGTCAGTCGTTAACTTGCAGTAAATCGGGGCTGTACCCCGTCGGTTTTTCTTAAATTCGTAGAGATAATAAGTGATTCTCAGTATTTCAACCATAGTCAGCAGATCGTTTTCATAACCCGCTGGAATACCTTTTATTACAAGTCTGGAATACAACTTTTGCCCGAAAGCGAATTGTATTCCAACGAACCCCTAAAATACCCCGATTTTGAATGGTTATTAAAATATCTTAAAATATGGCAATTTTGTTTATTTGCTGATTATAAGATGCTTAACTATTTTACGGGGTATAAAAATAGGGGGCAGATTTTGCAATCTAACCCCTTCCGTAGCGGGTCCGAGACTTGAACTCGGGACCTCATGATTATGAATCATGCGCTCTAACCAGCTGAGCTAACCCGCCATTGCTGAAAGCGAGTGCAAAGGTAATAGAAATTTTCAATCGTGCAAAATCTTTCGGCAAAAAAACGCCGTAAAATTTATGATTCCGGGTTGTGGCATTGATTTTGAGCGCGCTACGGAAAAACCGCAATCTATGTCTCTTACCCAATCGGCGCGTGCCGGAATCCGTGATGCGCTCGGTGTTGTCAAACTCATCGCCGGACTGGTGCTCCTCGTGGCCCTCTCGTGGGAGATCATTGCCGGCGACCATGTCCACATGTCCCGCACCTACCTTGCGATCCAGTTCGTCGTCTGCCTCGTTTTCCTGTGCGATTTCTTCGTCCGCTGGGCCGCTGCCGAACGTCCGGGCCGTTTTTTCTGGCGCAACCTGCCGTTCCTGCTGCTTTCCGTACCCTACCTGAACATCCTGGCGTGGAGCGGCGTCGGCATGACCCACGACTGGGGCGTGCTCGTCGGGCTTATCCCGCTGCTCCGGGCCTTCCTGGCCATGGTGATCATCGTGCGGTGGCTGGTCTCCGAAAACAGGATGCGGAGGCTCTTTTTCGCCTATATCTTCACCGTCGTCGTCTTTACCTATATCTCCGGGCTGGTGTTCTACGACTACGAGGTGCTCGTCAATCCCAAGCTCCACGGCTTCGGCAATGCGCTCTGGTGGGCGTGGATGAACGTCACGACCGTCGGTGCGGAGATTTTCCCCGTCACGGCCGTCGGCAAGGTCTTCTGCGTGCTGCTTCCGTCGTTGGGCATGATGTTCTTTCCGATCTTCACGACCTATGTCCTGCAGGAGTACACCCATAAGAAGGGGGAGTAGCCTTCTGTAAACCTCCCGGCCGTTGTTACGGCCGGGAGGTTAAAATTGCCGGAACAGCGTTATTTTACGCTTTTCGGCACACGCGGCTCCGTCAGGACCGGGCGGCGATCCCGTTCAACCCGATCAGCTGCACACGCTGTTCCAGGTCGCCGACGTCGGGCCGCGAGTGCCGCTGGGTGAACGAGCGGTAGTTGTAGACGGTGCGGATCGAACAGTGCAGCAGCGCGGCGATGGTCGCCGTGTCGGTGATGCCCAGGCGGATCAGCGCGTAGATGCGCAGCACGGTGGTCAGCTCGCCGTCGTGACGCCCCTCGGTGCGGGCCTCGTCGGCAAGCAGGCCGTTCATCTCGTCGATGAACGAGGGAAAAAGCCCGAGGAAGGTCTTGTCGAAAAGCGCATAGAACTCCTTCAGCTCGTCGTTGCGGACGTTGCTGCGGGCGCATTCGCGGCGAAGTTCGGCAATCCGGTCGTCGCGCAGCATCTTGTTGACATACTGATACGTACCCGAGAGTTTGTTGATATATTCCGAAATCGTCTGGAGAAAGCCCCCGATATAGACCTCCTTGATCCGGTTGGCATCGGCGATCCGGAGGTTCTGCGCGCTCAGGCGGTCGTTCGTCTCACGCAGGATCCGGGCCAGGCCGTTGAGTTTATCGTTCGACTCGCGGAGGGTTTGCTGCACGGCGCAGAGCTTCCGGTTGCGGGACAGCACGTAAAGCCCCGCGGCGACGGCCGAGACGAAAAAGAGCAGGATGACGACAATCAGCACGATGTACATCGTGTGCAGGCGGGCGTTGCGCTCGCTGTAAGCCGCCTCGATCTGCGGCAGGATGGCCATGTCGCGCCACGAGCGGCTCGGGGAGTTGAAGAAACGCGTGTCGCGGATCGCCACGCGGATATAATCCATCGCCCGATCGACGTCGCCCCGGTTGAAAAGCTCTTCGGAGACGGCGCACAGCGACCCGTGGTCACGCACGGCGGACTGGATGTCGGCCATGGCCGAACGTATGAACCAGGCGAGTTCCTCGTCGGGACGCCCCGCCTTCCCCTCGAGCTGCGCCTTGTGGTTGGCGGCCTTGGCGTAGGAGTGGGAATCGGAAGGGACCGAGACCAGCAGGCTGTCGCAGAGGGTCGAAGCCTCGGACCAGTCCTTGCGGACGATGGCATCCATATACCCGTAGTACAGGCTCGTGAAGGTGTCCTCGCTGATTTCCGCCGCGCTGACCGCATAATAGTGCTCGCGCCGGCGGAAAAGGTCGCGGCGTTCGCCCGGCTCGGTCAGGGCGTAGAGTTCGCGGTTCATGCGATGCCGGGCGACATAATAGGATTGCAGCGCCCGGCGGCTGACGTGCACCGTGTCGCGGATACCGCTCAAGATCTCCTCGGCCTCGTAGAAACGTCCGCCCAGGCTGTAACAGAGCGCAATCCCGGAGCGGGCACGCATGATCAGGTCGTTGTCGCCGGTCTCTTCGGCCAGCGCAAGACTTCGCCGGAGGTAGAGAAGCGCGAAGTCGCTCTGGTAGGAGTTGTAATTTTCGGCGAGCCGCTCGGTCAGGTCGAAACGCTCGCGCAGCGAAAGCCCGTCGCGGGTCAGGGCGCACTTGAGCGAATCAATGCGGGATTCGCGCCGCGCCGTGTACTCGCCGCTGCGGGCGATCACCCGATCGAGACTGCGGAACAGCTCCTGCAGGTCGGTCTTTTCACCCGGGGAAGCCGGAGCCGCGGACAGCGCGGAGAACAACGCTGCGGCAAGAAGGAGGATTTTCATTTCAGGTTTCGGTTTAATGCAAACATAGCGTTTTAATAACACAAAAGCAAATCAGAAGAAAGGGCCTGTGTATTACAAATGTATTAAAAAGTAAAATATCAAAGTTTCAGCATTTACATAACGCACGGGGGTGTAAAAATCGAACATGCTGACAATAAACAAGATAAGATTTACATTCATTTACATTTTCGGGCAAGGCCCTTTCCGCATATTTATTAAGGGCTATCTTTGTAATGAAAATATTTTCAATATTCACCCGAAATTTAGCTAAAATTTTCCAAACTTTTTCAGACCAATTAACCTAAATGCTATGAGAACAACTCTATCTCTGAAAATCCCGAAGAGGAGCGTCACCCCGCTGATCGCGGTACAGCTGCTGACCGGCACGGTATCTCTGGGCACAGCCTGCGACGACGACAAGGACTACTCCCGCAGGGAACACATCGAGTGGTCGAACTCGCCCGAGTTCGAAGAAGCGCTGACGGGAACCCTGCACATCCCCGTCAGAGCGTCGAAAGAGCAGGACGCCACTCCGTTCAAAAGATCCATCTATATCAGAAGCAATGTGGCTTATCAGGTCGGATTCGAAGGCGAAAAGGAAGAGTCCGGAGAACTGCCGGCCGAGGAGTGGCTCAACGTCGACGAAATCAAACGCGGCGTCAGGCCCGGAATCGACGAACTGGTCCTGCTGATCACCCCGCACACGGAGTCCTACGTAGAACGGAAAGGGTGCATCTCGCTGCACACCGACGTCGAATTCCTCAATGAATTCATCGCCGTGGTGCAGGGATTCCCGAAATACACCAAAGATTACGAGGGCAACTTCGACCGGCTGAAGTACGGTTCGGCGGAACCTCTGGAGACCCGGGGCGAAACGCCGATCGACAGCTGGACCGCCGACCAGAAGAAAATGGGGCTGGAATCGACGCCCGCACAGGAGGGAGGCACGGCCTACTGCTACGGCAAAAACGGCTACGTCAAACTCGGCGACGACGCCGGACACGGAGCCAACCTGCTGACCCCGTACGATCCGGGCATCCGGAACGACACGGCCGCCATGGTCCGTTTCAACGCCATCGCCTATGCGACGGCCGACGGCACGAAAGACAACGACGAACTGACCGTGCGGATCACGGGAGGCGGGCAGTTCGCCGACGGAACCACCGAGAAAACCGTCCGTGTGGGACACCTCGATCCCACGGCCGCGGAGCTTCCGACGGCCATGTGGAAAAACTCCCAGCAGGAGTTCATCATCTTCTCCCGCCCCAAAAATCCCTTTACGAGCAACACGCGCATGGAACTGATGGCCGGCAAATACGAGATGGAGAGCGGCAACACACGCATCTTCATCGACAACCTCTACGTGCTGCGCCTGAAATGGTACGATTTCGAAGACCTGTTCGGCAAACTCCCCTGGGAACAGAATGCCCCGCGACACTAAAAACCCAAACTACGACATACGATGAAAAAATTCTACACCAAGCGCTTCAGCCTGATCTGCGCCTTCGCCGCCTCGGCCCTATTGCTCGGGGGGGGTGCAGCGAGGATGAAACGGAGCCGGCTATCGGCTCGAAAGGCGTCAGCAGCGAAGTCTTCGTCTCCAGCGACGCAGGCTCCCGCACCATCAAGGTAGAGACCTCCGGACCGTGGCAGGCGCGGCTCACGCCCGAGACCAGACTCTGGGTCTCGGTCGACGGCGCCGACAGCGGCGAAACGGGCGGCTCGCTCAACCTCAATTACCGGACCAACAACTCGCTTCCCCGCAAGGGAACCATCCTCGTCTCATCGGCCCGCCAGCAGGTCGTCGACACGATTTACCTGATGCAGTACGGCACGACGCCGCTCCTGGAGTTCAAGTACATCGGAAAACAATATTCGTCCGTTAGCACGATCGACTCCGTTGCGATCGGCACCAACATTCCGCTGTCCAAAAAAATCTACTGGACGGTCGTTTACGACGAGAATTCCGCTGCCGAACCGTGGGCCGACAGCGTCAGCTACGCCCAGGATTTCAAATATTTCCGGTTCCGGATCGCCGACAACAAGAAATTCGAGCCTCGCGCGGCGCGGTTCCGGCTCCGATTTCAGGACGACTGGGGCGAAGATCACACAACCTATTTCACAGCCTATCAGGGTATCCCGGGCGGTACGGCGGAGACCCGCGAGATGACCTTCGAGGAGCTGCGCGGGCTGATCGCGGAGGCGGAAGGCGAGATCACCCTCGATCAGGACATCGCCGTAAGCGGCACGGTCATCAGCGACTGGGCCTCGCCCAACATGGCCGGAAGCCCCATGCCCAAGGCCGCGGAGAAACCCGACCTGGGCATCAACGACTGCACGGCCTACATGCAGAACGCCGACGCCTCGCTGGGTCTCGCCCTCGTCACGACCGACGCCCAGCAGAACAACCTGCAACGATATGACAAACTCAAACTCTGGTGCAAGGGCCTCACGCTGACCAAGCGGAGCAACCCCGAGCGCTACACGCTCAGCGGCGTGACGCAGGACCACATCGTCACCAAAGAGGCCGGAACGGCCGAAGAGCTGCCCGCGAAGCGGCGCTTCATCGACCAGCTGACCGACGCCGACATCTACACCCAGGTGACGCTCAAACGCTGCCAGATGGCCGTGCGCACCGGACGTTTCATCCCCGTGCACATCAACTACACCAACAGTTTCAACAACTACTACCCCGCAGCCGTACTCGACCGTCACGGCGACATGATCTACCTGATGACCAACCACGGCTGCGACTGGCGTTTCAAGGAGATGCTCGACGGCGAGGGAACGATCACAGGCATCATCGTACACGAGCCTTACACCTTCTTCGAGCGGGGCGGCGACATCGGCCGTTACCAGATCCGCAACGTGACGCGCGAGGACATCGCGCTGGACGAATCGGCCGACAACGTCTTCTCGGCCGTGGCCGTGGAGTGGAGTCCCAACGGCAGCAAGGACCCCCGCGCTTACGCATTCCCGCAGTATCCGCATCCGGCAACCGACAGCGGTCAGGCGCATTGCGTGGCCGCAACGACGGGTTCGGGACTCTCGTTTATGAGCACCTACACCTGGCTGGCCGTCGGCAGCGCCTACCGGGCCGCCGAAAACGGGCTGACCATCAACAACGCCTCGTGGGGCCACAAACAGCTGTGGGACACGGCGAAGAACACGGGAAACTCCCTGATCTTCGAGTTCTCGACGCAGGGCGTCAGCTCCACGCAATGCTCCTTCGTCTTCACCTGCCGCTACCACTCGGCACAGGGCGGACTGCGCTACTGGACGGCGGAATATTCGCTCGACGGCGACAACTGGAAGAAGCTCACCGATTTCACGGTTCCCGACAACGGCAACTGGGGCAACATGCAGCTTGAGCAGCTTTCGGGCGACAAGAACGTGTGGATGCAGGTTCCCACCGAGATTCTGGGACAGAGCGTGGCATGGATCCGCCTGCGCCCCGTGCAGAACAAGATCGGCACGGCGACGACCTACGACACCGCGACCATCGCATCCAACGGACAGGTAGCCAACGCATTCACCGTCTCCTACGCAGCCCTGCGTTACAACAAATAAACCAGCGAACGACATGAAAACATACGACACGATACAGATGCTGCGCCGGCTGGCTTTCGGGGCGACGCTGCTCACGGCCACGGCCCTGCTGCCCGCCTGCGACGACGATCCCGCCGCACCGGACGAGGAACTGACGACCGATCCGGGAACGAGCGTCCAGCCCGAAACCCTGCGTTTCATCAGTTACAATATTCTCGAGGGCATGAAGCTCGACAAAGCCCAGAACTTCGACAACTTCGTCGACTGGGTGAAGGAGAAGAACCCCGACTTCATGGCCCTCTGCGAGTGCAACGCATTCACCGAGGAGTCGCTCACGGCCCTTGCCGGCCGCTACGGGCACCCCTACGCCATACTCTGCAAGGAGAGCGGATTTCCGGTGGGGCTGACGTCGAAATACCCCATCGAACTGCGCAACCGCCTGCTCGAAGACGTTCCCCTCTGGCACGGAGCCATCCACACCCGCATCAAGGACATCAACGTCGTGGTGCTGCACCTCTATCCCTTCGGAACCTATCCCAACGGGCAGGGCGCAGCCGGGACGGGCAACACCTACCGCGACCGGGAGATCAACTGCATCCTCGACAGCACCATCCGCCGCTATCCGGTGGAACCGCTGTGGCTGATGGCGGGCGACTTCAACTCCTATTCGCCCAAGGATGCCGACGCGATGCCCGCGAACACCTATTTCGAGACGCATTCGATCGTACTCAAGAGCGGATACTGCGACGCCCTGCGCGACCGCCACAGCCAGTTCTTCCACACCGTTCCCACCCCCTACAACGGCGAATCGACGGCGGATCAACGGCGGATCGACTTCATCTACGCCTCGCAGGCCGTGATGCGTGAAATAACCGACTCGCGCATCATCTACGACGAATTTACCGCCACGCATTCGGACCACTACCCGGTGATGATCGAATTCCGCCACTACCCCTCCGGGAAGCAAGCATCAGGAGTTGCACTTAAATAAAAATTCGCATGAAACAATATATCATATTACTGATCCTGCTGGTTTCGGGAGCGCTGACGGCAGCGCCTGCCTTCGCGCAGAAAAGCGGAACCAAACATACCGTAACGGGCAAGGTTACGGACCAGAGCGGCGAGCCGCTGATCGGCGCGACCGTACTGGTGACGGGCACGACGAACGGCGCCAGCACCAACGCCACGGGCGATTATTCGATCCAGGTTCCCGAAGGCGCTTCGCTGACCTTCCAGTACATCGGCTATGAAGCCAAAACCGAAAAGGTCGGCGCGCGCACGAAGGTCGACGTGAAACTCGAACAGAGCAAGCAGACCATCGACGAAGTGGTCGTGATCGGCTACGGCACGGTGAAGAAAACCGACCTGACGGGTTCGGTGGCCAACGTCAAGATGAGCGACATCAAGGACGTGCCGGTGGTTTCGGTCGACCAGGCCCTCCAGGGCCGCATCGCCGGCGCCGACATCATGGCCACGACCGGAGAGCCGGGCGCCACGACCTCGATCCGTATCCGCGGCACGCGCTCGATCTCGGCATCGAACGAACCGCTGATCATCGTCGACGGCGTCATCGACGGCATTCACGACCTGAACGACATCAACTCCGCGGACATCGAGTCGATCTCGGTGCTGAAGGACGCCTCGTCGACGGCCATCTACGGCGCACGCGGCTCGAACGGCGTGATCGTGATCACGACCAAGAAGGGCCGCGGCATAGACGGACGCCCCAACATCACCTTCAAGACCGACCTGGGATTTTCGCAGCTCCCGCGTCAGCTCGACATCATGGATGCCACGGAGTTCGCCCGCTACCGCAACGACTACGCCTATTTCTTCTCAAGCGCCGACGGCAACGATAAAATCGAACCCGACTCGCCGATGTCGAAATACCCCTTCCCCAACCCCGAGGCCAAAGGCGTCGGCACGAACTGGATCGACACCATCACGCGCACGGCGCTCTATCAGAATTACGACCTTTCGATTTCGGGAGCCTCCGCGAAAAGCTCCTACTACGCCTCGGCCGGATTCAACGAAACGCAGGGCATCATCGACAACAGCGGGCTGAAACGTTACTCGGCGCGCCTGAAGGTCGACCACGAGTTCGCCAAATGGCTCAAGGCCGGACTGAACCTGAGCTACACCTACCGCGATCAGGACGAAAACCTGGCCACCATCGGCGGAACCAACTGGTGGAACGCCGCCGTGTTCCTCAGCCCGTTCCTCTCCCCCACATCCGACATGAACGACCTGTGGTACTCGGGACAGAAATTCAACAACCCGCGCATCATGCTCGACCACTGCCTCAAGAACGCCCGGCGCATTTCGCTCAACAACAGCGCATTCGTCGAAGTGACCCCCGTCAAGGGGCTGAAGCTGCGCAGCCAGTTCACCTACTACTCCTACCAGCGCCACGGACGCTACTACGAGCCGGGATACCTGCCGGCCAAGAAGGAGAACGAAGGCGGTTACGCCAGCCGCGACGAGTACGACGACACGAGTTTCTCAAGCGAAAATACGGTCTACTACGAATTGCGCCCCAAGAGCGGCCACAATTTCGACGTGCTGGGCGGATACACCGCGCAGATCAAGTACGACAACAACCTGAGCATCACCGGGCGCGGCTACACGCTCGACGAACTCACCTGGAACAACATGGCCGCGGTTCCCGACAAGCAGAACACCTCGATCAGCACCAACCACACGGACTGGACCAAGATGTCGGTGTTCGGACGTCTGAACTACAACTACAAGGAGCGTTACTACGTTACGTTCACGGCCCGTTACGACGGCGCCTCGAACTTCGCCGCCAACAAGAAATGGGGATTCTTCCCCTCGGCGGCCCTTCGCTGGAACATCGCCAACGAGAAGTTCCTGCAAAAAGCCAAGTGGATCGACGAACTGGCCCTGCGCGCCAGCCTCGGACGCACCGGTAACGACGCCATCTCGGCCTACCGTTCGCTGGCGGCCGTCGGCAACTCGACGAGCGGCTACCTGATGGGAGGCACGCAGCAGCTGGCGGTCTACCCGTCGCGTCTGGCATCACCCGACCTGACGTGGGAAACCTCCGACCAGTATACCCTCGGAGCCGACATCTCGCTGTTCGACGGACGGCTCAACGTCACGGCCGACGCCTATCTGATCAAGACCCGCGACCTGCTGCTGACCGTACAGGTAGCCTCGCAGACGGGTTACACCAACTACTTCGCCAACGCCGGACGCACCACCAACAAGGGGTAGGAACTCACCGTCGAAAGCCGCAACATCGTCCGTCCGAAATTCCAGTGGTCAACGACCCTCACCCTGTCGCGCAACAGGCAGATGGTGGACGACATCGCCTCGGAAGACTTCGTGACAGCCTACTCGTCGCCGTCGTCGTCGGGAACCACCTACATGATGTACGGCTACAAGAAGGGCTACACGCTCAACGCCCTCTGGGGATTCCGCTACGGCGGCGTATGGCACAACCAGGAAGAGGTCGAGCGCAACAAGATCACCAAGGCCTACGCCTCGGCCAGCGGCAACACCTTCAAGCCCGGATACGCCCGCTATCAGGACATCAACCACGACGGAGCGCTGAACAGCGACGACCTGGTCTACCTCGGATCGGCCGATCCGGATCTCTACGGCGGTATCCAGAACACGTTCAACATCCATAACTTCACATTCAGCTTCTTCTTCAACTACTCGATCGGCGGCAAGATCTACAACGTCGCCGAACTCTGGATGGGCAACGGTTCGCCCTATACCAACCAATACAAGTACATGCAGAACTCCTGGCATCCGGTCCGCAACCCGAATTCGAACCTGCCGATGGCCGGCAGCTACGACGCCCTGCCCAGCGACCGGCTGGTGCACGACGCAAGCTACCTGCGGCTGAAGAACATCTCCGCGAGCTACACGTTCGACATGCGCAAGGTCACCAAAAACCGCCTGCGCGACATCCGCGTAAGCGTCAGCGGCGAGAACCTCTACCTGTGGAAGAAATACAACGGATTCGATCCGGACGTTTCGACATCGAGTTCCAACTCGGCCCTGCGGCGCGTCGACATCGGCGCCTATCCCAAGCCCCGGACCATTATTTTCAGCCTCCAGATCAGATACTAACAGCCAAGACCATGAAATCATACAGTTTCCTGAAAAAATACCTGCTGGCAGCCACGGCAACCGCCGCCCTGCTGTTCAGCGCGTGCGACCTGGACGAACACCCCACGTCGTTCGTAGGACCCAAGGAGTACTACAAGACCCGGGCGCAATGCCTGGCGGGCCTGAACGCCTGCTACATACCGATCAACAGCATCTACGACTACTGTTTCCTGATTATGACCGAAGGCGTCACCGACCTGATGTACATCGCTTCGGGGACCAAGGACGCCCAGCTCGACATATCCCCCGCGAAGCCGCTCAACGGCCAGAAGATATGGACCCAGTGCTACAAGGGCGTCATGTACTGCAACTCGACCATCGCCGCCATCGAACGTTCGCCCCTGAACGACATCAAGGAGTCTTCGGAAGCCGACAAGCTGCCGCTGCTGGCCGAAGGCGTGGTCATCCGCTCGTTCTACTACTGGCTGCTGACCTGCATCTTCGGCGACGTGCCCTTCTACACCAAGGAGGTCGCCGACCAACAGGTGATGCAGGAGATCGCCCACATGGGCCGCATGTCGGCAAAGGAGACCCGCGACTACCTGATCGACGAATTGCAGCGTTACGTGCCCTCGATGGACCAGGTGCGTTCGTCGGAGGTCGCGGACAACCGCATGGGCGCCGCGATGGGCTGGATGATGATTGCCAAGCTCGCGCAGTGGAACCACCGCTGGGACGACGCCCTCGAGGCGCTCGGCGAACTGGAGAAAATCTACGGCGACCTGCAACAGTATCCGCTCGAAGACATCATGTTCCGCAACAAGAACACCCCGGAGTCGATCTTCGAGGTGCAGCGCACCTACACGCCCGGCGGACTGTCCGTCACGACCAACGTGGCAGCCATCACCACTCCGTACCACAACGGCAAGGGCATCTACGACGGCGTGGAGATTCCCGAAATGGGCACGGGCATGACCACCTGGACCTCCATGCGCCCCAACAGCTATTTCTGCGACGGTCTCCAGACCAAAAAAAGCAACGACAAGCGCAAAACGCTGAACATGGCGTGGGAATACGACGGCAAGCCCTTCTCGGGCGTGGGAACCCGTCCGTGGCTCGGCCCGAAATTCTGGTGCCCGGGGATGCAGAACACCGCCGACTTCTCCAACCAGAAGGTATTCCGCTATGCCGACGCCATCCTGATGATGGCGGAGTGCTACGCCGAGACGGAGGACTCCGACGAGGCCGTCCGCTACCTGAACATGGTCCGGGAACGCGCCGGAACCACCGCCTACGTCTTCAAGAACAAAGATGCGCTTCTGGAGGAGATCCAAAAAGAGCGCGGACGCTAACTGCTGGGCGAATTCCAGCGCAAGTTCGACCTGGTACGCTGGGGAATCTGGTATCAGATGACCTACGAATACACCAACTACCCGACGCTCAAGGACAACATGCTCCCCTGCCACGAATACTACCCGATCCCCGACAAGGAGGTCGTCTATTCGGGCGGCGCACTCGACAACAAGGCCTATAACGAATACGGCATGTAAGGCCGACGGAACGAACAAAAAAACACAACGATGAAAAATAACCTTACAGACAGCATCTACAAAGCGTGGCGCACGGGCATCCTGCCCCTCGTCACGGCGCTGCTCCTGCTGACCGGATGCGAAATGGATTCGGACATGGACCTGCCGCTGAATGTGGATTCCAACAAATACACGCTGACTTCGGACGCCGGCTCCACCCAGGTGCGGATCTATTCCACCGGCGAATGGTCGGTCCGTCTGTCGGAAGACGTGGAATGGGCCTCCATCAACCGCCTGAACGGCTCGGGGAACACCCCCGTACTGTTCAAATACGGCGCCAACTACGGCGTGCCGCGCACCGTGGACATCATCTTCACCCGCGGCGGACTCGAACAGGCGGTACGCATGACGCAGGAGGGCGAAGACCCCATCCTGTCGTTGGAGGAGAGCCGCATCGAGATTTTCAGCAACCCCTGGGACCTCCGCATCGGGCTTGACAACAACCTCCGGGAGGATTACAAACAGATCCGGGACACCATCGTCTATTCGGTGATTCCCGACGAGGACGACGACGAAACGCCCGAGCCGGACGAGGAGTGGATCGAAAACCTGGCCGTCGGAACCGACGCCGTCACGTTCAGCACCCTGAAGAACAACTCGCCGCGCAAACGGCAGGCCGCGATCACGCTGACCTATATCGACGCCAAGGAGAAGAAACACGCCGTCACGCTGACCGTCACGCAGGCGACCGAAGAGGCCTGCATGACCTTCACGCCCGACCGCGCCAAGACCACGCGCAAGGCCACGACCATCAAGGCCGAGCTGAAGCACAACCTGGGCAGCCTGCTCGGCAAGGTGGTCTGCACGCCGACCTACGAAGGCGCGTCGGCCGACTGGATCGAGAACATCACGCTCGAAGACAAAGTGCTGTCGTTCGACGTGAAGGCGAACGACTCGGAAGGCCCGCGCAGCGCGTCGATCGCCTTCTCGCTGCCGGGAACGGCCGGAGAGCTTACGCCCGCGGCGCCGTTCGTCGTCGAACAGACCTACGAAGCCGACTACCGCACGCTGATCAAGGGCGAGAGCGGACAGGTCGTAATCAACAATCCCGAAGCCAGCTTCGAGGGCATCGTGATCAGCGACAAGGACAACGCCAACGTGGAGACGACGCCCAACACGGCACGCAACGCCACCGACTACACGGTGAACGCCAAGACGGCCTACGTGCAGATGCTCGACGGCAGCTACGGATACCGCCTGCAATTCGACGCGGCGGACGACAACACGCTGAAACGCTACTCGCAGGTGAAAATCTCGCTCAACGGCGTGACCCTCACCAAGGAGGCCGATCCCGAACGCTACACGCTCAGCGGACTGACGGCGGCCAACATCGTCAGCCAGACGCCCGGAACGGCCAGCGACCTCATCCGCAAGGAGAAGTCGATCGGCCAGCTCACCGACGAGGACATTTACACCTACGTCTCGCTCCGGGAGGTGGAATTCGCCCTGCCCGACGGCAGCTACACCAACGTCAACGAAGGCTATTTCGGAACGGCCAACCACACCAGCTGCGTACCCCGAACGCTCTGTGACAAGGACGGCGGCGCGATCTCGATGCTGGTCAACAACAAGACTCCCTGGCGGCGCGACGGCAGCGGCATGCCCAAAGGCAAGGGCACGTTGAGCGGCGTCATCGTCCACGACCTCCAGCCCCGCTACGGCTACACCAACGAGGGGTACATCGGCCGTTACTCGGTCCGCGTGCTCGAAAAGGAGGAGATCGACCTCGCCGCTTCGGAGTCGAGCTCCAACCGCCAGACGCTCGTGGAGTGGAACTGGAACAACGCCGAGGTCAGGACCAACGCCGACGGAACGATCGCCCCGGATAGGGGCAACGGCTCGCTCTGGTGCACCGACCCCGCAGCCAAATACCTCCTGGACAACGAGTACAACGGACTCACGACCAGCGCCGGGCTGAACGGCAAGAACGCCCTGAAATTCGAGAACACCTACTGGTGGGACTTCGCCGAAAACACGGGCTACGCCGTGGCGCTGAAGTTCTCGACCGAGGGCGCCGGCGCGAACCTCTCGCTCAACTTCACCAACTCGCAGGGCAACGCCGGCGGCACGAGCATCTACGGCCCCGTCTACTGGCAGGTGGAGTACTCGACCGACGGGGTGAACTTCACCGTGCTGCCCGAATCGGGCTTCTGCTGCCGGCCGTTCGTCTATTGGCAGGGAGCAGGCGGCAAAGACCTCTCCTACTGCGCCGTCCCGGGCTACGCCGACCGCGTGTTCATCCTGCCGGACGCCCTGCGCAACCGCCCGGAGGTCACGCTGCTGATCAAGGCCCGGAGCACGCAGTGCATCGCCTCGAACACCGCCACGGTGGACCAGGGAGACACGGGCACGATCACATCCGACATGGCAGCCAACAAGCGTTCGCCGATGCGTTTCGGAACCATAGCCGTAAAGAGTAACAAATAAACCGCATCGGCGGGGAGGGCGCGTCC
>ERZ1106976.2092-NODE-2092-length-18512-cov-6.387062_pt1 | contig 18512 bp, 17 predicted proteins | sample MGYA00403687_ERZ1106976 | MGnify/ENA primary metagenome ERZ1106976 (study PRJEB35170, sample SAMEA104062446) | human gut metagenome | biome: human gut; feature: human-associated habitat; material: faeces | place: Denmark | collected 2013-02-22 ... | reverse complement strand
CCTGCACGAGGGCCGCAACCGCCAGATCCGCCGCATGTGCTCCGCTGTCGGCCTGCAGGTCGTGCGCCTGCGCCGCAGCGCCGAGGGTCCCGTCAAGCTCGGTATGCTGCAGCCCGGCGAGTACCGTGAGCTGAAAAAGAGCGAGATCAATGCCCTGCGCAACGCAGCCATGAAATCTGCCGGCAAAGGGGAGAGCCGTGCTGCCAGCCCGGCCCGCCGACCCGGCCCCCTTAAAAAGCGCACAAATTCCGACTAAAATTGCAGAAAATTCTGAAAAATGTGCAATATTCCACTTGTGGAAACGTCGCGAACGTAGTATAATTCAATTAAATGGCGGATTTTTTGTAAAGTATTTTTATAAAAAACATATATTATATGCTGTCATATGTATATACTCATTTAATACAAAAAGACTACAAAGATATAGATGTTGAAGTGTTTGACAATATAGGAGATATATTAGCAGTTATTTTGTTTAAAATTGTTTCGAAACAAGTTAAACGAGGTCTTATACGATAATTGGGACTATCTGGTAAACGACGAGAATGACAGCAGTCTTCTGAACAGAGCCACAAATGGTGCATATCCGCCAGGTTCCACCTTCAAGGTTGTGACTGCACTTGACTATTTCCGCAAAAAGGGAACTTTTGAGGGATACAATTATCTCTGTGAGGGAAGTATCACCTTGCAGGATCACACAATCCACTGTTATCACAATACGGTTCACGGGCAGGAGAATTTCTATTCTGCATTTGCAAATTCCTGTAACTGTGCATTTGCAGATATTGGAGTTGGTCTTGGGGGTGCGTCTCTTCGCGAGACTGCGGAGGATCTTCTGTTTAACAAGAGTCTGCCTCTGAACTCCTACAGAACCAGCAGCTTTTCCCTTGATGCAGATTCCGTAACGCCTCTGATCATGCAGACTGCCATTGGACAAGGCAATACTCTTGTGTCTCCTATGCATATGGCATTGATCACCTGTGCCATTGCAAATGACGGTGTTCTGATGAAACCTTATCTTATTGACGAGGTGGTAAATGACAATGGCGATTCAGTAAAAAAGACAGAACCGGTAGCTTATAAACGGCTGATGAGTTCCAATGAGGCCAATCTTCTTGGCAAATTAATGAAACAGGTGGTTGATTCCGGTACAGCTTCCGCACTTTCCGGCAGAAGCTATACAGTAGCAGGTAAGACTGGTTCCGCAGAGTTTGACGAGGAAGGACACAGCCATTCCTGGTTTATCGGCTATTCCAATGTGGATGATCCGGATCTGGTGGTTGCCGTGATCGTGGAGAATGGCGGTTCCGGCAGTGAGGCAGCAGTTCCGATTGCAGGACAGATTTTTGATGCTTATCACGCCAGCTAACAGCAATCTATATGATATTCCCTGTTGCCAGTTTTCTGAAAAAGAGGTATACTATATACAGTTTAGAAAACACACGCATTACAGGAGGATTGCAATATGATAGAAGCAACAAGCTGTGGCGGTGTGGTAATTCATCGGGGTAAGATTCTTACTTTGTATAAATCTTACAGGAACCGTTATGAGGGCTGGGTATTGCCGAAAGGAACAGTGGAACCAGGCGAAACGCATGAACAGACAGCATTGCGGGAAGTGATGGAAGAGGCTGGAGTGCGTGCGACCATTGTGAAATACATCGGAAAGAGCCAATATAACTTTACCGTTCCGGAGGACGTGGTTTTCAAAGAGGTACACTGGTATCTTATGACTGCGGATAATTATCATAGTAAGCCCCAGAGAGAGGAGTTTTTTGTAGATTCCGGATATTATAAATTTCATGAGATCTATCATCTGCTGAGGTTTTCAAACGAGAAGCAGATCGTAGAGCGTGCTTATCAGGAATATCTGGAGATGAGAAGTAATGGACTCTGGGGAAAACAGCATAAGTATTATTAACGAGAGAACAGGGCTGTGTTTTTTTGCAACGCAGCCCGGTTTAAATTTTGGAGAAAATGGAAATACTGTAACTGAAGTGTTATAGAAACGGGAGAGGGTGTAAGATGCTGAAATGGCAGGAGAATTTTCTTGCAGGGGAATCTGTAAAGGATCCTGAGAAGATAAAAAAGAAACTGAACAGCGGAAACCCGGTTCTGGGCATTTATCTCCTTACTCTGTCAGAGAATCCTGTGAATCTGATGGATATTATTCCTGCAGCAATGCTGATACAGAAGAGCTTTTATGGAATCTGTCCGAAGATCATAGGAATGGCGAAGGGCAAAGAGGAAGCCCTGGAGATGGTGCGAAGTCTGATCGATGAAATGTACAGGGAAACGGGAACCTTCGCAACAGCTGAATATATAGAAAACAGGTGAGAATATGTTACATATTTTATGGCTGATCCTTAAATTTATACTGATCATCCTGGGAATTCTGCTGGGCCTTCTTTTACTGGCAGTTCTTCTTGTACTGTTCTGTCCTGTAAGATATAAGGCATCAGCTGTCAAGGCAGAAGGTGGCTGGAAACAGACAGAGGGAGAGGGTATCGTAAGTTGGCTGTTTCATGGGATTTCGCTGAGAGCGGAATGGAAAGATCAGCAGATGGAGATATCCTTTCATCTGTTTGGAATTCCCGTAGACAAGTTGTTGAAGAAACGGCAGGAGAAGAGGGCTGTAACAAAGAAATCCGGGAAAAATCCGGAGAAATCCGGCGCAGAAAAGGTATCTGTATCCGGCATAGACGGAAACAGGGAAGAAGAGCATAAAAAATTAGTGGTTGATCATCCGAAATCAGAGAATATGGAGACTGAGGATCTGAAAACAGACAGAAATTCAGCTTCAGATACATCTGCTGATACAGAGAGGATCAGAAACAGTCAGATATCCGGACAGCAGGAACTGAATGCAGATGATACAGATCGGAATAGTCTAAAGAAGAGGCAGCTTTTTATAAAAAGGATCTATGACCGGATCCGAAATATATTTCAGTTGATTCGTACAAAACTGCAAAATATCCGCAGGACATTCGGGAAGATTAAGAAGAATGTGTCCTGGTGGAAGGCGTTTATAGAACATCCCAGAGTGACAGCTGCCAGAAAGCTTGTATGGAAACATGGAAAATTTTTGCTTAAGCATATTTTTCCTACAAGGATAGAAGGGCAGGTTACTTTTTCTTTTGAAGATCCGGCGCTGACAGGTGCGGCACTTGCTGTACTTGGGATGACAATTCCATTTCACAAAAACTGTATACAGATCAATCCCCGTTTTGACAGTGAGAATTATCTGTATGGAAACATCAGGGCAAAAGGCAGGATCTACGGATTTGTTCCTGTGCGGGCAGCAGTGAGTATTTATTTCAATAAAAATATAAAATACGTTATAAAACGTTGGAAAACCAGGAGGGCATGACCATGGCAAATGAAAACAATTTTAAAGAAACCGTAAATTCATTATTCAAGGGAATGGACAGTTTTATTTCTGCGAAAACAGTGGTAGGAGAGGCAATCCATGTAGGCGATACGATCATTCTTCCTCTGATGGATGTATCTTTCGGTGTAGGTGCCGGTGCTTTTTCAGGAGAGAAGAAGGATAACGGCGGCGGCGGAATGGCAGGAAAGATGACTCCCTGTGCAGTGCTTGTGATCCAGAATGGAACAACAAAGCTGGTCAATGTGAAAAATCAGGATGGTCTCACCAAGATCCTTGATATGGTTCCGGATTTTGTAGACCGTTTTACCTCCGGAAAAGGTGACGAAGAATCTGTCGGCGAATCAGAAAAATAATTTTTGCATAGACTATAGCAAACCGATGAAAAAGGTGCAGAAGAATTGGAAAAGCTGTTCGGCTTTATGCTGTTTTTCATAGGGATTGGGATGATAATCGGGATGCTGATCGCAGAAAATGTGGTTCTGGTGGTTTCGGCCGGAGTTTTCCTGTTGTTGGGATATCATCTTTTCTGTCATTAACTTTACAGAAGATTGCGAATATCCCGTTTGACATATGAAATAAAAAAAGACTGTCAGCTCAGGCAGAATATTCGGTAAAGAATATCTGAACAGAGGGACAGTCTTTTTTGCAAAAAAATACCCCTGTTGCAACAGGGGTAATGGTGTTATTATGCTCTTTCTACTTTACCGGATCTTAAGCAAGAAGTACATACATATGTCTTTCTAGCTCCACCCTCAGCAGTCTTGATTTTAACGGATTTTACGTTAGATTTCCACATTTTATTGGATCTTCTATGTGAATGACTTACATTATTTCCGAAATGAGCAGCTTTCTCACAGATTGCACATTTAGCCATGATAGCACCTCCTTGACGCTTTATTGTTACTGTCGTGCTGTGTGCATAGCGTCTGAACAGTAACCTTGTGTTCAACAGATTACATTGTAACAGATGAATTGTGCTTTTGCAAGCAAAAAAAGGAAAAAACTCAAAAATTATATTTCTTTTTCTGTGAAAAGAGGTTATAATACACTTACATACAATAATGAGCATTGGAGGTAACCATATGAATGGACGTATAGATTCCGGATTAGGTCAGATCATAATTGACACAGATGTAATCGCAACCTACGCAGGAAGCGTTGCTGTAGAATGTTTTGGTATCGTAGGCATGGCTGCAGTCAGTATGAAGGACGGACTGGTAAAGCTTCTTGGAAAGAACAGCCTGAAACATGGCATCAGCGTCAGAATTACAGAGGACAATAAAATCCGCCTGAATTTCCATGTTATTGTGGCATATGGCGTGAATATAAGTACAATTGCAGACAACCTTGTCAGCAATGTCAAATATAAAGTCGAGGCCTTTACAGGAATGGAGATCGATAAGATCGATATTTATGTAGAAGGTGTACGCGCAATTGATTAGGATAGAGGAGGAACTTGTGGTGAATAACAAAACCATAGATGCCAGAATACTTTCCAGGATGTTTCTTGCAGGAGCCAAGAATCTGGAAGCTAAAAAAGAATGGATCAACGAACTGAACGTATTTCCGGTACCGGATGGAGATACAGGAACCAATATGACAATGACGATCATGGCAGCAGCAGCAGAAGTAGGTTCTCTGGGAGAGCCTGACATGGAGTCACTGGCCAAGGCGATTTCTTCCGGTTCTCTGCGCGGTGCAAGAGGTAACTCAGGTGTTATTCTTTCTCAGCTTCTGCGTGGCTTTACCAGAAGTGTTAAGAACAGTAAGGAACTGGATGCCATTGATATCGCGGCAGCCATGGAGAAAGGTGTGGAGACTGCATATAAGGCAGTCATGAAACCGAAGGAAGGAACAATCCTTACTGTTGCAAGAGAGGCTGCTGCCAAGGCTGTAGAGCTTGCGGAGACAGCAGAGGATTTGGATACATTTTTCCAGAGCGTGATCGCTCATGCGGAGGAAACTCTGGCAAAGACACCGGAGATGCTGCCGGTTCTGAAAGAAGCAGGAGTAGTGGATTCCGGTGGACAGGGACTTCTGGAAGTATACCATGGTGCATATGATGGTTTCCTTGGCAAAGAAATTGATTATACACAGTTTGACAAGGCAAAAGATCCTGCTGTGACTAAGATCGATGCACAGACAGAGGCTGATATTAAATTTGGTTATTGTACAGAGTTTATTATTCTTCTGAACCAGCCGATGTCCGAGGAGACAGAGCATGAATTTAAGAAATTCCTGATGTCTCTTGGTGATTCTATTGTGCTTGTTGCAGATGACGAGATTGTGAAGGTTCATGTTCATACCAATCATCCCGGACAGGCTATTGAGAAAGCCCTTACCTTTGGTGCACTTTCACGTATGAAGATCGACAATATGCGTGAGGAGCATCAGGAGAAGCTTATAAAGGATGCCGAGAAAATGGCGAAAGAACAGGCAGAACAGGAAGAAAAAGAAGAAGCAGCACAGCCGCCGAAGGAAGTTGGCTTTATTTCCGTATCTGTGGGAAAGGGAATGACAGAGATCTTTAAGGAACTGGGTGTGGATTACCTGATCGAGGGCGGTCAGACAATGAACCCGAGTACAGAGGATATGCTCAATGCCATTGCAAAAGTAAATGCAAAGACTATTTATATTTTCCCGAACAATAAGAATATTGTTCTTGCTGCAAACCAGGCAAGGGATCTTACTGAGGATAAAGAGATCGTGGTTGTGCCGACTAAGACCATTCCGCAGGGAATTACTGCCATGATCAGTTATGTGCCCGAGAAGAACAGTGCGGAGAATACTGAGGCTATGCTTCAGGCAATCGAACATGTGAAGACCGGACAGATCACGTATGCTGTGCGTGATACAAGGATTGATGATAAGGAGATCCATGAGGGTGATATGATGGGTATCGGTGATCATGGAATCCTGGCTGTTGGCAAGGACCGCATGGAAGTTGCCAAGGAGACAGTTGCCCAGATGGTGGATGATGAGTCTGAGGTGATCAGTATTTATTATGGTGCTGATACTGAGGAGGCTGAAGCTGAGGAGCTGGCAACGGCTCTGGAGGAGGCTTATCCGGATTGTGATGTGGAACTGAATGCGGGTGGACAGCCGATTTATTATTATGTTATTTCTGTAGAGTAGGATAATAGAGTTTTTGAGAGAGATAAACGAATAGTTCATGTGATGAAAACGGGTATAGGCCATTGTTGAGAGTGGGTATATCCGTTTTCGTGTTATAAAAGGGGACGGCAGGCTGGGCGGATGACATAGTCCGTTTTTACTTGATTATAACCGAATAATTGCTCTGCCGGATAGCCGGATACTTGATTTGGTTAAATTTATATTTGTGATGGATTTTTTAGAAAGGAAAAGGAGATAGATGTCGATATCTTTGAGAACCCTTAAGGGCGTGGGGGAGAAAACGGAAAAGTTATTTGCGAAAATAGGAGTTACGGATATGGAATCTCTTCTGAGTTATTATCCACGTAATTATGATGCGTATGAGGAGCCTGTTGAGATCCGGTCTCTGGAAGAGGGAGCTGTTGTGGCGATTTCTGTGGCGGTTATAACGGGTGTGTATGTGAATCAGGTGCGGAATCTTCAGGTGATCACGACCACTGTGGCAGATTTTACGGGGAAAATTTCTGTTACGTGGTTTAATGCACCGTATCTGCGCTCTGCAGTCAGGAAAGGCAGCAGGTTTGTTCTGCGGGGGCGTGTCGTCAGGAAGCAGGGGAAGCTGCAGATGGAGCACCCTGAAATTTTTACGCCTGCGGCTTATGAGGAGATTCTGCACAGTCTTCAGCCGATTTATGGACTGACTGCGGGGCTTTCTAATAAGACGATCGTGAAGCTGATCCATCAGGTGCTTGATGAGCAGAAGCTTCAGGCAGAGTATCTGGCAGATGAGTATAAGGAGAGGTATCACCTGGCAGACAGGAATTTTGCGATTCCTGCGATTCATTTTCCCAAAAATATGCAGGAGCTGTTAGCTGCAAGGAGAAGGTTGGTGTTTGACGAGTTTCTTCTTTTTATTCTTGCTGTGCAGTCTTTGAAGGAGAAGACGGAGGAAGCACCGAATGCGTTTCCCATGCATCCGGTATGGACGACAGAGCAGATTATTGAAAGTCTGCCCTATGATCTGACAAAGGCGCAGTTGAATGTGTGGCATGAGATTGAGAGGGATTTAAGCGGCCAGGCTCTGATGTCCAGACTGGTTCAGGGAGATGTAGGAAGTGGTAAGACGATCCTTGCGTTTCTTGCAATGATCATGACTGTGGAGAATGGATATCAGGCAGTGCTTATGGCACCTACGGAGGTTCTTGCAAGGCAGCATTTTCAGGCAATGGAGAAGTTGCTGCAGGAACAGAATATTGATTTTGGGCATCCGGTTTTGCTGACAGGATCAGATACTGCGAAGGAGAAAAGGGAAAAATATGCGCTGATCGCGTCAAAAGAGGCTAACCTGGTGATAGGAACGCATGCGCTGATTCAGGAAAAAGTGCAGTACAATAATCTTGGACTGGTTATTACAGATGAGCAGCATCGTTTTGGTGTGAAACAGAGGGAAGCACTGACTACTATGGGAAACCCGCCTAATGTGCTGGTGATGAGTGCTACACCGATTCCAAGGACGCTGGCGATCATTATATACGGGGATCTGGATATTTCAGTAATTGATGAACTTCCTGCGCAGAGACTTCCCATTAAAAATTGTGTGGTGGATACTTCTTACAGGCCGAAGGCTTATTCCTTTATGGAGAAGCAGATCCGTCAGGGACGGCAGGTTTATGTGATCTGTCCAATGGTGGAGGAGAGCGAAGGGATGGATGGGGAAAATGTGCTGGATTATACCCTGAAGCTTCGCAATGTTTTTTCGCCGGATATAAAGATTGCTTCTCTTCATGGAAAGATGAAAGCGAAAGAGAAGAATGTGATCATGGAGGCTTTTGCCGCAGGGGAGATTCAGATCCTGGTATCTACTACTGTAGTTGAGGTAGGAGTGAATGTGCCTAATGCTACAGTGATGATGGTGGAGAATGCCGAGCGTTTCGGGCTGGCACAGCTTCATCAGCTTCGCGGGCGTGTCGGTAGAGGGGAATATCAGTCATATTGCATTTTTATGCAGGGAAATGGTGTAAAGGAAATTTCTAAACGTCTGCAGATTCTGAACAAATCCAATGATGGATTTTATATTGCAGGAGAGGATCTGAAGCTTCGCGGTCCTGGTGATCTTTTTGGAATCCGCCAGAGTGGTCTGCTGGAATTTAAACTGGGGGACATCTATCAGGATGCGGATATCCTGAAAGCTGCCAGTGAAACGGCTTCGGAGATTCTGTCCCTTGATGCGGATTTAAGCCTTCCGCAGAATGAGGAACTTCAGAGGAGACTTTCGGCATATATGAAGGAAGATCTGCAGAATCTAGGACTATAGAAAATGACGGATACAGAGTAAAAAATAATACTGTTCATAAGATGCCTAAATTATAAAAACAGAAAAACATTGCAAAAGCAGAAGATTCGTAGTATTCTATTTTCATAAAAGAATGTTACTGTTTATCATATTTTCGGTAACATAAGAATACCTGTAACTGTACAAAACTGAGCAGTTACGAATACTTATACCTTGTAAGGAGGCTAATCATATGGCAACAAAAGCAACTACAGCAGATCTCAACACATCCACTGCGAAGACAACCGAAGTTAAAGAGGCTCCTGCAAAGACAACTGCTGAAGAAGTAGCTGTAAATAAAGAAGCAAACAAGAAAGAAACTGCTGAAACAGAGACTGTAAAGAAAGAAACAACAGCAAAGAAACCGGCAGCAAGAAGAACAAGAAAGACTGCAGAAAAGAAATCAGCAGAAGCAGAGAAAGAAACCGAGAAGAAAGAAACAGCTAAAGCAGCAGACACTGTAGAAAAGAAACCGGCAGAAACAGAGAAAGAAGCCGAGAAAAAAGAGACAGCTAAAACAACAAAGACTGCTGCAAAACCAACAAAAACAACGAAAAGAACTACAAAGAAGGCTCCTGCTAAGACAGCTGAGAAACCGGCTGAAGAGACAGCTGCCGAGAAGAAGACAACAAGAAGAACCACTAAGAAAGAAGCAACAGCAGAAGTATATATTCAGTTCATGGGCAGAGAAGTATATACAAAAAATATTTTAAGTAATGTCAGAAGAATCTGGACAGACGAACTGGGTAAAAAGGAGAAAGATCTCAAAGATATTAAGATTTATATCAAACCTGAAGAGAACAAAGCATATTATGTAATTAACGGTGATATTACAGGTTCTGTGTGGATCTGACATATAAAAGATAAGAACAATTTCCAAATCTTATGGCAATCACATAAATCAGTTACTTGAGAATGATCAGAATAATAAGTAATGAAGTAATCACAGACAGGTTTAATGACCTGTCAGGGTAAGACATTGAGAAACTCAGATGATAACATAAATTCATCTGAGTTTTTTGTGCTTCCGGTTATAAAAAAATTGAGACATACCTGCTACTTGACAAAAATTATCAGTTAGTATAAGCTATCTGCATAAGGTTATTGAGAAAAATCGGCTATAGCAATCCTCGTAAATAATGCATTTAAGACAGTTCAGCAGAGTGTGAAAGACAAGGAAGATATCTGCAGGCGTGCTGACGCACGGCAAAGATATCTGACGCAGGATTTCACACTCTGATGGGCTGGATTAAGATGCATTATTTACGAGGATTGCTATAATAACGACGATGATAACCAAATACAAATACAAAAGGTGAGCGACTGAAAATGACATTAAAAGATTTGGAAATCGGAAAAAGTGCTGTGATCACGTCGGTTGGCGGCAAGGGTGCCCTGCGTCAGCATTTCCTGGATATGGGTATGATTCCGGGAGCTGAGGTCACAGTCGTGAAGTTTGCACCCATGGGAGATCCCATGGAATTGCAGGTACATGGATATGAACTGACATTAAGACTTGCGGAAGCAGAGCAGATAGAAATCGAACAGATCCCGAAGCGAAGCAAAAGTCACGCCGGAATAGAGGCTGTAAGCGACCTGGCACATCCGGGACTTGGAGAGGATGGAAAGTATCATTCCAGAGAAGATGAACATCCACTGCCTGAGGGAACTACACTGACGTACGCATTGGTGGGAAATCAGAACTGTGGAAAAACTACACTGTTTAACCAACTGACAGGTTCCAGTCAACATGTGGGAAACTTTCCAGGAGTAACGGTGGATCGTAAGACCGGTTCGATTAAAGGCCATCCGGATACAGAAATCACAGACCTTCCGGGAATTTATTCCATGTCCCCTTACAGCAGTGAGGAGATTGTCTCCAGAAATTTTGTCCTGGATGAGAAACCAAGTGCGATCATCAACATTGTGGATGCTACCAATATTGAGAGAAACCTGTATCTGACCATGCAGCTTCTGGAGATGGATATTCCTATGGTAGTTGCAATGAACATGATGGATGAAGTGCTGGGAAATCAGGGTTCTATAGATGTAAATAAGATGGAATCGCTGCTTGGAGTACCTGTAATCCCTATTTCCGCAGCAAAGAATGAAGGGGTTGATGAGCTGGTTGACCATGCGTTACATATAGCGAAATATCAGGAACATCCGCTGCGTCAGGATTTCTGTGATAAGAGTGACCATGACGGTGCAGTACACCGCTGTATTCATGCGGTCATGCACCTGATTGAGGATCATGCGGCGCAGGCTGATATTCCTACCCGTTTTGCAGCAACCAAGGCAATCGAGGGAGATCCGCTGATTCTTGAGAAGCTGAAGCTGGACACAAATGAGACGGAGATGCTGGAGCATATCGTACAGCAGATGGAAACAGAGCGTCAGGTTGACAGAAGCGCTGCGATCGCAGATATGCGTTTTGACTTTATTGAGCGTTTGTGTGAACAGACAGTTGTAAAGCCAAAAGAGAGTAAGGAGAGAATCAGAAGTGAGAAAATTGATAAAGTCCTTACAGGAAAATATACCGCGATTCCCTGTTTCATCGGAATCATGGTACTGGTATTTTATCTTACCTTTAATGTGATCGGAGCGTGGCTTCAGGGGCTTCTGGAGATTGGAATTGATAAGGTTTCTGCGCTGGTAGAAGCAGCACTGACAGCAGCAAATGTAAACAGTGCCATGCATAGCCTGGTCATTGACGGTATTTTTACAGGTGTGGGAAGTGTACTCAGTTTTCTGCCGATTATCGTAACCCTGTTTTTCTTTCTGTCTCTTATGGAAGACAGCGGATACGTTGCACGTGTTGCTTTTGTGATGGACAAACTTCTGCGTAAGATCGGCCTTTCCGGAAGAAGCATTGTACCAATGCTGATTGGATTCGGATGTACGGTTCCGGCTGTTATGGCCACACGTACACTTACAAGTGAGCGTGACAGAAAGATGACGATTTTGCTGACTCCATTTATGAGCTGTACTGCGAAGCTGCCGATTTATTCTTTCTTTGTAAGTGCTTTTTTCCCGAAGAAGGGCGGATTTATTATGGCAGGTCTTTACCTGCTTGGAATTTTGGTGGGAATCCTGGCGGCATTTTTGTATAACAGAACTCTTTTCAAGGGAGATCCCGTACCGTTTGTCATGGAACTTCCCAATTACAGGCTGCCGGGAGCAAGGAATGTAGGTCAGCTTTTGTGGGAAAAAGCAAAAGATTTCCTGCAGAGAGCGTTTTCTATTATCCTGCTTGCATCAATGATAATCTGGTTCCTGCAGAGCTTTGATCTGCATTTAAATCTTGTAAAAGATTCTGCAGACAGTATTCTGGCAATGGTGGCGGGAGTCCTGGCACCTATATTTAAACCGATCGGACTGGGAGACTGGAGAATCTGTACAGCTCTTATCAGCGGATTTATGGCAAAAGAGAGCGTGGTATCTACTCTGGAAGTACTTTTCAGTGGAAATATTGCCTCTGTACTGACTCCGCTGGCAGCAGCATCCCTGCTGGTATTCAGTTTGCTCTATACACCATGTGTGGCGGCTATCGCTTCGATCAAGCGTGAAATGGGCAGCAAATGGGCTGTTGGTGTTGTGGTATGGCAGTGTGTGATTGCCTGGGTGGCTGCACTGATCGTACATCTGATAGGGATGATCTGATTTTATTAATTCGCTTTTATAGAAAAACCGATGGATTTGACTGTTTTCAGTCATCACCATCGGTTTTTTTCAGTTCCTCAACTGAGAGGCTTTTATCTGATTAGTACTGTCCGCCCTGGGAACCACTGGACATCTGTCTTTCCTGGGCTTCGATCATCTTTTTCATAATAATATCAGAACAACTTTCCCTGAATTTCCAGTTTGATGGGAGATCATCTGATTTTCTAGCAGAAAATTAGATTACTATTTTTGATATGACAATCTCTTTATGGGTTTCATTATAGTACAGAAACCCTGAAAAAACTATAGAAATCTTACGAAATTGCTATAGTTTTTTAAAAAGAGACAGAAAAGAGACCAAAAGAGACAAGTGGTCTCTTTTGTCTCTTTTTGATTCGGTAGCAATTCCGCAAAATAATGCAATCTGTAATGAATTTTGGGTTACTGTTCACACACCACTATCCCGCGAGGTGTTTTGGCATGAATATGCCAAAATCCCGAGACATACAAGCCAAAATTCCATTGCCGCAGGCAATCTGGAATGAATTTTGGCTATGTTACTGAGAACGGAGTGAACAGTAACAATTTTGGCTTGTATGTGCCCACAACTTGCTATCTGATCTGCTAGATGATAAAATTAAAATATAACAGGGAAGTGATATACGAAGGAGGTAGGAATGACAGAGTTTAATTTTGATACTGTTTTTGATGAAACCATGCAGACGCACAATCTGGACACTGTAGTGATTTTGGGACACTTAAATCCGGATGGCGATGCTGCCGGATCGGTGATGAGCCTTGCACACTATATCCATGTCAATTATCCACAATACAGGGTGTTTCCATATCTTGCAAAAACGTTGGAGCGCGGCCCGAAAAAAATGGTCGTGGAAGATAAGATATTTGTTCCTTTTGAGATGCCGGATATATCCGGAAAACAATATTGTGTCATAGTTTGTGATAATGCAACTCTGGAGCGTATGATCGGATTGGAATATTACCAAAATGCCGCTGCCAGCATTGTTATTGATCATCACGCTTCCAATGAAGGATACGGAGATGTGAACTGGACAAAGGTTTCTGAGGCGTGTGCGGAAAATGTATACCATATGCTTTCTTCCGAACTGCTTCTAAATGCAGCCCAAAAAGAAGCGTACCCCAATGCCGCAGATTATATTTACCTTGGCATCCTGCATGATACCGGAGGACTGGCAAGGGCAAACCAGGGTATTTTTCAGGCAGTAGCTGATCTGATGGCTATGGGAGTTGACCATGGCAGGATTATGAAAACCTTACACAGTGATACCCTGGACATTCTGTACAAAAGAGCTGATATTCTTCATGGAGCAGTACGTGCGATGGATGGCCGGGTTGCCTATGTTATTATGGGACAGAAGGAAATTGCCGAAAAAGATATCACATACGAAGACATCCACTGTATCAGCACGATCCTGCGTGATTGCGACGATATTGAACTTGGTTTTACCATGTATGAGGAAGAAGAAAACGGGTGGAGATGTTCTTTCCGTTCAGATGGGAAATGGATCAATGTTAATGAACTGTTGAAACCTTTTGGTGGTGGAGGACATATCTCCGCAGCAGGATTAAAATATCGGACCGATAATGTAGAAGAATTAAAGAAACAGATTCTGGACAGAGTAGCAGAGATGAAAAATAAACAGTAATCTATAAATGAGCAAATAAAAAACTGCACAAAATTATAAAACCGAAGTGGAATATAAACACTTGTTGGAATTGTTATTGAGGGAAAAGAAGAGGAGAGTCTGTATGGGAAAGATAATCGAAGGTCTCTGGGATTGCCCGTTTTGTGGGAATAAAAGGATTAGAGCCGGTCAAAAAACCTGTCCCGATTGTGGGCATCCGCAGGACGAAAATACAAAATTCTATATGCCGGATGAAATTAAATATGTTTCTGAGGAGGAAGCAGAAAAGATCAGCCGTAATCCGGACTGGCAGTGCAGCTTTTGCGGCAGTCTTAACAGCGACGATCTGAATGTCTGCAAAAACTGTGGTGCCACAAAAGAAGATTCGGAGAGAAACTACTTCGAGATGAGGCAGCAGGAAGAGGAAAAGAAACGAAAGAAGAGAAAAAAGAATCCTGACAGAAAAATATCCCCCAAAATACACCAAAGAAAAAGCCACTGCTGAGGCGGGTGCTGCTCATTCTGGGAATCTTCGCAGCAATTATTTTTGGCATGATGTCATGCCTGGCACCGAAGATCAAAAACGTAACGATTGATGACTTGGATTGGGAAAGAACCATTGACATTGAAGAGGTTGTAACTCACAATGAAAGTGACTGGTTGCTGCCCGATGATGCGAGGCTGCAATATACAAAAAGTGAAATTCAATCCTACAAAGACGTTCTCGACCATTACGAGACAGTTACAGAAACCAAAACACGCAGCGTCATAGACCACTACGAAGAGAAGAGTTCTTATGTTGATCTTGGAAATGGATATTTTGAGGAGCAAACGGAAAGCGTTCCGGTATATACTGAAGAAACCTACACCGAAGATGTAGAAAAACCAGTCTACCGGAAGGAGCCTGTGTATGCTACAAAATATTACTATGAAATAGACAAATGGACGGTTGTCGATACTGCAAAAAGTTCCGGCAATGATCAGAACCCTTCCTGGCCGGAACCAAAACTTAAAGACGGACAGAGAACAGGAGCAGAAGAAGAGCATTATTTTGTGACCGCTACATATGAGAAAAAGAAGGGCAAGACCGAAACAGGAAGATATGAAATGGATTTTTCTCAATGGAAAGAACTTAAAAAAGGCGAAAAAATAGAATTAAAAATTGATGCTGCTGGATTCGCAGAGATTAATCAAAAATAAGATATAGATATACCCGGAGGGATACTTCGAACCTTTATTAAACAAGGAGATTCATAGTTTTGGCGTGAGTCTCCTTGTTTAATGCTTTTCTCATGTTATAAGGTAGCCCGCATCATTGCATTTGTGCAATGCCTGCAGGCAGATATTGCTCCGTTTATTATACATGCGGAGAATAAAGAGGAGTACGAAGGGCGACTGGACAGCTCGGCACGACTGGAGCAGCTTTTCAGGGTAGAGCATCGGGTTCTGATTGTAGTATTATTTTCTCAAATAATCGGCGATTGCCTTAAAACAGGAAATTGGATTCTCTCCGCGGAAACTCCCATATCCACTAACTCAGCATTATAGAAAGAGAAGATTGTTTTTCCGCGGAGAAAAGATATTATAATTTTGCGCAGACAAGCTCATAAACTGTCTTCAGAAGTTCGTCTCCCTTGCGGCATTCTGAAACAAACGAAACGACTGCTTTTTTCTTCGGCAGGATCATAGAAATCTGGGAGTATTTTCCATCCGCCCGGAAAGAATTATATTCACCACGCCAGAAAAGATAACCATAGTATCCAACATCAGCTGCCTTTGTACTTTCTTCTATCCATTTCTCAGACAGTATCTGTTTTCCATTCCACTTGCCTTTATTAAGATAAAACAGTCCAAATTTGTGAAGTTCAGAAAGGGTCAGAAATAATCCGCCGGCTCCAAAACTGTTTCCAAGTGGATCAGTCTCCCATGTAGGACGTTTTATTCCAATTTTGGAAAAAAGTCTGGGTGTAAGGTAAGAAACAAGATCGCAGCCGGAGCGTCTCTGTACAAGAATGCCTGCCAGATAGGGACCAACGTTATTATACACAAAATGCGTACCCGGCTTATACTTAAAGGGAATAGCCAGAGACATTTTTACCCAGTTATCTTCTTCATATAAAGGTCGTTGTTCTCCCATCAGACTGCCCTTCTCCTGTCCAAGGCACATGGTAAGAAGATCACGAACAGTTGCTTCTTTCAGGTTCTCATCTATACACTCCGGCAAGTCACCTGAAAATGCTTCTGTTAGTTTTTCATTAAGATCGATCAGCCCTTCCTGAACAGCAAAGCCAACTGCACAGGATGTGAAACTCTTTGTTGCAGAATAAATATTCCTTCTGCATTCCGGTTCGCTGTACCACTCTGCTGCAAGTTCATTATCTTTTGAAATTTTGATTCCAAGAACATTATATTCTTTTGCTTTCTTAACAAAATCTGAAATATCCATAATATTTACACCCTTTTTGTGCTTAAATGTATTTTATTACTTTTATATTAACACAAAAATGGTGGATAAACCAGTTATTGCAGAAGGTGGTATATTACTATATTTCATCTTTAGACAAATTTCAATATTAAATATTGATTTTGTCTTTTTGTTATACCCGAATTTCAGCAAGACATTGCATCTTAATCCCTCAATATTCCCTTTTGTATCATAATTAAATCTTTCTGCTGATATTTTCATCAATGCAGTATTGGCAAATTGCTTAAGTTAATGACATTGTGTATGAACAGTAACAAAAATGTCATCAATTTTTTCGATAAAAATATATATCTTTGTCTTGCCTTGTCAATGTGTGGTATACTTAAGACAGCAAAATACAGAAAGGAGAAAGTCATGGGAAACGAAGCAGGGGAATGGATCATTCATGGAGTAACATGGGATGATCCGAAATGCATCCACGATGTGGATGAAGCAGTCGAATATATCAACCGGGTTGGATTTCTTCCTCTTTTTAAGAACGAGATTCCGGGGTTTTCTCTGGAGGAACGAACAGTGGCAGAATACTGGTGGTCTGATGATCCGGTGAGGGATCCGTGGAGATGGAGGATTGCCATTGCAAAAAAACATGATATTCTTTACGGAAAATTCTTTGCAAAAAAAGCCGGTTTTATTTCAAAAAAATGGCTGCCGGTATTTGCCAACTATCGCAGGGACGGATATGATTTTGATGCCCTGTTTGAGGATGAAAAAGCACCAATCAAACATAAGAAAATTATGGATCATTTCATGGAAAATGATGCAGAAATCTACTCCAACGAATTGAAAAGATTGGCCGGATTTGGAAAAGATGGTGAAAAGGGATTTGACGGAGCCATTACCAGCCTTATGATGCAGACATATCTGTGTAACTGCGACTTTCGGAAAAGGATCAATCAAAAAGGTGTGGAGTACGGCTGGGATGTGGCTGTGTATTCTTCTCCGGAACACATTTATGGATATGACCATGTTACTTCCTGTTATAAGGAAGATCCGCGGACATCCTGGGGAAAAATTGTTGATCATATGAAACAGCTTTATCCAGAAGCCGCGGATACGCAGATAAGAAAGATTCTAAAATAGGAGAGAATATGTGCAGCAGATATTATATAGATCCCAATATGATGGAGGAGATTTCCAGAGTGGTACAGAACATAGATGGGAGGATTCGGCTGACACAAGGAGATATCCGTCCGACCGATGTCGCACCGGTCATTGGACAGTCAGAACATGGACTGGAACTGGGTATATGCAGATGGGGATATCCCCTGTCAAAAGGCAAAAATCCGGTCATCAATGCAAGGGTGGAAACCGTCATGGATAAACCTTCCTTTCAGAACGGAATCTTATATCACCGGCTGTTGATTCCGGCAGGCGGGTTCTACGAATGGAATTCCCTGAAAGAAAAGAGTTCCTTTGCCAGACCGGATTCCTCTGTGCTGTATATGGCAGGATTCTGTGACTGGTTTGAGAATGAACGAAGATTTGTGATCCTGACTACCACAGCGAATAATTCCATGAAAAAAATCCATGATCGCATGCCTTTGATCTTGGAAAGGGAACAAATCACAGACTGGTTTGATAATAACAAAATGCCTGTACTTCTGCACCAGACACCGACTCTGCTTAATCGACAGACGGAATATGAACAGCAGAGTCTGTTTTCATAGAAAGTGGTGAGTTTTAATGACAAAGGATGAATGGTACAAGCAACTGTTCGAGAGACTTGAAAACTCCAGATTTCGGAGCAGATTTCATCTTAAGCAGAAGGATATTGATTATATTCATGAAAAAGGACTGGATACGATCCGGAAACACGCAGAGGATTTCATTACAAAACGGGAAGCTCCTGCATATATCCCCAAT
>ERZ1106976.2080-NODE-2080-length-18612-cov-3.755672_pt1 | contig 18612 bp, 16 predicted proteins | sample MGYA00403687_ERZ1106976 | MGnify/ENA primary metagenome ERZ1106976 (study PRJEB35170, sample SAMEA104062446) | human gut metagenome | biome: human gut; feature: human-associated habitat; material: faeces | place: Denmark | collected 2013-02-22 ... | reverse complement strand
TTTATTTCAGACTGAAGTCTTCTGTATTCCCTATATTCTTCACTGTTAAGAATTTCATGTATAATCTCTTTCTTAAGTTCATCAATTCTACGCATGAAAAACACCTCTCCAACTGTCTGCAGTAATATCCGGCAACATATATTATATCTGTGCCTCCATAATGATTGGAAGTATCACAGGATTTCTCTTAATCTTCTTCCAGAGATACTCGCTCAAGTCATCTTTAATAATATTCTTAATCTTACTCCAGTCAGTAATATTCTTATCAAGACACTTTTCAACTGAATCAGATACAATTGCTCTTGCCTCATCAAGAAGCTCTTCAGCCTCTCTTACATACACAAAACCTCTTGTAACAATATCCGGGCCTGCTATAAGCTGTCCGGTATATTTTTCAAGTGTAAGAACAACAATGATAATACCATTCTCTGCAAGGTTCTGTCTGTCTCTTAATACAATATTTCCTACATCACCTACGCCAAGTCCATCAACAAAAATAGCTCCTGTCTGGACATGATCTACAACCTGTGCATGCTCATCATTAAGTTCTAACACATCTCCTGATTTGGCAATAATAACATGATCCTTGTCATATCCAAGTGACATAACAACATCTCTCTGTGCAACAAGGTGTCTGTACTCACCGTGAACAGGAATAGAATACTTAGGCTTTACAAGAGAATATATAAGCTTAATCTCTTCCTGACATGCATGTCCTGATACATGTGTATCCTGGAATATAACCTTAGCACCCTTCATACCAAGCTCATTAATAACCTTGGCTACTGACTTCTCATTACCAGGTATAGGAGTTGATGAAAATACTACGCAGTCGCCAGGCTGGATAGATACCTTTCTATGAAGGTTAGCTGCCATTCTTGAAAGAGCAGCCATTGATTCACCCTGACTACCTGTTGTAATAAGAACAATCTGCTCAGGTGTATAATTCTTCATCTCATCCGTTTCAATAAGAGTTCCGTCCGGAATCTTAAGATAATCAAGGTCTTCTGCAACCTCAATAATATTAACCATACTTCGGCCTTCAACGCAGACTTTTCTGCCATATTTAACCGCTGAATTAATAATCTGCTGTACTCTGTCTACATTAGATGCAAATGTAGCTATGATTATTCTGCTGTTCTTATTGTCATTGAATATCTTTTCAAATGTAGCTCCAACAGTTCTCTCTGACATAGTAAAACCAGGTCTTAAAGCATTCGTACTGTCACACATAAGTGCAAGTACACCCTTCTTACCAAGTTCTCCAAGTCTTTGAAGATCAATAGGATCACCATATACAGGTGTATAATCAACCTTAAAATCTCCTGTGTGGACAATAATTCCTGCCGGTGAGTATATAGCAAGTGCTGCGGCATCTGCAATACTATGGTTAGTTCTTATGAACTCAACCCTGAAATCGCCAAGAGTTACAGATTGTCCATACTTAACAACCTTTCTCTTAACTGACTTTAACATATTATGTTCCTTAAGCTTTGACTCTATAAGTCCCATAGTAAGCTTAGTAGCGTATATAGGAACATTGACATCCTTTAAAACATATGGAATTGCACCAATATGATCCTCATGTCCATGAGTAATAACAAATCCTTTAACCTTATTAAGATTCTCCTTAAGATAAGTAACATCCGGTATAACTAAATCAATACCAAGCATATCTTCCTCTGGGAAAGATAAGCCACAATCCACAACAACAATACTGTCATCATACTCAATGGCAGTAATGTTCATTCCTATCTGCTCAAGACCACCCAATGGTATAATCCTGACAGACGCATTCTCTGCTTTTTTCATAAACACCTCATAATAAAAATAAAATATAAAAAGTAAGCAACAAAAACAGTAGTTGAGTAAACAAGCGCGGTTAAGAATGGCTGTGTATGACCGCTGTAGGCAAAATTATAAAGGCTTTTATGAATAGGAAAGCTAGATAGCGAAAATGAATTGGAACCTCTGCCGAACGCCGGGACGTTATGGGCAAACAGGATAGAAAAGTGCCTTGCTCCCGCACAGCAGTATTTCTAGGATTTTCGTTGTAACAACAAATCTCTACCGAACACCTTTTTAGAGGACGGCAGATTTATGATCTGCATTCGATTTGCGCAGTTGCTTTTACGATACTCTGTTATGCAGTGTCGTGCCGTGACAGTCTTTCTTAACGGGAAGATGCTAACCACTTTTACAATTGCTATATCTACATCCGCTAAACGCAAAAAGGGCGTCGATGCAGCCTTGATAGCCACGCCGATGCCCTAATGCCCTTATTTTGTGACATTTCTGCCTATTTTTCCGAAAAACATAAAAAAATCTCTCTTGACTTGGTAGGCAAAAGAGATTTTTTATGGAGCTGCTAATCAGAATCGAACTGATGACCTCATCCTTACCAAGGATGTGCTCTACCAACTGAGCCATAGCAGCAAGTGAATCAAACCAACGTGTTTTATTATATCAGATAATCGGAGATTTGTCAATACTTTTAAAAAAAAACTATAAATTCTTATTTTACAATGATTTTATAAAACAAACGAAGGCACATATCCGCATTTAATCATATTTCTATGTCGGTTTTAGTTTGAAAAACGCCGTTTTTTGAAAGCATACGGAATTTTGGCTGACTCAAGCGCGCTCTATTTCTTAGAAGGTTCGCTTTGATCTATCCGCGCTAATCACGAAAAGAATTATGACTTTTTATTATTCTGTTTCTTTTAATTTCATGATGTTTTACTGAAAATATACAGTTTGTTTTAATAAGTAAAATACCTGCTTATTGACAACAAAGGTAAAATTGTGATATAATATCGTGGAATAAATATATATTTATCTTTTATCAGGTTTGGTAATAAACGTTTGGTTCAGAATGTATAATAATATGGAGAATGAGAATATGAATATAGGTCTTATCGGATTCGGCTCTATGGGAAAAACCCATGCGTATGCAGTCGAAAATATGCGGTATTTTTTTAGACCGGACGGAGTTTATGCAAAAATAACCGGCGTATGTACTGCTCACTCCGAAACCGCAGCAGATGCCGCCGAGAGATATCGACTCGGCAAGGCCGTTACAGATGAAAATGAACTCATATATTCTCCTGATATCGACATAATTGATATATGTACTCCTAACAGTATGCATTATTGTACGGCAAAAAAAGCGATACTTGCCGGCAAACATATATATTGTGAAAAGCCTCTCGCGATTAGCTATGCCGAGGCATCAGAGCTTGCCGCCCTTGCCTCAGAGAAAGGCGTTATAGCTCAGATCGTTTTCAATTATCGCTTTATGTCCGGTGTGATGAGAGCAAAAGAGCTTATTGATTCCGGGCTTCTCGGAAATATTGTTTCTTTCCGCTGCGCATATCTTCATGCAAGCTGTACAGAGTTAAATAAAAATGCCGGTTGGAAGCAGAATCGTGATATCTGCGGGGGCGGTGTACTTTTTGATCTTGGCTCTCATGCAATCGATTTGATACGATACCTGTGTGGAGATTTTTCCGAGGTTTCGGGGAGAGCACAGATCGCGCATAAGCTTCGATTGGGAATCGACGGCTCTCCGTGGCAGACAAACGCCGATGAAGCTTTTTATATGACGGCGCTTCTTAAATGCGGTGCAGTGGGAACAATTGAGGCTAACAAGCTTGCTTTCGGTACAAATGACGATCTTGGATTTGAGATATTCGGTGACAAGGGGGCAATAAAATATTCACTTATGCAGCCTAACTATCTTGGTTTTTATGACGGAAGAAAAGCCGGAGGAACGCTCGGAGGGGAACGCGGATTTACAATGATCGAATGTGTCGGGCGTTTTCCCGAGCCATGTGGAATTTTTCCCGGAAGCAAGGCCCCTACGGGGTGGCTTATGGGGCATATTTGCTCTATGCATAGTTTTTTATCTGCCGTATACAGCAATACAGTGCCATCGCCTTCATTTGATGACGGTGCATATGTTCAGCTTGTTATGGAAAAGGCTTATCTTTCTGCCGAGAACGAAGGACGGATAGAAAAGCTTTAATGCAATACCGCCCAATAATTGTTGTGCAGTTGTGTCGCCAGATTTTTCGCCAGACAATACAAATTGAGGAGGCAAGAGTGACCCCTCTGCCAAAGAAATTTGTGAGGTATGACGGAATAGAGGCAAGCATATGCGCAATAAAGGCGTTAGCTGTGCATTGTGTGTATTGCCTTAAAGTTTCTTTCAAAAAAACTTACTGTCAGACGGCAATGAAACCAGGTTCCGTCGGAGTTTCAGGAGGTGTATATGCTTACAGTAGGACTTACAGGAAGTACAGGAAGCGGGAAGGGATATGTTTCGGATATATTCAAAGATTCCGGTATCCCATGTCTTGATACCGATAAGGTGTGCAGAGATGTGTATAAAAAAGGGGAAGAGTGTTATACGGATCTTGTCTCGTATTTTGGTAAAGATATACTCGACGCCGAAGGGGAAATTGACAGAAAAGTGCTTTTTAATACCGCTTTTCCCGATAAAGAAAAATACGAAAAACTCAACTCAATTGCCTTCTTTCATATCATGAAAATTACGCGAAAATGGATTTCGGACAGAGAAAAAGACGGGGAGCCGATCGTTGTAATCGATGCACCGATGCTGTTTGAAAGCGGCTTTGATAAATTATGTAACAAGGTTGTATCGGTAACTGCCAATAGAGAGACGCAGATTGCCCGCGTTATGAAGAGGGACGGTATTTCAGAGGAAGTGGCAATAAGCAGACTTCAGAAGCAGAAATCTAATTCGTACTATGAATCAAAATCCGACTATGTTCTTGATAATTCCTCCGCAAATGAAGGAAATATCTGGAATGATACCAGACGTCTTGTCGGAACTCTGCGGAGAATTTCCGCAGATAAGCGGTGAAGGCTTATAAGGGATGTTCTAAAAGAAGAATAAGAAAAATTTTTTCCTTTGTCCTTGCCGTATTGATGATAACGGCAGTGTTTTTCGGAGCAACAGCGGCATTCCGTCTTATAGACAGAAGAATACATCCTGTCGAATATACAAAATATGTTGACTATTATTCCGAGCTTTATCATGTCCCGAAAGAAATTGTCTATGCGGTTATACTTGTCGAAAGCCGTTTTGATTCTGCCGCCGTCTCAAGAGCCGGTGCCTGCGGACTTATGCAGCTCATGCCTCAAACCTATAAGGAAATTGCCGAGGAGCTTCAGCGTATTCCGGATGAGAATGCGATCTTTGATCCCGGAATGAATATATGCTGCGGCGTGTATCTGCTGTCAAAGCTCTTTGAGAAATACGGATGTTGGGATACTGCTTATGCCGCTTATAACGCAGGTGAGAGCGCCGTGGATAGGTGGCTCAATGACGAACGATATTCGGATCAAGGCAGGCTCTCCGATATCCCCTACCGAGAAACAAAGGGATATGTAAAGAAGGTACGATGTGCAGCTGAATCCTATAAAAAAATATATGGTTTTTAACAGAATGCTTATAATTATTGATTAGAGGAGACGTAATATGAATGCAAAGGATTTAAAAAAAGAACTTGAGTACAAAAATAAGAGCGCTTTTGATTCGATAACAGAGGATGAACTTGAGCGCTCCTTTGCTTATGCCGAGAGCTATAAGCTTTTTCTCGACAATGCAAAGACAGAACGGGAAGCCGTAAAATATGCGGTGGCTATGGCGAAACGCAAGGGTTATACCGAATATAGCTTTGGTGATGAGCTTTCCGAGGGGGGAAAATACTATTATAATAACCGTGGAAAACAACTGGTAATTTTTAAAATAGGCGAAGAATCGCTTGAAAAGGGTGCCTATATTATGGCAGCTCATATCGATTCACCGCGGCTGGATCTTAAACAAAATCCGCTCTATGAGGACAGCGGTTTCGGCATGTTCAAAACCCATTATTACGGCGGAATTAAGAAATATCAGTGGACGACAGTTCCTCTTTCGCTTCACGGTGTTGTAATAAAAGGAGATGGCAGCACGGTGGAGATTTGCATCGGCGAGGATGACGACGAACCGATATTTTATATTTCGGACCTGCTTCCGCATCTTGCTAAAGATCAGATGTCCAAATCTCTTGCGGAGGGAATTACCGGAGAGGGACTCAACATTATTGTCGGTTCCGAACCATACCGAGAGGAGGAAACGGACGGGGCGATAAAGCTCAATCTTCTTCGAATTCTGAATGAAAAGTACGGCATATGCGAGGAGGATTTTCTCTCGGCAGAGCTTACCGCTGTTCCGGCAATGCATGCCAGAGATATCGGTCTTGACCGTTCGCTTATTGCCGGCTACGGCCATGACGACCGTGTCTGTGCTTATCCCGAAATAACGGCGCTTTTTGATTCGATCGATACTTCAAAGACTGTTTTCGCAGTCCTTGCCGATAAAGAAGAAACGGGAAGCGACGGTGTAACCGGTATGCAGGGGGAGCTTTTTTCCGATATTCTTTGGGAAGTATGCGAAGCGAAAAATGCAAATTACAGAATCGTTAAAGCCAATTCAAAATGCCTTTCGGCAGACGTGAATGCAGCTTTTGATCCGAATTATCCGGAGGTTCTTGAAAAGAGAAATGCTTGCTATGCCAACCGAGGCGTAGTTCTCTCAAAATTTACAGGTGCACGCGGAAAAAGCGGAACCTCTGACGCAACATCTGAATTTACCGCATATGTGAGAAATATGCTCAATAAAAACGGTGTTGTATGGCAGATGGCGGAGTTGGGTAAGGTTGATCAGGGAGGAGGCGGAACCGTTGCTAAATATATTGCCAATATGAATATTGATACAATTGATGTCGGCGTTCCGGTTATCTCCATGCATGCTCCGTACGAGGCTGTTTCAAAGCTTGATTTATATATGACCTATAAGGCATTCTGCGCATTTATCGGATAATGATAATATGTTGATGAAACTAAAAGAAGCCGAACTTTATTATGAAAGCGTTTCGGAAAAGCTTTCTCAGCCGGGAATAGCCGCAGATCAGGCGGAATTTCGGCGTCTTATGCAGGAATATAAGCGCCTTACTCCCATAGTTTTAAAATATCGTGAATATCTTGAGGCCGAGAAACGCATTTCTGAGGCTGAGAAAATATTGTCTTCCGAAAGCGACGCAGAGCTTTGCCGACTTGCCTCGGACGAGTTGAAAGAGACTAAAGCGAGACGGGAACTCTTGTATTCCGAGCTTACGATTCTTTTGATTCCTCGTGACCCGAATGATAATAAAAATGTTATTGTAGAAATCAGGGCCGGAGCGGGAGGGGAAGAGGCAGCGCTCTTTGCGGCGTCATTATTCAGAATGTATTCTATGTATTCCGCGAATCAGGGATATAGAATTGATATTGTAAGCGCAAACGGAACTGAGCTTGGCGGTTACCGGGAAATTTCCTTTATTATCGAGGGCGAAGGCGCCTATTCCCGGTTCAAATATGAAAGTGGTGTTCATCGTGTTCAAAGGGTTCCCGAAACCGAATCGCAGGGAAGAATACACACATCGACTGTTACGGTTGCGGTTCTGCCGGAAGCCGAAGAGGTCGAAATCGATATAGATCCCAATGATCTGAAGATAGAGACAATTAAAAGTTCGGGCGCCGGCGGGCAGCATATCAATAAGACAGAGTCCGCAATAAGGATACTTCATAAGCCGACAGGAATCGTTGTTGAGTGCCAGGATGAACGTTCACAATATAAAAATCGAGACAGGGCAATGAAGATTCTTCGCTCAAAGCTGTTTGATATAAAACGCTCTGAACAGGATAGCAAAATCGCTGCGGAGCGCCGTTCCCAGGTCGGAACCGGAGATCGCAGTGAAAAAATCAGAACCTATAATTATCCTCAAAGCCGTATGACAGATCACCGCATCGGGTATTCCTCCTATAGCCTTGACAGCTTTCTTGACGGAAATATCGGAGATTTGATCGATGCACTGGCAACGGTAGATGCCGCTGAAAAATTAAAAAAGACAGAAGAAAAATGAATACACTGAAAATTAAATATACAGGAAGTACTTCACTGATTCCTGCTGCAGAAATTATCAAAAACGGTGGAATTGTTGCATTTCCTACCGAGACGGTTTACGGTCTCGGCGGAAATGCACTTGATCCTCTCGCGGCGGGAAAAATATATGCTGCAAAAGGGAGACCTTCCGATAATCCTCTTATAGTGCATCTTGCTAAAGCTCAGGATGCCGGCAAGTACTGTTATACAAACGATTTGTTTTATCAAATTGCAGACGCTTTTATGCCGGGACCTCTTACTGTAATACTTCCGAAAAAATCAAATATTCCTGACAGTGTGACCGGAGGTCTTGATTCCGTCGGAATCAGAGTTCCTTCTCACAAGATTGCAAATGAACTTATAAAATTGTCAGGGGTACCGATTGCCGCTCCTTCTGCCAATCTGTCCGGTAAGCCGAGCCCTACCGAATTTTCACATATAGAGCATGACTTGGACGGGCGCGCTGACGCTCTTATCGACGGAGGAAACTGCGACTTCGGTGTGGAGTCTACGATTATCAAATTGAACGGAAATGAAATCATACTTCTTCGCCCCGGCGCTGTAACCGCGGAAATGCTCTCTTTGTTTTGCGATAAGTTAACGATTGATAAAGCTGTTACCGAAAAATTTGACGGAGTTCCTCTTGCTCCCGGGATGAAGTACCGACATTATGCTCCTGAGTGTCCTCTTACTATTCTTGAAGGAAGCGATGAAGCGGTGTATGAATTTTTGTCATGCAGAGAAAAACGCGGTGTAATTTGTTTTGATGAGGATCTGCCCCATATATTGGGAAAGTATGTCTTCTCATGCGGTCCGATTCATGATTCACTGAAGCAGGCGCAAAATTTGTTTTCCTGTCTGAGAAAATTTGATCAGATACACGACATAGACATAATTTACGCACGTATGCCGTCAAAGGCAGGAATAGGTCTTGCGGTATTCAACAGGCTTATCAAAGCATCTGGATTTAACATAAGGAAGCTTTGATACAATCAAATCATAAATGGTAAAGGAAAGCTAAAATGGCAAGAAAGAAGAATACGGCAAAAGCTCAGCCTACCGATTTTTCCGCAGTGGCAGAGGTTGTTCAACAGCCGATCACCGAGACAATTGAAAAAAATTTTATGCCCTATGCAATGAGCGTAATCGTTTCAAGAGCGATTCCGGCGATCGACGGATTCAAGCCTTCCCACCGTAAGCTGTTATATACGATGTATAAAATGGGACTTCTCACAGGCGCAAAAACGAAATCAGCAAATGTTGTCGGTCAGACGATGAAGCTCAATCCCCACGGCGATCAGGCAATCTATGCGACTTTGGTGCGTTTGACAAGGGGAAACGAGGCTCTTTTGCACCCTTTTATCGACTCCAAAGGAAGCTTTGGAAAGCATTACAGCTCTGATATGGACTATGCCGCTCCGCGTTATACAGAATGTAAGCTGGACAAGCTTTGTAATGAGATTTTTGGCGGAATTGACAAAGATGCTGTGGAATTTTGTGATAACTACGATAATTCGATGCAGGAGCCGGTTTTGCTGCCTACTGCGTTTCCCAACGTGCTCGTTTCTCCGAATCTCGGGGTTGCAGTGGGAATGGCTTGTTCCATATGCTCCTTCAATCTCGCTGAAATTTGTGACGGGACAATACAACTCTTAAAAAATCCCGATACCGATATTGATCGTCTTGTTGATATTATACGCGCTCCCGATTTTCCGAGCGGCGGAAATATGATATACGACAGGGAACGGTATAAGGATATTTTTCGGACGGGACGCGGATCCGTAAAAGTAAGGGCAAGGTATACATATGATAAGGACGCTAACTGTATCGATGTTCTTCAAATACCGTATTCGACGACTATTGAAGCGATTATAAAAAAAATTACGCAGTATATCAAGGAAGGCAAGCTTAAGGAAATAACCGATGTCCGTGACGAAATCGACTTGAACGGATTCAAGCTTACGATAGATTTACGCAGAGGCGTCGATCCTGACAGATTGATGACAAAGCTTTTCGGTATGACCTCGCTTGAGGATTCCTTTGAATGCAATTTTAATATACTTATCGATGGAACTCCGAAAACTCTCGGGGTGAAAGAAATTCTCGGCGAATGGATCAAGTTTCGCACGAATTCGGTACGTCATGAGCTTACATTTGATTTAAATAAAAAGAAGGAGAAGCTTCACCTGCTTCTCGGACTCGGAAAAATTCTTCTGGATATTGACAAGGCAATCAAAATTGTCCGAGAGACTGCGCTTGAGAAGGATGTGGTACCGAATCTTATGACCGGATTCGGAATCGATCAAATACAAGCAGAATATATTGCCGAAATAAAGCTCAGAAACCTAAATCGAGAATATATCATCAGCCGGATAAAGGAAATAGAAAGCCTTCAAAAAGAAATTGCCGAGCTTGAACAAACCATCGGTTCCGATACAAGAATAAAGAATATCATTGCTGCACAGCTTCGCGAAATAAAACAAAAATACGGAAAACCGAGGCTCACTCAGCTCATCGGAGCAGAGGATATAATTGAATATAAAGAAGATGACATCGAAAACTATAATGTAAAGCTTATATTCACAAAAGAAGGTTATTTTAAGAAAATTACTTTGCTTTCTTATCGTGGAAATGACGAACAAAAGCTAAAGGAGGGCGACAGCGTTCTCACATGTGCTGATGCTTCAAACAGCGACGAGCTATTATTCTTTTCCGATAAAGCACAGGTGTATAAGGCAAAGGCAAGCGATTTTGATACAGTGAAAGCTTCGCAGCTTGGCGAATATATTCCGGCTAAGCTCGGGTTCGATGAAGGAGAGCGTGCCATAGCGATGAAGTCGGTATCGGATTATTCTTCTGCCGGATATGCCGCTGTATTTTTTGAAAACGGCAAGGGAGTCAGAATACCAATATCGATATATGAAACAAAGACAAATCGCAAAAAGCTGACTAACGCTTATTCCGCATCATGTGCTCCGGTCGGGGTACTGTTTTCTTCCAATGAGGACAGGGATGTCCTTTTGGTCAGTGATCAGAAAAAAGCCGCGATTATTTCCTTATCGCTTGTTCCGGAAAAAGCAACAAGAACTTCTCAGGGCGTTTCTGTCATAACGCTGAAAAAGGGAAGCAATCTTATATTTGCCGATACAGAACCGGAAAAATATCTTGCAGATACAAGAAAATATCGTAAAAATAAGCTCCCTGCTTCCGGTGTTGTATTGTCTGATGAGGAGAAGAAAAAATTTCCGTTTTAAAATTTTTTGCGATAATATGTTTTTTTCAATTTGACAGTTGATATTATAATCATATTATGTTATAATGTTTTATCATCAGGATTCCGAAGTCTCTTTGCTGCGGAACAAAACGGCTTGAAAGGACGGAAATCAAAATGAAAAGATTTTCAAAGCTCACGACAGTATTTGTTTTTATGTTGGCGGCTCTTACTCTCTGTGTTTCCGCTGACGGAGTTTATTCTTCGCACGATGACCCGCTTGTTTCTCTCAGCTATGTAAACGACATTCTTGCTCCCGAGATTGCGTCACAAATTATGGCAAAAGTCGAGGCAGAATATGTAAAAATATCCGATATAAGCATCGCTTCATCTGGCTCTTACACTTATTTGTCACTCAGTCAGGGACAAACGCTGATGGCGGATTCCTGTTGTGAAGTAATTTTACTTGACGGGGTATCAGCTGCCGTTATAACCTCCGCAGCAAATATAAATGCCGGGGCAGGATTAAGCGATCTCACATCAGGATCGGTTGTGAAAAACGGAGCAGCTATTCCTGTTAATCATTATTTAGTAATACCGAAAGGTGACGGTAGAGGTTTTACCGTTACTTCCGATACTGCAAATATATTGGTAAGGGGTGAGTACAATATCACAGGTTAAGTCAAACCAAAACTCGCGCAAAAAGAAGAAGCTTCGTCTTGACACAAGATTTTGGACAAGGTTGATCGTAATCGTTTTGACGCTGACTATGTTAGCGGGGACATGCTATTATGCGATGGTTTTCCTTTTTGCAAATTCAAGAGTAGAAGCGGTTTCCGCTGCATCATCCGATGACTTGCAGGTCAGAATTGCTTTAATTTACGGCTCGTCGGTTACGGTTAATTTTAAAACCGTAACCGATTATGGCTTTTCTCTTGGTTATAATGATTCGGAAAACACCTTTACCGAAATCACAACTACCGATACAACCGCCCTCAGTATTACCTGCGACAGAAATCTTGTTCGCTCCGGCAGTGAATATGCTCTCGCAGCAAATTCCTCAGACGTTACGATAGGAGCATATCACATAAAAATTAAGTGTGAAAGCGAAGAAGTTTTTAATTATTTTCCAGAGGTTGTCGAAGCTTTGCCGCAATATCATGTTTTTCCGGGATATTACGACGGCGTAAAATATATAATGATAGGACAGTTTTCCGATTCAAGTCAGGCATCGTCAGTTCTTTCTGAAGTTATATCTGCATTAACTCCTACAGCTGACGATAGCACGGTCTCGGTTGATTCCGAAAGCCAATTCGAAGACTCCTCTGCGGAAACCGTTGCACAATCAAGCGCGTCATCAGCTTTTATTGAAGCTGTACGCGCGGCAGTCGTTTCCTCTCCTTCCGATACAGCTGTTATGGCTGTTGATTCATCAACCGACAGTATCGTATGGATTTTCGACGACTCATCCGAAACCTCTTTCATGGGAGTAAAAGCTCTTCAAATTCAAGATCAAAGCTATTCGTATATAAAAGGATATAAAGGCGGAAGTCTTTTGACATACGATGATGTCCTGGAATGTTCTGTGTATAATTCCGATGGCAGTTACGGAATAAAGGTCATAAATGTCCTGCCTGTTGAAACGTATATTGCCGGAGTTATTCCGTACGAAATCGGAAACACATGGCCGCTTGAGACGCAGAAAGCCTTTGCAATAGCTGTAAGGTCTTATGCAATTTCTCATCTCGGACGTCACAAATCCTCTTACAATGCTGATTTGTGCTGTACAGCCAACTGTCAGGTATACAAGGGTTTTGGATCGACAAACGCCCGCGTAAGGCAGGCCGTTGAAGAAACAAGAGGGCTGATTGCCGTTTACAACGGAAGAATATGTGAAACCTATTATTCATCAAGTACCGGCGGATGCACTGCGAATGTATCAGAGGTTTGGGGCAGTAATCAAAGTTATTATGGTTATCTGAAGGCGGTCGCTACTCCATGGGAGCAATATACTAAATATGGAAACGGAAGCTGGACTTCCTCCGCTACAGGGACTCAGATATATCAGACGCTTGTGGGAAAAGGATATACAGCACTTAAGAACGCCGTCACAAAGATAGATATTACATATGCAACCAATTCCACTTATGTTTATGCAGTTACCTTTTATGATTCATCCGGAAATTCACTTAAAATTTCTAAAATCAGTAAAGTAAAATCAGCCCTTTCCCCCTACTTAAAAAGCGGTAATTTCGTTGTAGCCAAGGCGGGAGAAAAGGTGACTCGAACTAATTATACTATGATGGGATTCGGTGCCTCAAGCACCGAGCCTGCCGCGGGCGTTTCGGTGAAAACGAATCCGTTCGATCATATTATCTATGGAAGACAAACCTTCTCGATTTTGACAGCCGAGGGACTGAAAAATTTTGTTGACAGTAATTCTGAGCATGTTGCTACCGCTAACGGAACCGTAGATTTCAATATGTCACATTCTCTTGATAGTCAGTATTATCCTACGGTATTGGGAGTTAACGGCGAAGTGCTTCCCGATATTCTGAATCTTGACGCAATTGCTGAAACGGAAACGCTGACCGCAGAAGGAAGCGACGGAACCTTTGTGTTTATCGGACGAGGTTGGGGACACGGCGTAGGGCTGAGTCAGTGGGGAATAAAAGACCTTGGTGATCTCGGCTATGATTATGAAACTATTTTTAAGGCATACTATACCGATGCGGATATAATACCATATACAGATTATCTTAACAACTGAAGATTTTTGAAAGGAATAGCAGATGTTTTTAATCAAAGAAAAGAAACAATTAAATCAAAATACCGTTTCAATGACGGTAGAAGCTCCTAAGATTGCCGGAAAGGCAAGACCGGGGCAGTTTGTAATTATCAGGGGTGATGAAAAGGGGGAACGTATTCCTCTTACCATAGCAGGTTATGACCTGAGAGAAGGTACGGTAACCGTGATTTTTCAAGCGGTCGGCGCATCAACGATGAAGCTTGCAGAATTACCGCAGGGCGGATATATATGCGATATAGTTGGACCTCTCGGAAGGGCATCAGAGCTTGACGGAATAAAAAAAGCGGCGGTGGTCGGCGGTGGATTAGGCTGTGCAATTGCTTATCCTCAGGCAAAATATCTGCATGATAACGGAGCTTCGGTAGATATAGTTGCCGGTTTCAGAAACAAAGATATTATAATTCTTGAGGAAGAAATGAGAGCGGCTTGCGACAGACTTACTGTTCTGACAGATGACGGTTCAAACGGAAATAAGGGACTTGTAACCGACGGCCTCAAAGCGCTGATAGATTGTGGAGCCGAATATGATATCGTTATTGTAATTGGACCTCCTATTATGATGAAATTTGTATGTAAGCTTACAAAAGAATACGGAATAAAAACTGTGGTAAGTATGAACCCGATTATGATAGATGGAACCGGAATGTGCGGAGGATGCCGTGTTTCGGTCGGCGGGGAAATGAAATTTGCCTGTGTTGACGGTCCTGACTTTGACGGTCATCTTGTTGATTTTGATGAGCTTATGAAACGGAATGCCATGTATCGTGACGAGGAACAGCACGAGTGTAATCTTTTCCGCGCAGAAAAGGAGCTTGATAAAAATGCCTAATATGCAGAATACAAAGACACCAATGAAAGAGCAGTCACCGGAAATCAGAAAGAACAATTGGCTTGAGGTTGCCTGCGGATATACACCTGAAGAAGCAATAAACGAGGCGCAGCGATGTCTTAATTGCAGAAACAAGCCCTGTGTGAGCGGTTGTCCTGTGCAGGTAAATATTCCTGACTTCATCTCTCATGCAGCAAAAGGAGACTTTGAGGGAGCTTATGAAATAATCAAGGAAACCAATGCTTTGCCGGCAGTTTGCGGAAGAGTTTGTCCTCAGGAATCGCAATGCGAAAGCAAATGTGTTCGCGGTATAAAGGGAGAAAGTGTTGGAATTGGAAGACTCGAGCGTTTTTGTGCCGACTATTGCTCGGATAAACGTTCTGTTTTCGAAAAAGCACCTTCTAAGGGGAAAAAGGTTGCCATTGTCGGTTCCGGACCTTCCGGTCTTACCTGTGCTGCCGATCTTGCTAAAAGAGGGTATGAAGTAACTGTTTTCGAAGCTCTTCATACAGCGGGCGGTGTACTTGTTTATGGCATTCCCGAATTCAGACTCCCGAAGTCCATTGTCAGTGACGAGGTCGGAGAACTTAAAAAGCTCGGAGTTAAAATAGAGACTGATGTCGTTGTCGGACGCACAGAAACGGTTGATGAGCTTTTTGAGAACGGATATGAGGCTGTATTTATCGGAAGCGGAGCCGGACTTCCGAGATTTATGGGAATACCCGGAGAAGACGGTAACGGCGTATATTCCGCTAATGAATTTTTAACACGAATTAATCTTATGAAGGCATACCGCGACGACTATGCTACGCCGATAAAGCATCATAAAAAAGTGGCGGTCGTAGGCGGAGGCAACGTGGCGATGGATGCTGCAAGGTGTGCGGCAAGACTTGGCGCGGAGAAGGTATATATTGTTTACAGACGCGGAGAAAGCGAGCTTCCAGCTCGCCGCGAGGAAGTACATCATGCAAAAGAAGAGGGAATTGAGTTTCGGCTTCTTACCAATCCTACCGCAATCAATACCGATGAAAAGGGAAATGTTTCTTCCATAACCTGTATCAGAATGGAACTTGGGGAACCGGACGCTTCAGGACGCAGACGTCCTGTCGAAATTCCTGAATCTGAATTTGATATAGAGGTTGATGCTGTTATCATAGCGGTAGGTACCGCCCCCAATCCCCTTATTCGAATGACAACAAAGGGACTTGATACCAATCGTCACGGCTGTATAGTAACGGCAGAGGATGGCGTTACTACCACAAGAAATGGCGTATATGCCGGCGGAGATGCTGTTACCGGGGCGGCTACCGTTATTTTAGCAATGGGTGCCGGACGGACGGCAGCTCAGAAAATCGATGAATTTCTTTCCGGGAAATAATGCTAATCAGGTATTTTCATTATATTGAGTAAGATATTTCTTGTTGAATCTGAAAGGACTTTTATCTATTGAAAATCACGGTAATCGGTTGCGGAAGATGGGGCTCGTTTATTGCCTATTATCTTGATACGCTCGGGCACAGTGTGACTTTATACGGAAGGGAAGGCTCTGAACATCTGAGGGCCTTCCTTGAGACACGCACAAACGGTCTGCTTACTCTCGGGGAAAAAATTCATATAACATCAGATATTGCACTCGCGGTTCAATCGGATATCATTGTTATTTCCATTGATTCGCAAGGCTTGCGTTCTCTGTGCCTTCAGCTTGCCGAACTCAGACTTGAGAAAAAATTTATAGTTCTTTGCATGAAAGGTCTTGAAATTGGCACAGGGTGTCGTTTGTCTGAGATAGTCAAACAGACCTTATCCTCCTCCAATAAAACAGCAGTGTGGATAGGCCCCGGACATGTTCAGGAATTTCTTCGCGGAATACCGAACTGCATGGTGATAGACAGCGAAGATGAACAGACAAAATATATGCTTGTTAAAGAGTTTTCAAGTAAGGTAATCCGTTTTTATTACGGTACTGATCTGATTGGGAATGAAATCGGTGCCGCTGCAAAAAATGTAATCGGGATTGCAGCGGGAATGCTTGACGGTCTCTCTCTCGGTTCACTGAAGGGAGCTCTTATGTCCAGAGGTACGCGGGAGATTTCAAGATTGATTAAAACAATGGGCGGCAATGAGCTTTCGGCATATGGACTTTGCCATCTTGGAGATTATGAAGCCACTGTTTTCTCCGAATTTTCGCATAACCGCCAATATGGAGAATTTTTTGTAAAAAATCAGCCTTATTCAAAGCTTGCCGAGGGATATTATACGGTAAAAGCTATTACTTCTCTTGCAGAATCTCATAATGTTGAACTTCCAATCTGCGAAGCGGTATATAGTGTGTTATATGAAAAGGCTCCGCCTTCTGAAGCCCTCCAAGCTCTTTTTATGCGAAGCCTGAAACTTGAATTTTAATTTTCGGTGTCGGTTATGAATGCTTTATTTTACGATATTTTAATTTCCCATGCTGCTATGTATCCGGATATGCAGCCGCAAGACTTTTGCAAACTTGCTTTTCAGAATGAATTCGGATGCGGTCATCTCATAAAGGAAAAAGACGCCGCATATTCTTATTTGCTTGAAGAGCTTGAAAACACCAGACAGAACGATAATATCCCTGTATCTGTTAATATAGGAGGCGGATGGGCGCGCCTTAATCTTTCCGCAGTAAAAAATGTTCTTCCGCCTGAGATCATCTTCCGTATCTTCGAAATGAGTTGTATCCCATCGGGAAATATAGATAGCTTCAAAAACAAGTTGTCATTGATTGTAAAGGCAGCAAGGATGGGAATAATAAATTTCGATGCGGACGCTCTGGAAGCTTATTTTTCTTCTTTTGATATCGGATCGTTGCCTGCACATTCAGGTATCTATAAAGAAAAATATGGAGCGTCATATCGTGTAATCCGTTCAGAACTTATACCGCTGATTCCAATCTGTACCGCGATAAACAAATCAATTTCTGACAACAGGAAAATCTGTATGGCAATTGACGGCAGAGCAGCATCCGGGAAAACAACAATGGCAAAATATCTTTCGCAGATTTTCGAAGCTGATGTTATTCATATGGATGATTTTTTTCTTCCAAAAGAAAGAAAAACTCCCGAACGGCTCCGAATTCCGGGAGGAAATATCGATAGTGAGAGATTTTTCTCGGAAGTATATGAGCATCTTCATGACGACTGCATAGTATATAATGTCTTTGACTGTGGTTTACAGAAGCTTTCCCAAAGAATATCGCTTAAGCGTAAAAGTCTTTTGATTGTTGAAGGAGTATATTCTCTTCTTCCGATTTTTCGTGATAAATACGATATAAAAATATTTGCTGATACGAATTCTCTTTCACAAAAAGAGCGTATTTTGAGAAAAGGCGGTACAACGCTTTATGAACGGTATGTTTCAGAATGGCTCCCGCTTGAAGAAATTTATTTTCGGGTTCTCAATCCGAGCAGTATCTGTGATATAAAGCTTTGTACCTGACGAAAAAAGAGGCTAAATTTCACTTTCCTTAACTTCATTTTATACTTTTTTTAATTTAGAAAGGATTGATTATGGATACCATAAAGATAGCAGATAAAAATCATTGCCGTATGATCGCTCACAGAGGTCTCAGTTATATTGAATGTGAAAATTCTATGCCGTCATTTGTTGCCGCTGCTAATCGCTCGTATTTCGGAATAGAAACGGATGTACATGTTACTTCCGACGGTAAATATGTAATTATCCATGATGATTCTACCTGACCGCCACGACGTCATCGACGTTTTCGGCGGGCTCATCTT
>ERZ1106976.2071-NODE-2071-length-18643-cov-5.861739_pt1 | contig 18643 bp, 19 predicted proteins | sample MGYA00403687_ERZ1106976 | MGnify/ENA primary metagenome ERZ1106976 (study PRJEB35170, sample SAMEA104062446) | human gut metagenome | biome: human gut; feature: human-associated habitat; material: faeces | place: Denmark | collected 2013-02-22 ... | reverse complement strand
ATTGTCTGACGAAAAATCCGGCGGCGCAACTGCACAACAAGCATTGTGCGGTGTTATCTTAACAGTTCTATACCCTTTCATGATCCTTTAAGAATAAATATATAATATAAGGAAAATTTTATGTTATTTTACGGAACCACCCTGTATGGGCTTCAGACGGGACTGTGCTTTGCTGTTCTTGCTCTCGGTCTTTATATTTCCTATTCAATACTTGACTTTCCCGATCTGTCTGTTGACGGAACCTTCCCGCTCGGCGGCGTTGTATGCACGATACTGATGCTGAGGGTGGGGCTTCCTCCGGTCGCGGCGGTGCTGCTTTCCTTTTTTGCGGGACTTGCGGCAGGAATGATAACCGGCTTTCTGCATGTCAGATGCAGAATTTCAAAGCTGCTGTCGGGAATTATTGTCATGACTGCTTTGCTTTCCGTGAATCTGGCGCTCACTCAGCTTTTGACGAAAAACGGATATACGACGACAATCTTTTCCTATAAGAGCGAAAATCTTGACAGTCTGTTTAACGGTGCTCTTGTCAACGTTCTGGGAAAAAACGGAAAGGATTATATGGTCATAGCGATACTGCTCGTTTTCGTTATTCTGGTCAAATTGGCGATCGACATTTTTCTGAAAACAAAGCTTGGTTATATGCTTCGTTCGACAGGAGATAATGAAAAGCTTGTCGTCTGCCTCGGAAAGGATCCGGGAAAATATAAAATATTGGGACTATCTCTTGCAAACGGGCTTGTCGCTATGTCGGGAGCACTCTATTCCCAGTTCACTGCGCAGTATGATAATAACTGCGGAAGCGGCAAGGTGGTGCTGGCGCTCGCATCGGTTATCATCGGACTTGCGCTTTTCTCTAATACCCGCTTGGTAAAGGATACTACTGCGGTAATCGTCGGAGCGCTTATTTACGCTCTTTGTCTCAATTATCTTGTATTGGTGGATAAAAACGGAATTTATCTTAAGCTGCTTAATGCGGTTATGTTTGCACTGATACTAATTTTTAACGATCGTCTTTCCGGATTTCGGGCAAGAAAGCAAAAAAAACCGTTTTCTGTTTCCGAACAGCCGGAAAGTCATACCGAATGGGAAAAGGAGGACAGGGGGAATGCTTGAGCTTTGCGATATATATAAAACCTTCAACCGTGGAACGGTAAATGAACAGACTTTGTTTTCCGGATTTTCTCTTAAAGTAGAGCAGGGAGACTTTATTTCCGTTGTCGGCTCCAACGGTTCGGGAAAGACAACCATGCTCAACGTGATAGGCGGGAGTATTCCGATAGACGGCGGAAAAGTGATTCTTGACGGCAGAGATATAACAAAGCTTCCGGAATTCAAGCGCGCCGCTAAGATCGGCAGAGTTTTTCAGGATCCGTCGGTTGGCACTGTACCGCGCATGACGATATTCGAAAATATGTCTATTGCGGAGAATAAAGGCAAGCCCTACGGTCTGAGCTTTGCGGTCGGAAAAAAGAAGCTTGACCGCTTCAGAGAATCGGTAAGAGAGCTTGATCTCGGACTCGAGGATAAAATGGATATTCCGGTCGGTCTTCTTTCCGGTGGGCAGAGGCAGGCAATTGCACTGCTTATGGCGACCATGACGCCGATTTCCTTTCTGATATTGGATGAGCATACCGCCGCTCTTGATCCCAAAACCGCCGAAATTATTATGAAAATAACCGATCGGATCGTTAAGGAAAAAAATCTGACCGCCGTTATGGTTACTCATAATCTTCGCTATGCCGTTGAGTACGGTAATCGTATGCTTATGCTCCATCACGGCGGTATTGTTCTTGAAAAGCAAGGTATTGCCAAAACCGAAACCACCGTTGACGATCTTCTTTCGGTATTCAACAGCATCAGCATCGAATGCGGAAACTGACGAAACAAACGGAAGAAAAATATGAATTCCTTCCGGTAGTCTTTTTTTGATGAAATTTGTATTACCGAAGAATAGAAGCAAGGAAGATTGGAAGGAGACAGGAAAGCATGACACGCTATATCGCTTTTTGCAAAATCGTGGAATACGGAAGCTTCACACGCGCTGCGGAATCGCTCGGATATACACAGGCAGCGGTGAGTCAGATGATAAGATCGCTTGAAAATGAGTTTTCGCTTCGACTATTGATAAGAACAAGGGCCGGTGTGCGTCTTACCCAGGAAGGGGAACAGATGTACCCGATTATTCAAAAATATGTAGCCGCGTACAGAGAGATAAGCGATAAAGCGGGAGAGATCAACGGACTCGACTCCGGAGAACTCAGAATAGGGACTTTTTCTAGTATGTCTCAGCATTTACTGCCCGGCTTGATGAGCGATTTCAGCAGAATCTATCCGAAAATAAACTTTGTTCTTCTTCAGGGAGATAATACAAGCCTGCCGGAATGGATAAAAAGAGGGCTTATCGATTTTGGATTCGTATATCCCGAAGCGTCAGCAGGACTGATAAACCGGGCAATAGCAAAGGATGAGTTTTTGGCAGTGCTTCCCGAAGGACACCCGTATGCGGATATGAAGCGGGTACCACTTGAGCTTATGGCGAAAGAACCTCTTATCGTGGTTGATGAAGGGCAGGTGAATACCGTTCTTGATGCTTTTTCGTCAGCAGGACTGTCGGCAAGGGTAAAATTCAGAATACACGACGATTATACGATTCTTTCTATGGTAGAAAAGGGAATCGGCGTGAGTATTTTGCCGTCGATGATCCTGGATCGGGCTCCCTACAGGATCAAAACGGTTCCGACCGATATCCCGGTAAAAAGGACAATAGGAGTTGCATATCAGGATTATGATATGCTGCCGATCGCGGCAAAAAAGTTTATAAAGTTTATTTTTGATAATATATCGGAATATCTTCCCGAAAAATACATATGCTTTTAAAAGGATGACGGTTGAAGACAAGGTGCCTTGCAGAACCCCGTCCTGTCCTTCCGCTTAAGATAAGCGCCTTAAGAAGCTTTTTTAAATAGTTTCTCAAAAACCTTTATCAGCCGGGAAATTTATCGGTAGATATTTCTTACATCTGAGAAAAACGAAGTTTTTCCTTATTAAGCAATACCTTCGGGTTTTGATGGTATATAGCTGCGCAGTCGTATTTTTCTTAAATGTTACCAATTGAGAAGGCAAGAGCGATTTCTCTGCCGACGAAATTGGTGAAGTATGATGGAAAATGGACAAGCAGATATGCCTCAAGGCGCAAGCCGTGTACCCGGCGGTATGGTCTTAAAGTTTTTGCAGATTTTCAAGGTGATTTTTTCAAAAAAGCACGCTGAATTGGGTTTAAGGAAAAGCCCCGGCTTGATTTTGTCTTCGCTCCGAATGGCTGCCGTGTTATTCATACGGCAGCCATTATTATAATCCTATAATAAAATTATATCAACAATTTAGACTATTATTTTGCAGTAATATATCTGCATTGTGTAAAAAATGCTAACTATTCAGAGAAATAATGCAAAAGACAAACGATGATATTTTCTATATAATTAAAATGTAAATACAGTAATTGGGGAGTTGACCCTTTATACAGAGAATAAGAACTCGGAGGTAACAATGAAGAAAATGTTTATTCCATTGCTTGGCGTTGGGCTTTTAGCGACCTTACTTTTTGGCGGGTGTTCTGGCAAACCGTCCGAAAATACCGATTCCGGGCTGTCTTCCACGGAAAATACCAGTGAAAGCGACGATGATATGATATCAGGCGGAAGCACTACGGGGAACTATGTGGTGTCGGATGTAGAGGCGCTCCTTTCTCTTGAGCCTAAGGAAACCAGAGCGATTGTGATTGTAAAGGGATATTACGCTCCCGGCGACGGAGGCGGCGGTACCTTTTATTATGATTCCGCTTCAAGAATCGATGAGAACGGAGGAACCGTTTTTAAAGGGAAGGCAAGAGGACGCTTTGTACGTTCGTATGAAGAAAACACGGTAAATGTGAAATGGTTCGGAGCCAGAGGCGACGGAGCAACTGATGATACGGCGGCGATACAGGCTGCAATAGACGCTCTGCCGAACGGCGGAGGAACCGTCACGGTTCCCGGCGGAACTTACATGATAACCTCTACTATAAATATAGGAGACGGGGACGCCGGCGAGAAGGTTTCCTCAAAGGGTGGAATTAAGCTGATTGGTATGGGCGGAGGATTTTCTCACGCTGTTCCCGCGTCTACGAGTATCATTGCGAATGCGGAGATGGACAGCGTTATCGCGGTTAACGGTCGTATTTCGGACGTGGAGATTGCCGGACTGTATATCGGCGGAAACGGAATGGCCAATACAGGTCTGTTTCTTCATTCCTTTACCGGAGGATATTTTCATAACCTGAACATTATCGGATTCAAAGAATACGGTTTGAAAATCATGGCGGGTACCGCTCCGACAGGAAATTACAATATCTATAACCGCTTTGAATCCATCGGAGTGTTTGCGCTTAACAACAATTCCACCTGTCTTTTCATGGACGGGCATTACTCCGATAACAATGATACATGGCTCAGCGTATTCACCGACTGCCGTTTTGATACTGCGCAATCGGAAAACTCCATCGCCGCGCATTTCAAGTTTGTAGACAGTATCTCATTCTATCGTTGTCATTTCAATACTTACAAGGACAGCTCTGTCGGAGCGGTATTTGACGCTCTGAACAACAAAAATTTCCCAAGCGGTATGGGCTTTTATGACTGCTCAGTTAAGTCTACTGAAGTGCGCGAAGATGCCGACAACAAAATCCGTCCCCAATATTTCTACGGATTCGGAACAGAGGACGGAGAGGAAATTCCCACTCACTCTAAGCTGATAGGCGTCACCGACCACGGTGAAACCTTCAATATGGATGATCTTGATGTTTTTAACGCCATGAAAAATAACAACGGAGAACTTGACGAATACTGGCTGCTGCCAAAATCAGGCAGAGTGGATACCTATACGCAGGGATATCCTGAGAAGCATTATAATTTGAAAACCGGGAATACGGTTGCTGTTCTTGTAAATGCTAAAACAGAGCTTACCGGCGCTTCTTTTTACCTCTCCAGCTACGGAAACAATGTCGGAACCGTACAGATCAGCGTTTATCGTTGGAACAAGGATTATGAGACAACGGTGAAGGGCGAAATACTTTCCTTTGCCGTATGCGATGGATTTCCCGATAACACAAATCAGGATGTGACGTTTGAAGGTCTTGGAACAGGATATTACCTGATTCTTGCAACGGGAACTTCTCCCGAAGGGGATACCGGAGTTGCCGTATGGACACATAAAGCAATAAGTACATCGATTACCTTTGTAAACGGCGAGCGTGTGGATGCGGGAATCCGTGGCTCCTTTATAACGAAGTAAAACTGCGGGAGGAAAAGATTTTGAAAAATCGGAAAACCGCGATTTCAGTATTACGTTTTGCTTCAGCAGCATTTGCGGCGTTCTTCCTCTTTTGCTCCTGTTCGGGTTCATCAAAAAAACAAGAAGCACAAACAACGGACAATACCGACAGAGGAACCTATACGGAGGAAAATCAGATGTCTGACGAAGCATGTGTTTCATATATTGCATCTACAGTAAAAGAATTAAAGAAAATTGTACCGAAGGAAAACAGTGCAATCGTTATGCTGGAAGGGTATTATAGTGTCAATGACGGCGGAGGGGGAATGTTCTACTGGGATTCTTCCGACGAGTCGGAAAGCAATGATGGCACTGTAATTGCTCCGGACGGATTTGACCCAAAATCCGGACGCTATAAGCGCATATACGAGCCCCAGCACATAAACGTAAAATGGTTCGGAGCTAAAGGCGACGGCTCACACGATGATACCCGAGCTATTCAGGCTGCGATCGATGCGCTGCCCGCATCCGGAGGAGAGGTAATTCTTCCCGGAGGAAAATATATCATTACCGATACGCTGAATGTCGGAGACGGAGACGGTTCCCGTTCCTCGACAAAGAACGGAATAAAGCTTATCGGTATGGGAGGACAGTTCGGACACGGCACTCTGGCAGAGACGACTATTCAGTGCGGGGGGGACGTTGATGTGATGATTTCCTTTAACGGTCCGATTCTGGACTGCGGTCTGGAAAGTCTGAAGCTTAACGCCAATAACCGGGCGGATACGGCAGTGGTGTTTACTGCCATGAGCGAATCCTATGTGGATCGGGTACAGGCTATATGCTTTAATAAGACCGGCATTATACTTCAGGCGGGAACCGGTGAAAACGGAGACAGCCGCGACAATCTTTTCCGCCAGTTCGGAAGCATCACCAATGTGAATAATACCGTGATGATTCTGATAGACGGGGATATTGAAAGCGGAGCGATTGTCCGCGATTCTGTCTTTACCGCCTGCCGTTTTGATACCGGACAACAGGAAAATAGTGTTGCCGTTCATATGAAGTATGCAAAGCAGCTTACCTTTCAGCGCTGTCATTTTAATGTATATAAGTTCGACACCAGTCTTGGATTGCTGCTTGACGGAGCGGAGAATAACGGTTATCCGAATAAAAATTCCTATTATGATTGCTCCGTCACCCGCATGGCTGTAAAGGAATCCGAAAACGGAAAAATCGGCTATAACTTCCTTCTCGGTCATGGATCCGGTGATTATGAGCTGGTTGCAGAGCATCCCAAAGTTTTTGGGCTTTTGGACTTCGGAGGAATCATCCGATATGACGAACAAACAAATTAAGGAGGCAAGAGTGATTCCTCTGCCGACGAAACCTGTGAAGTATGACGGAAAGATGCAAACAAATGCGCAACAAAGGTGTTAGTCGTACACCCGGTGGTATTACTTTAAAAATTATATATAAGGAAAGGTATTAGTTATGAAAAAAATATTGATGTTATTGCTCGCATTATCCCTGTTTCTGTCAATAGTACCGATAGCGGTATCGGCGTCAAATCCGTGGGTAGATCCGATGCTCAGCGAAGAAGAGGGCGGTTATGTTGATCTGAATCGCAACGGAGGTTCCTTCAGCGAATCGATAGGTATGCGATTTGCAATTCGTGACGGCGGTAAGCTTGTTGCTATTTATCCTGCGTTGGCCGGTTCCGAGGGAACAAATGAGGCGAAAAACGGCGCTCCAACCTTTGATTTGAAAATCTATAAATGGGAAAACACTTATGATGAAACTGTCGCTAAAGAGCCGATTCAGGCATATGAGAGCGTTAAACTTGTTCCGGAAGATATGCAAAGCTCCTATTACTATATGCTGAATCTTAATACCCCTCTTGAAGGCGGAGAATATCTGATTGAAATAGATAACGTTGATGCGGAATGGGCAATCAGAACATATCTTTTCCAGCCTTCTAAATACCGTCATTTTCTCGCTTATATAGACGGAGAAGAATACAACAACACCCTTCAGTGGCAGCTTATGTTTGAGGACGGAAACGACTGGTGGGATGAGGTCATGCTCAAGTCTGAAAACGACAGTGCAGAATCTTCCTCTGATGCAGTATCTACCGACTTACCCGATGTGTCCTCCGGAGCAGATACCGAGGCACCCGATACCTCAGCCGAAATAACGGCGAATAATAATACATCGGATACCGAAGAAAATACCGCTGTAACGGATACCGAAAAGCCCGACGACAGTGAAGATAAAGGCGGTCTCGATATCGGTCTGATTATCGGAATTATTGCTGTTGTCGTTGTAGCGGCTGTTGTTGTCGCCGTCATTGTTATAAACAAACGTAAAAATAAAAAATAAATATTATATAAGGAGATAAAAAATGAAAAGAGTATTTGCTGTTCTTCTCTCTGGAATCATGCTTGTTAGTATGCTGGCGATTTCCGCATTCGCGGGCGCTGGCAATATGTGGGGAGATTCCTTAAACCCCGAAGAGTTCTTTGACGGAAACGGCAGAGGAAACGATTCGGTAGCAGTTCGTATCGTTGTAACGGGTTCCGGCAAGCTGAATAAGGTCAATTTCCATCTTGCCTGCGGAAATGACGACGGAGCTGCCAGCTGCGACTTCTCTGTTTACAGATGGGCGTACAATTACGATTATACCGTTAGCCAAGAGCCTATTTGCAAGATAAAAATTGAACCCGGTGATAATTCTTGGATGTGGTGGGCTAAAGGAGTAGAACTGCCTGACGGCGGCGTCTCCGCCGGAGAATACCTCTTAGTTATGGATAATTTCCAAAATTGCGCGTGGGCTATCAGAAATAACTATTATGGTGCTAAAGCCGGCGTCAAGCTTTATGAAAACGGTCAGCCCAAGGACGGGCGCAGCATTGGCTGGCAGTTTGTTTTTGATGACGATACCTGGTATAATGTCGATGCGGTCTTTCATGATGAAGCATCTCCCACAGAAGCTCCTAAACCTACCGCTCCTGCAAGCAGCGACGATAATCAAGGCTCAACAGATACAGCCGATATATTCTTTACCGCTTCCGTTGCGATGACTGTGATTGCTCTTGCCGGCGTTTGCATTTATACCGGAAAGAAGAAAAATTGAAGGCAAAATACCGCACAATGATTGTTGTGTAGTTGTGCTGCCAGATTTTTCGTCAGACGATACGAATTGAGAAGGCAAGAGGGACTTCTCTGCCGACGAAATTTGTGAAGTATGACGGAAAATGGAAAAGCAGATATGTCTTCAAGGCACAAGCCGTACACCCAGCGGTGTTGCCTGAATAATATCCGGCGGCAGGGTTTGGAACTGAGCATAGATTGGCAGACTGTGAAATACCTTGTATAATCAAAACAGAAACCAAGATCGATTCGGTAATTTGATCTTGGTTTTTTGTTATTTATCCCATTAACCGTCGGGCAAGTACCGAGGGAATCAAAAGTGATAAAAATCCCGCTTTAGATTTACAAATAAAGATGGTCTGCCCCCGAACAATAAAAATACCGAAGGAAGAATCAAGTACAGCATGTCATTTTTCCGAAGACGGATCCGTTTCATCACGGAATGGAAAAACAGAAAAGTGTCGTGAATATCGGGTATTACATAGGTCAGCGATCCACATCCTCTTTGTCCTTCATGGTAGGTATTTTTATTCCACATATTATAACTCTTGTTCGCTCAATTTGAATAATCGGAAGATTAAGAAGATCACCAATAGAATAAGGTTTGACGAAAATAAGAAAAAAAGCAAGTATAATCTGTTTAATAATCCATGAAATAGATTGGAGAAAGTGAAACAAATTCGATGAACAATGAATTGTTGGGCTTATCCTCTTGAAATTTGTCACAGAATAGAATATAATATAATTGTGAAAAAATACAAGTTTATTTCTGAGGTGGGAAATGGCTGCAAGCTATAAGAAATTGTTCAAATTACTCATTGACCGCGAAATGAAGAGCAAGGAACTTGCCATCAAAGCGGGAATCAGTCAGGCAACACTTGCAAAAATGAAAAAAGATGGCGCAACCGTTTCCAGTGATGTGCTTGTGAAAATCTGCACCGCGCTCGGTTGCACGCTGGATGATATTGTGGAGATAGTACCGGATCATTCAAGTAACGGATAATGCACAGATAAAAGGAGTATTTCCTATGAGAGATAGTACCCATCGTGATCGAGTTCTGATGAGGATTATGTTTGTCTGCCACGGCAACATCTGCCGCAGTCCGATGGCGGAGTTTATCTTCAAAGATATGGTAAAAAAGCGAGGTATGACGAATTATTTTAAAGTTTCCTCTTCCGCTACAAGCACGGAAGAGATCTGGAACGGTATCGGAAATCCGGTCTACCCGCCAGCAAAGGATGAGCTTGCAAAGCACGGACTCACCTGCGGCGGCAAGCGCGCGGTGCAACTGCAGAAGAGTGATTATGACAAATACGACCTGTTCATCGGCATGGACAGCGCAAACATTCGCAATATGCTCCGAATTTTCGGTGGTGATCCTGACGGGAAGGTGCATAAACTGATGGGCTACACCGACCGCGACGGAGATGTTGCCGACCCGTGGTATTCCGATCGCTTTGACGTGGCGTATCGGGATATTTTTGACGGCTGCACAGCGCTTCTTGATGCCGTTCTAAAGCAGGATAAATAATGAAATGAGGCGATTTTATGACCGAAGTAGTAGCGGCTCTCATCTGGGAGGACGTTAAATTTATGATCTGCCAACGCCCGGCAGACAAGGCAAGAGGACTCCTTTGGGAATTCGTCGGCGGCAAGGTCGAGCCCGGTGAAACGAAAGAACAGGCGCTTATTCGAGAGTGCCAGGAGGAGCTTGCCGTTACCCTTTCCGTTGGTGACGTGTTTATGGACGTCGTCCACGAATATCCCGATATCACGGTACATCTGACGCTGTTCAACGCAACCATAGCCGAAGGCATACCGCAGAAGCTGGAGCATAACGATATCAAATGGATTACGCAAAGCGAGATTCCTAACTACGAGTTCTGTCCAGCGGATGAAGAAATACTTGCGAAAATCCAAGAGAAACATGGCGATTGCGCCGTTTGGTATAGAAACAAAAAAGGTGACAAGATTTGGTGGAAGGACACCTCTAACCGTTGTGGCGAATGGGTATTCAGCTTTGACAAGATAACTGAATTTAATATGTTCGCGGACTATCCAAACATGCTCACCGCGGAGCAAAAGGCTATTTTTGATAAGGAAAATCCGTATTGGAAAAAGTATTTTGAAGATAGACAGTAAACGAGGTGTACCTATGATTATCGAGCTTGCTCAAAACAAAGACAAGCATAGGATTGCTGAACTTGACCGCCACATACCGCCTTCGCGCCTCGGCGAATGCATTTGTAATGGATTGATATACGTCCTCAAGGACGATTCAGTAAAAAACGAAGGACAGAACAACCGTTTGAAGACTCCTGTCGTCGGTGTTCTGCGGTATAGCCTGTTCTGGCAGACCATCCCGTTCCTTGATCTTCTGTACATAGATGAGACATATCGCAACCAAGGCTTCGGTACGCTGATGATGCACGAATGGGAAAAAGCGATGGCGGCTTGTAGGTATGAATATTTAATGACAAGCACGCAAGCCGACGAGCAAGCGTGGCGATTCTACGAGAAGCTCGGATTCCGAAAGATCGGCGGATTCTTTCTGCCTGAACAGGAAGCTGAAGAATGGATGTATCTCAAAAAGTTAGAGCCATTGGAATGAATGGAACCGCGAATGAGGTTTAAATGGATTGTAAAAAATCAAATAAATAAGGAGAGATTATTATGCGTAAAAATTTCGGAGTAAGAACCTGGCTTTATCCCATGCCCGTGTTGATCGTCGGTACGTATGATGAAAACAACACGCCCAATGCTATGAATGCAGCTTGGGGCGGTATTTATGATACCAGTCAGGTCATGGTCTGCCTTGCAGATGACCACAAAACCACTGAGAACATAAAGAAAACAGGCGCATTCACTGTAAGCTTTGCGACAGCAAATACGGTCGTACCCTGCGATTATGTCGGTATCGTTTCGGCAAACGACGTTTCCGATAAGTTTGCGCGTGCAGGATTTCACGCCATCAAGAGCGAGTACGTTAACGCTCCAATTATCGAGGAGTTGCCCATGACGGTGGAATGCAGACTCATAAAGTTCAACGAGGATGGAATCTGCATTGGAGATATCGTCAATGTCTCTGCTGACGAGAGTATTCTCGACGAAAACGGCAAGGTTGATGCGAAAAAGCTTAATCCGATTATTTACGACAGCGTAACACATGCCTACTGGAATTTCGGTGAAAAGGTTGGACAGGCATTCTCGGATGGAAAAAGATTAAGGTAATACCGCTCAATGATTGTTACGCAGATGTGCCGCCGGATTTTTCGTCAGACGATACAAATTGAGGAGACAAGGTATTATCCTCCTCATGCCTGCGGCAAATCGAGGAGATATTGTTACGTGCTTATATGACGATAGCAAGACAACGTTTCAGAGAAGGACAAGATTTTCTCATGTCTGAAAACGACAATACGAGTCGATCCCCATCTTCGGCGAAGATAGAGCAAAGCTTTAGATTCAGGGAGTGGCAACCATGGTAATGAAGAAGCTGTTATAATAGTCCAATTAACACAACGAAGCATAGAGGAGAGTAGTGTGAATCAACGAATAGCGGGAAAGTGGTATAAGGAAGAGATGGGTGAAACCATCAATATTTTTGATGAGAACCCACCGAGAATGAAAATGTCATTTTCATCTTCAGGACATTACAATTTTGAACCGAATTGCGTTTATGAGAATGGGGACGATTTGTGTTTTGAAATCAACGATGAGCATTATCGAATGGTATATCATATACATTATGATAACGGCAGACTTTGCGGATATTATACCCAATTCGGCAAGAAAACGGTTGTGGAGTATGAGCGTATTTCCGAAGTTCCTGAGGATGCGGAATACCGGTATTTTCCAACGGATATATTCGTACCAAAAACCGAAAAAACAAGGCTGGCAATTCTCCGCGAATATGCGGACTATCAGCCGAGTGACGAAAAAATCGGGGAGTCATCATATGAGCTTTACGCAAAAAGAGCCGATATTTTGAAAAAATATGATTTTGATTCGTATTTTCTGGGAGTTCCATCCGACAGCGATGAGATTGCTTTTGCTGCGCTTGCTTTTGTTTGTGACCATTTTGGGCATGATGGTTGCAGTGGACTCGGAAAGAATAGAACCATTGAGGGACAGATACATTTCTGCGAAGAGCATAATGGAAAGGTGAATTGCCGTGGCTTGGCGATTTTGCTCGCGTCGGTTTTGAGAATAAAAGGCATAAAAGCAAGACATATTACCTGTATGCCGTATGAGGAACCGTTTGAAGACTGTCATGTTGTAGTGGACTGTGAACTTCCATCGGGTGAAAGAATTATGCTTGACCCGACAAGCCGACTATATTATGTAGATAAATATGGAAAATATGTTTCGCTGGAACGTTTGCGAAAAATGCTTATCGACGGAGAAGAATTGTTTCCGAATAAGGACGCTTCCTATAATGGCGGTCCATTTGATGCAGAATACAATCGGAATTATATGACGAAAAACACGTTTCGCTTTTTCAGAGGTTTCACATTCTCGGATGGAACCGATGAACATTTAATCGATCTGATTCCCCAACTGTATGTGAAAAATCAGATTAAAGGTAGAACTTTTACGACGGACGAAAATGAATTTTGGAAGATGTAAAAGATATTGTATAGCAGATGTGTAGCAAAATGTCATAAACCGCTGGTGAAATACAAAAAGAACTTATTTGTTGATCGAAGCTGAAGCGAAAGGACTTGCCGACGGTATAAGCATTGTCATACTGATTTCCGTCAACGAAAACGGCTGCCCCCATATCTGCGTGATTCGAAATACAAGAACAAGGACTTCTTAGCATTTATTTCGTACCCTCCAAGCGCTCAAAACTGAGCGACAAGGTTACGCATTTTTTGAGAATAACTCAAAGGCGAGCGCTTGCTGTTTTTGTGACGGTGGCAGAGTAACGCTGACTGGAAATGTATTATTCGTCACTGATTGTGAAAACGTCGAAGAGTATTTGGAACGAAAAAGAGCGCCTGCAGAGATATCGACGATCCGAATTTCTGCCTTATGAAGTTCCATACCATCGAGGCAGCCTTATGAATCGGCGGGAATTTCAGAGCCTGAAAGTACAGGAATGAGGTGAGCAAGCAAACGATAGATTTCCGATTGCCTGTTGCCCGGCTTGCAACCGGACGATCGTATATTCGGAATATCCGAAAGAAAAGCTCGGCACGGTTGTTCAGGTAGTTAATGAAAAACTATCACGGCAGAACGGTACTGTATACCAAATGTAAGGTCTGCTGGCTATTGTCAAGAAATTTACGGTGAAGCAAGGATATGTTTCGTCTCTAATTATATCAACCGTCAAATGAAAGGAAAAGTTATGGAACTGTCTGCATTTTTCAAAAGTGTGATCGATCAGGACCGCGCGCCTGTTGTGTTGTGCGACCTTGAACACCCCATCATTTATATGAACCCCGCTGCCATCGGTAGATATGCTAAACTCGGTGGAGAGAAACTCATCGGGCAAAATTTGCTTACCTGCCACAATCTGCGTTCACAGGAGATGATTCAAAAGACGGTGGCTTGGTTTCAGGGAAACGCTGAACATAACATTGTCTATGAATTTCACAATGAAAAAGACAACAGCGATTTATACACGGTTGCTTTGCGCGACACGGATGGTACGTTGATCGGCTATTACGAGAAGCATGAGTGCCGTACTCCCGAAACCGTAAAACCGTTCGATTTCGGGAACGGCTGAGTATTTACACAACCTAAAGCGAGCTATCCTACCGGCTGTAAAAACGGGCGCCGTAGAGAGGAGAAAAAATGGTTAGAAGCCGAATTACAGCGAAGCATTGCTCGAAAAGAATACGTGGTAGAGCTACGAAACGTCTTTCTGATATGGGGAGCGTAGAACGAAATCACAGCTATTTTTTTGCCGCCATACGCAAGTTTATGGCAATGGACAAGCTGACCGCTCCGTTGTTCCGTGATCTCATAGACCATATAACCATTTATAAAACAGGAGGTGCAGACAAGAATCGTAGTCAGTGCGTTATGATTCATTACGGTTTCATTGTGCTTTGAATTTTCCAAAGAACGATTCCTATTATACAGGCTAAAATATATCGCCATAACCGACTAAAAGCAAAAGAGCAGGCACAAAGGCCTGCTTCTACATAAACAAAAATCGAGTGTCCATAACTTAAATCCGTTATGAACACTCGATATGGTCTGAGTGACAAGACTTGAACTTGCGGCCTCTACCACCCCAAGGTAGCGCGCTACCAACTGCGCCACACCCAGATACAACATTGTTTATTATACCATAGAGTACGAATTAAGTCAAGACTTTTTTAAAAAATGCTATGGGGAATATTTTTTAAATATTAATTGCAGCAATCAAGTCTTTCTGCTTGACTTCAGCATTTTGAAATGATAAAATATGCGTAAGTATATATTTCTATATAATTCATTAAAGAAAGAGGTCAGCTATGAATTACGGAATACAGCTATACAGTGTAAGAGATATGTCAAACAATGATTTTGAAAAAACGCTTCGTGAGGTAGCCGTTCTCGGTTATGAATTTGTCGAGCCGGCCGGCTTCTTCGGACATAGTGCGGAACATGTCAAAGAGTGGCTTGATAAGTACGGTCTGAAAATTTCGGGAACCCATTCGAGTCTGGAAGAGCTTGAAGAAAATTTTGAGGAAACAGTAAAATATCACAAGATTATCGGAAACACCAGATATATTGTTCCGGGAGTTGATGTAAGTACCCGCGATGCGCTTGACAGTGCCGCCGCAAAATTCCGTAAATATGCTCCTATGCTGGCAGAGCACGGCATCGAACTTGGCTATCATAACCATCACAGAGAATTTGTCCTCAATAACAGCGGTATATATCCCAACCTTTATTTTCTTGAAACCACCGAAATAAAATTTGAAATCGATACTTTCTGGGCATTTGTTGCCCATCGGGATCCGGTAACGGTGCTTGAGGAGTACCGTTCCAGGCTGATTGGCTGTATTCACCTCAAAGACGGACGCAGATATCCTTCCGTAAAGGGTACTGCCCTGGGAGAAGGCTCCGCTCCTGTACGGGATGTTATCGCAAAAGCAAAGGATATGAATCTCGATATGATAGTAGAAAGTGAAGGGCTTGATCCTACCGGTATCGAGGAAGTTGCGCGCTGTGCCGAATATCTCAGGTTAAACGGCTGAGGAATTACCGTTTTTTCCTTTGATTGTATTATCTTTATCTATCATTTTATATGCTGCTGTACGGTACGGCAGCATATTTTATTTTTTGTGCGATACAATATCCTTTTTCTCTATCCGGCATAAACTGATATGGGCTGAAGATTTTCCTATAAGCCCGGAAAAACAAATCAGGAAAGGACATAAAATATGAATCGGGAAAACAAAAAAATTGCGCTCATTGGCGGGGACATGAGACAAATAACAGCTGCCGAGGAGCTTAAAAAATACGGTTACAGCGTATCCATGTATGGATTTGATACATATGGAGACGCAAAGACGAAAGATCTGGAAATAACGCTTGAAGGAGCGGAAATTCTGCTTCTTCCACTTCCTGTTTTCAGAGGAGAATATCTGAACATGCCGTTTTCCCACGAAAAATTAACCGGCGAGATGCTGATATCAAAGATTGGCGAAGGAGTCAGGCTTGCTGTCGGCGGTATGTTTACAGCGGAGTTTTCGGAAAAGTTGAAACAACGTGGGATTGCGCTTTTCGATCTGTGTGAAAATGAACGTTTCAATATTATGAACTCAGTACCTACTGCTGAAGGAGCCGCGGCCATCGCGATGGGAAATATGAAAATTACAATATCCGGGTGCCGTGCTGCCGTACTTGGGTTCGGAAGAATCGGAAAGACGCTCTGTCGTTTGCTTGATGGAATGGGCGCCTCCGTTACCGCCGTTTCAAGAAGTGAAAAAGATTTGGCACAATCGGAGATTTTCGGCTTTCGATCTGTTTCTTACGCCACACTGCCGGTAATTGCTGCCGAACAGGACGTTATATTTAATACTGTACCTCACACCGTTGTAACAGACGAGATTCTATCCGTTATGAAAAAGGATTCCTTTGTGATAGATCTTGCCTCGCGCCCCGGAGGCGTTGATTGTCAGGCGGCAGCAAGATACGGAGTCAGAGTAATTTCTGCGCTGTCTCTCCCGGGAAAGGTTGCTCCTGTCACGGCAGGAAAAATCATTGCCGAATGTATCGTAAAAAATCTTTCGGAGGCAGGATTATGATCGGCTATGCTATGTGTGGATCATTCTGCACCATGTCAAAATCGCTTGAAGTATTAAGATCGCTTGCCCGAAAAGGGTATGACTTGCTTCCTATTATGAGTACTGCTGCCTTCTCTACTGATACGCGCTTTGGAAAGTCCTCTTACTTTACCAAGGAGATAGCGGATATCTGCGGCAGAGAACCGATCGTTACCATTCAAGACGCCGAGCCGCTTGGTCCGAAGCTCCCGCTTGAAGCGCTGGTTATTTGCCCCTGCACCGGAAATACCCTTGCAAAGCTTGCTGCCGGAATCACCGACACTCCCGTAACGATGGCGGCAAAAGCTCATCTGCGCTGCTCGCGTCCGCTTCTTATAGCGCTCGCCTCCAATGATGCCATGTCGGCTAATTTGAAGAACATTGCTCTTCTCCTTGAAAAGAAAAACATCTGGTTTACACCAATGCTTCAGGATGATCCGGAGAAAAAGCCTCATTCCCTCGTGGCGGATTTTTCTCTTGTCTCAGACGCCCTCACCTCGGCGTTTGAAGGGAAACAGCTCCGTCCCCTATTTCTCCAAAATTGAAATACGAGAAAAGGTAAAGCTATCCTCGACAAACGGAGCTGTCCTTAATGGAGAAAGCTAAAGCTGAATAAGATAACAATAAAAAGACCAGTCATATTCAAGCAACGGTTTGATATGGCTGGTTTTCTTTTATAAGTGGATTTATGCTTTTATAATTTTTCTATATTTTACAACAATATATTGTATTTCTAAATGGTTAAAAAATACTCTTCACCGGTTTAGTGTATGGTATCTGCCATAAAGATATCGCTTCGCATATATTATCGATGGACAGTATGTTTTTACAGGTATTCGGATTTTGATTGGCAGTCACTGATAGCATACCTGGTATCGTATTGGCGGAGAAAAAAGGAAAAATAATAGGAAATATAGCAAAAACGGAAATAGGTTTCCTATACAAATAAAACAAATTTTGGTACAATAATATGGAGGGAACCTCTGAAAATTCACTGTCCAAAACCGGTTCGAGTTGTTTTCCGTCATCCGTCACAAAAATCCTTGATAGATGGATACGCTGTCTACGGAATCTTTGTTTTGACTGACGAAAAATCTCTTTGCCGTCTATGAACATTGCATTTTTAGAGATACCTTAGAGTGATTTGCGGTAAATTGCAGGAGGAACGCGAAAAGCAGAGGACAGAAGCATCTGAAATCCAGGCAGGATTCACCGGAAATGGGAGTTCCCATTCTACTTTCTTCAAAAACACAAGAGAATTTCGTTACTGTTTGGAGCCGTCATACGGCGGCGGAATGGAGATTTGATATGGAAACAAAGAAAAACAACGGGATATCCGAATACGGAGAGCTCGTCCGCCAAAAGCGGAGGGCATCAGAACTGACCGAAGAAAATCTTGCAGAGCGCATAGAAATGAGCGACAGACAAATCCGCAACATCGAAAAAGGAATAACGATACCAAAGCTGGATACCGTAATAAAAATCGGGACTGCGCTTGATATGAATTTAGGAGAATTAAACGCATTGGGGGAGACAAAAGGAGCAATATAAAGTTTTCAAACAAATATGATTTCATACATAACAGACGGAAAGAAAGCAGAATGAACAGCGTGCTTTTCCTTGGGAAACCGTAGGAAAAGCCCAAATTGCCGCAAGCGGAACAGCCTTTGCAGCGATACGAAGCTCCGGCCGATTTATGCTGAAAATGCGGCGGGGAAAAATCACGGCGAAGCTGCCCCAAATGCAATCAAAACCGTTTTATCGCAGATCACCTTTCGTTAATGGCTGCAGAAGCAGTATGCTTTTGCATGTACTGCTTCTGCGGCAAAATATATCTCTGCTAAGGATTAGAGGCTTCGTGGGGCTGTTGCACGTTAGTGCGACAGCCCCTCTATCAGCTTTGTTTCTC
>ERZ1106976.2056-NODE-2056-length-18771-cov-38.539966_pt1 | contig 18771 bp, 9 predicted proteins | sample MGYA00403687_ERZ1106976 | MGnify/ENA primary metagenome ERZ1106976 (study PRJEB35170, sample SAMEA104062446) | human gut metagenome | biome: human gut; feature: human-associated habitat; material: faeces | place: Denmark | collected 2013-02-22 ... | reverse complement strand
GCTGACTGTTACTAATAGGTCGAGGGCTTAATCTGGTTAATAACGAAGAAAAACAGATCGGATTTGTATGAAGTTTTGAAGGTACAAACCTTAATAATCCTCGATAGCTCAATGGTAGAGCACTCGGCTGTTAACCGAGTTGTTGTAGGTTCGAGCCCTACTCGGGGAGTTTTTTAGTATAATATATGGTGACATAGCCAAGTGGTAAGGCCCCGGTCTGCAACACCGTCATCGCCGGTTCAAATCCGGCTGTCACCTCTCTTAAAAGGACTACATCAGTTTATGATGTGGTCTTTCTTTTATATAATTTGCAAATAAAATATATTGTGAATTTTATTTAATATACGTAATATGTGTTGCAAAGATTTCATTATTTTTAAATTTTCTACATTACTTTTCAGAATGCTACACTAAATTAATAAAGAGAAATATAAGTCTGATAAACAGAATTATATTTCTCTTTTTTAACAACTCTTATCCTTTTTTGAATAGTTGTAGTAGTATTATTATTCCTCTTCAGGATATTTCATACCCCATTCGGTTCTTATATCAGACATGATTTTCATAACATCATATGTATACTGACTGTGAATGAGGTTTTCTATTTCATCGGATGATGCAGAGTTTATGGCTTTTTCCATATCACATACTTCGTAATAAAGTGCATCTGATGTATCACCTGCATCAATTACTTCTTTATGACCATTCTCTGTGTATGTAATAGTTGCCTGCATTCCTCTTGGATACTCAAAGATTTCTACATATGCTTTGTCAAAAGATAGTGTAGCGCGTTTTGGCTGTTTGGAATGTAGAGATAATGTGACTGTTGCCATCTCGGCAGCATCATTCATAAGCAGAATGCCTACCTGTTCATCAACACCGGTCGGAGCATATCTAACCTGTGACAATACATGCGACGGTGTTTCCTTGAAGAACCAGCGGATGAGAGAAAGTGAGTAAACACCAATATCAAGCAGTGCTCCTCCTGCAAGCTTACGGCTGAAAAACCTATTTGTCATATTGTAATCTTTGTAGCTTCCAAAATTGACCTGAATTAAATTGAGTCTGCCGAGTTGTCCACTTGAAATTATTTTATTTAACTTTTTATAAACAGGCATATGATATATAGTCATGGCTTCAGCAAGAATTACGTTATTTGCTTTGGCCAATGAGATTGCCTCATCGAGCTCTGTAATATTTAATGTGATAGATTTCTCACAGAGTACATGCCTTCCATTAGAAAGGGCTTTTCTTAAATAATTAATGTGAGTATTGTGTGGAGTGGAGATGTAAATGATATCCACATCAGGATCATAAAAGACGTCATCAATGTTGTCATATACCTTTGAAATGCCATATTTTTGTGCAAAAGCTTGAGCCTTTTCATGAGTCCTGTTGGCAACTGAATAAAGAGTGCGCCCTTCCTTTGAGAGAGCCTGTGCGAGCTCATTAGCTATTACGCCGCAGCCGAGTGTGGCCCAATTAAGCTGTTTCATATGAATTCCTCCTTTTTTAATAAGGTACTGTAGCTGTGAAGGTATATAAATTATTACAAATTCAGTTAAATTACAAAATATCAACTTAAATCATAAAATATAATTAAATCAAAAATATATTCAAATCAAAAATATATTCAAATCAAATATACTCAAATCAAAAATGTTCAATTAAATAATAAAATATGCACCGAAATCATAATATATGTACCTTAATGAAGATATTCTAGCATGATGATTTATGAATTACAATATATTTAGAAATGAAACAGTCAAAATCAGTCAAAGTTAGATTGATTCAAAATCAGTCAATTTGAACTATTAATATTAATTATAAATTAGTAATAGAAAAGATACTAAAAATAGTAATTAGGCAAGTATTGATGATATATATGGTATATTCTGCACAAAAATGAATGTTGCATTTGCATATATTGCACAATTTTAAAACTTGCTTTATATATTTTTAACAATTTTTAGTGTGATTATTTGTGAATATAAATGACTGATTATGATTGACAATGACGGATTATGAAAATATAATTATACTACAAGTTAAATAAATGTTGAAATGTTTAATACAGTAATTTGAAAATGAGCATTAAATAAATGGCTTATAAAATAAGTCTTTGAATAGTTTCATAAACAGGGGGGATTAGATGCTGGCGGAAGATAGATGTAAAAAAATACTCGATATATTAGATTCGATGGGAAGTGTGACTGTTCAGCAGCTTATGGATGAGCTTGATATATCTGAGTCAACAATCAGGCGTGATCTGGTTGCAATGGACAAGAAGGGTTATCTCACCAAGGTACATGGTGGTGCGATTGCAAATAATACGAATATCCATACTCAGGATGAGAAGGTTATCAACAGGCTTAAGCAGAATCGCAGCGAAAAGGAACAGATTGCCAGATATGCGGCATCACTTATTGTGGATAATGATTTTGTTTATATAGATGCCGGTACTACAACGGCAGTCATGATTGATTATATTACTGCAAAGAATGTGGTTTTTGTTACAAACTCTCTGACTAATGCCAAGAGAATTTCCGATAGGGGATATACAGTATATATTCTGGGTGGCGAGTTCAAGTCTACTACTGAGGCTATTGTCGGAGATGAGGCCGTTGTGACGCTCGATAAATACAATTTTACGAAGGGCTTCTGGGGAACTAACGGAATTACTGTGAAGAATGGATTTACGACTCCGGAGATAAAGGAGGCCATGATTAAAAAGAAATCCATGGAGAATAGCAAGGAGAAATACATTCTTGCGGATGACAGTAAGTTTTCACAGGTATCAAGTATCAAGTTTGCTGATTTTAAAGATGCTGTAATTATTACTAATGCACTAAGCAATGACAACTATAAGAAATACAAAAATATTAAGGAGGTCTAACATGATTTATACAGTTACTTTTAATCCATCATTAGATTATATAGTTGATGTAACAGATTTTAAGACAGGAGTGGTCAATAGAACGACTGGAGAGAAGATTTTTGCAGGTGGTAAGGGCATCAATGTTTCCATGGTTCTTAAGAATCTTGGAATGAGCAATACTTCACTTGGTTTTACAGCGGGTTTTACAGGAAATGAAATTAAAAGACTTCTAGGAAAAAAAGGTGTTGATACTGATTTTATAGAGGTGGAGGATGGTATTTCACGTATCAATGTGAAGCTTCGCTCAAATGAGGAATCCGAGATTAATGGTCAGGGACCGGTAATCACTGAGGACAACATTAAAAAACTTTATGAGAAGCTTGACTGCTTAAAGGAGTCTGATGTGCTTGTGCTCGCAGGAAGTATTCCTGATGTAATGCCTTCATCAATGTATATGGATATCATGAAGCATCTTGAGGGCCGTGGAATAAATATTGTGGTTGATGCGACGAGAAATCTGCTCACAAATGTGCTTGCGTATAAGCCGTTCCTCATTAAGCCAAACAATCATGAACTCGGTGAGATATTCGGTGTTGAGATTACAGACAAGGACGATGTGATAAAATATGCAAAGAAGCTTCAGGAGCAGGGCGCAAGAAACGTGCTTGTTTCTATGGCAGGTGACGGAGCAGTGCTTGTGACCGAGGATGGACAGGAATTTAAGGCACAGGCTCCTAAAGGAAAGCTCAAAAACTCTGTAGGCGCAGGTGATTCGATGGTAGCCGGATTTGTTTACGGATACCTCAAATCAAATGATTATAAGCAGGCATTTATTTATGGTGTATGTACAGGAAGTGCAAGTGCATTTTCTGAGGAGCTTGCTACAAAGTCTGAGGTTGAAGCACTTATTGATAAATGGGAGAGTTCTTCCAATTAAACAACGGTATCAAAAAGGTTGATATAAATAATTAATATATTCTATTAGGAGGAATGATGTATGACAATCAGGGATTTATTGGCAGCTGAGAGTATCAATTTAAATGGTACGCCTGCCGGAAAAACCGAAGCATTGAATCAGTGTATTGATTTGATGGCAAAAAGTGGCAAAATATCCGATGTGGAGAAGTATCGCAAGGGTGTTTTTGCAAGAGAGGAGGAAGGCACAACAGGAATTGGAATGGGTATAGCAATTCCTCATTGCAAGTCTGATGCTGTTACTAAAGCAGGTCTTGCGGCAATGGTTGTAAAGGATGGGGTTGACTTTGAATCACTCGATGGTACACCTGCAAAGATTATTTTCCTTATCGCTGCACCAAACACAGAGGATAATGTGCATCTTCAGGTGCTTAGCAAGCTCTCTGTTATGCTGATGGACGAGCAGTTTACAAATTCTCTTATCAATGCCGGTTCAGTTGATGAGTTTTTAAATATCATCGATAGCGCTGAAAAAGCAAAGGATGAGAAAGAGGCTGCCAAAGAGGTAAAGGCTAAAGAGCCTGTTGAGGTGAAGAAGGACGATGTATTTATCGTTGCAGTTACAGCCTGTCCTACAGGAATTGCTCATACTTATATGGCTGCTGAGGCTATCGAGAAAAAAGCCAAGGAGCTTGGATATCAGGTAAAGGTTGAGACAAGAGGCTCAGGCGGAGCCAAAAATGTGCTCACAGATGATGAGATTGCAAAGGCTGCAGGTGTTATAGTTGCCTGTGATACAAATGTACCTACAGACCGCTTTGACGGAAAGAAGGTTATTGAGTGTCAGGTTTCTGACGGAATCAATAAGGCAGAAGAGCTCATAAAGAGAATTGCTGCCGGTGATGCTCCTGTATTTAAGGCATCAGGTAAAAAAGAGGCTTCACATTCATCAGTTGGTGGAAAAGAGAGCATTGGACATCAGATTTATAAGCATCTGATGAATGGTGTTTCACATATGCTTCCATTCGTAGTTGGTGGTGGTATTCTTATCGCAATCGCATTCCTTATCGATGGATTCAGTGTTGACCTTAATTCACTGCCGGCTGACCAGAGAGCAAATTTCGGTACTATTACACAGGCCGCAGCAATGTTTAAGGGAATTGGTGGAACAGCATTTGGATTTATGCTTCCAATTCTTGCAGGCTTTATCGCTATGAGTATTGCTGACCGTCCGGGTCTTGCAGTTGGTTTTGTAGGCGGTTCAATCGCAGCAAACGGTACATCAGGCTTCCTTGGAGCACTTGTAGCAGGTTTCGTTGCAGGATATATTGTGCTCCTCTTAAAGAAGGTATTTTCTAAACTTCCGGAGAGTCTTGATGGTATGAAGCCGGTTCTGCTTTATCCGCTGCTTGGTATATTCCTGGTAGGCGTTATAATGCAGTTTGTAGTTGAGCCTCCAATCGGAGCTTTAAATACAGCTATCAACAATGGTCTTAATGGACTTAATGGTGCAAGCGCAGTAGTGCTCGGAGTACTTCTCGGAGGAATGATGTCAGTAGATATGGGTGGCCCTGTAAACAAAGCCGCTTATGTATTTGGTACAGCTTCAATCGCTGCCGGAAACTACAATATTATGGCAGCAGTTATGATTGGCGGTATGGTTCCACCAATCGCAATCGCTCTTGCAACAATCTTCTTCAAGAACAAGTTCACAGCAGAGGAGAGAAAGGCAGGACCTACAAACTTTATCATGGGATTATCATTTATCACAGAGGGTGCAATCCCATTCGCAGCATCTGATCCGCTTCATGTCCTTCCGGCATGTGTAGTCGGTTCAGCAGTGGCAGGTGGACTTTCAATGGCATTTGGATGTACACTCATGGCACCTCACGGAGGAATCTTCGTAGTTCCTACAATCGGAAATCCGTTAATGTATCTTGTTGCATTAGTAATCGGATCTTTCATTGCATGTGGATTACTCGGATTACTCAAAAAGAAAGTAAGTGAATAAGCAATCCTCAATTATCATTTAATCCAACCTATAAACTAATCAACAAAGGCACTGCTTCGGCGGTGCCTTTGTTGTTATGTTGTGATATAAAAATTAAAAGTATAAACATTCTCTGAAATAACAGCCTCATGCCTTGACGAGTGAATTTTCCAAGCTTAAAGTAGTATTAGAATGAAATAGTAAGTCAAAAAATCAATTATTTATGAGACTTAAATAAAAAACAGTGAGGCATAAAATGGGCAAGGTTATAGGTATAGATTTAGGAACAACAAACAGCTGTGTGGCAGTATTGGAGAACAATCAGCCGGTAGTCATAACTAACAGCGAGTGTCAGAGAACAACTCCGTCTGTAGTGGCTTTTACAAAGAATGGAGAGCGACTGGTTGGCGAGGCTGCAAAGAGGCAGGCAGCAGTCAATGTGGACAGGACATTTTTCTCAATAAAGAGACAGATGGGAAGCGATTTCAGGGCAAAAGTGGACGGAAAGCTGTATTCAGCTCCTGAGATTTCTTCTATGATTCTCAGAAAGCTGAAAAAGGATGCAGAGGACTATATTGGTGAGGCAGTGACAGACGCTGTAATCACAGTTCCTGCATATTTTTCGGATGCGCAGAGGCAGGCAACTAAGGATGCAGGAAGGATTGCGGGGCTTAATGTGCTTCGAATCATAAATGAGCCAACATCTGCGGCACTCGCATACGGACTGGACCACGGACAGCAGCAGAAAATTCTTGTCTACGACCTCGGAGGAGGAACCTTCGATGTGTCTGTTATCGAAATAGGGGACAATCTGATAGAGGTGCTTGCCACAGCCGGTGATAATCATCTGGGTGGAGATGATTTTGATGAGAGAATCACAAATTATCTTGTCACAGAGTTTTACAGACAGCAGAATGTGGATCTGAGAAAGGATAATACGGCTATGCAGCGTGTCAGGGAGGAGGCTGAGAAGGCAAAAAAGGTGCTTTCATCCTCATCCTCAACCACTATCAACCTGCCATTTATCACCACTGTAAAGGGACAGCCGGTCCACATGGAGATGAACCTCACAAGGGCTGAGTTTAATGAGATAACAAAGGATCTGGTGGAGAGAACTGCTATTCCTGTCAATCAGGCACTTTCAGATGCGGGGATTTCCGCAGCAGAGCTTGGAATGGTGCTGTTGGTAGGAGGCTCTACACGTGTGCCGGCTGTTGTTGAGGAGGTCAGAAGAATTACAGGAAAAGAGCCTTCACACAACCTAAATCCTGACGAGTGCGTGGCACTCGGTGCAGCAGTACAGGGCGGCAAGCTCGGTGGAGCAATTGTCGCAGGCAGCAGTGCGGCAGAGATTATACTGATGGATGTCACACCGCTTTCACTCGGAATTGAGACGGTCGGTGGTGTCTCAACCAAAATTATTGACAGAAATACGACTATTCCTACGAGATACAGCCAGATTTTTACAACTGCAGGAAGCTTCCAGACCTCTGTGGATATAAAGGTACTGCAGGGTGAGAGGCAGTTTGCAAGGGACAATAAGCTGATTGGAAACTTCAGGCTAAAGGGCATCAAGCCGGCTCCGGCAGGTGTGCCGCAGATAGAGGTGACATTTGATATAGATGCAAACGGCATTGTGCAGGTTTCTGCAAAGGACCTGGGCACAGGAAAGCATCAGGAGATTACGATTACCGCAAGCTCAAATTTGTCTGATTCTGAGATTGAGCAGGCAATCCGCGAGGCACAGGAGTATGAGGCAACAGACGGACAGAGAAAGGCTTATATTGATGCAAGAAGTGAGGCTGATACGCTTGTGCGACAGGTGGAAAATGTCATGGCTGACAAGGAAAAAAGAAAGGCTATGGACAGCGCACAGAAAAAGAGTGTGAAATCGTCACTTTCATATGTGAAGAAGCTTATTTCAAGGACAAAGCCCGGAAATGTGAGCGAAGAGCAGGCTGCCGAGATAAAGCATGCGGCAGATGAACTGAGAAATGCGGCAGCGGGATTGATTTAATTATAGTAACTATTATTATTCATTTGGCTATTTACGAGAAGCGGATTTTCATATAAAATATGGGTAAGTGGTGAGTATTCATAACCACCCTGAATAGTTATAATGTTAATTTAAATCCGAGGAAATAGAAAATGAATGCGAACGATAAAACAGAAAAGGTACTAAGAGAAATTCATATCATGCTCTCAAAGGCGGAGCCGTATAAGCCGGAGCCGAGCAGGGTGATCATAAACAAGCAGCAAATGATAGATTTACTTGCTGAGCTGAATAAGTGTATATATGCAATACAGGATGAGTATGAGCTTACTGAACAGAGTCGCAATCACGCAGAGAGAGAGTTCAGAAAGAAGGGGGATCAGATAGTCTGGGATGCAAGCAGAAAGGCTGAGGATGTGTATGCAGCATCGGTTATCTATACGGATGAGGCGCTTTCAAGAGTGCGTGATATCATCAATGATACCAACGAGTCACTTGAAAAGCTGTGCAAGAATATGAAGGATAAGATTGCAGAGCAGGAGAAGATAGTTAAAACTAACCAGTATGAGCTCAAGGGACAGCTTCAGGATTTGTCCGATACGGAGAAGTATCTTAAGATTATCGATGACAGAAATAAGGAGATAGAACGTCAGAAAAATGCAGGTAAACCTGTAGAGGAGCGTACTATTGACAATGAAGAGAAGTCCATCTATGCAAACAGACAGACTGAAATCAAGGTAAATATGGATTATATCAGAAAACTGGGACTTGCTGAGGGCGAGGACCTGGGAGATGGTGTAGTGGGTGAAGTGAAGCTTGCAGACGATACACCTGATGCCGGATCAAATCATAGCAATGATAAGGATGAAGCCAAGGCTGCCGGCTCAAAATCGTCTGTTGATGAGGATTATAAGGCAATAAGCAGAAAAGCCGGCAATCCACCTGTTATCAACACAAAGGAAGGGAAGGAGCTCACAGACGGTATTCACAGAATGTGGCAGAGCATCACCGGAAATAAAGGGAAATGAAACACACCTATGTAATATAAAGCAGCAGTTCAAAACAGAACGGCTGCTTTTTGGCTTATATTTAAAAGTGGGTAATATTAAGCAGATTTTAAGAAAAACAAAGTGGATAATCTGATAAAATATAGCTGACTAACGGCAGGAGAAGGTTTCTGTTAAAAATTCATAGAAGGAGGATAATATGACAATATTAGTTTGTGATGACGACAAGGAAATAGTTGAGGCAATTGAGATTTACCTGATGCAGGAGGGCTACGACGTGGAGAAGGCTTACGACGGCATACAGGCGGTTGAAATTATGAAGAATAAAAAAATAGACCTCATGATAATAGATGTCATGATGCCAAAGCTCGACGGAATAAGAGCCACTTTGCAGATACGAAAGGAAAGCAGGGTGCCGATAATCATTCTATCGGCAAAGACAGAGGATGCTGACAAGATTTTAGGCCTCAATGTGGGAGCTGATGATTATGTCACAAAGCCTTTTAATCCGCTTGAGCTTGTGGCAAGGGTAAAGTCACAGCTTCGCAGATATACCACTCTGTCAAGCAATGATGCAGCCGGAGACAAGGTTTATGAAGCCGGAGGTCTTTTGGTAAATGATGATTTAAAAAAGGTGACTGTGGATGGTGAGGAGGTAAAGCTCACACCGATTGAATACAATATACTGCTTTTACTCCTTAAAAATAAGGGAAAGGTCTACTCAATAAACGAAATATATGAGAGCATATGGAACGAGGAGGCGATAGGCGCCGACAATACAGTTGCTGTGCACATCAGACATATCAGGGAAAAAATAGAGATAAATCCTAAGGAGCCACGCTATCTGAAGGTGGTCTGGGGAGTAGGCTATAAGATAGAGGACAACAAATGAAGCAGTATACAATAGGAAAAAAAGCAGCGGTCATAGTTTTGCATCAGCTATGCATGATACTTATGGTGACAGGAGTGTTTGCCACAGGCTATGCATTCAGGCACGATGCGCATGGAAATATTGATATATATACACTAATATCGCTTGCGGGCCTGGTAGGCAGCTTTGTGAGCCTGGCGTATATGGCAAACGTGGCCGGCAGAAAATCAGAGGATGATTACACAATATACTATTTACCGATTGACAAGGTATACTCTGATGTGATGCTAGTGATATTTACATTGCTCATGGTATTTATGGGAAAAGTGATTTCAGGCGTAAAAAACCAGCACTTTGACTATGCATCACTCATTATGACGGCCGGCACATTTACTTTTTTGTTTGATCTGGCTTTTATTATTTTATACCAGAGCATTGTAAGGAAGATAAAAGGCAATATACTTTGCACACACAGCCTGATGTACAAGGGCTATGAGCTTTTGAAAAGAGTTATTGAGAAAAAGGATATCCACACACAAAAAACCAAAGAGATAATGCGCATACAGGAGGCTCTTGAAGCTATTTCGGAAGGAGCGCTTGACACTACACTCAATGTCAATGAGTTTCATGGGCAGCAGAAAAAGGTGGCGGAGGCTGTCAACCATATACGCCAGGGTCTTATGAGCTCGGTGAATGAGAGTCTTAAAAATGAAAAATTAAAGGCTGATTTAATAACAAACGTGTCACACGATATAAAGACACCTCTGACTTCAATAGTCAACTATGTTGACCTGCTTAAGAGGGAAAATCTGGAAAATGAAAATGCCAAATACTATATACATGTGCTGGAGGAAAAGTCACAGCGCTTAAAGCAGCTTACAGAGGATTTGGTAGAGACATCAAAGATTACCTCGGGAAATGTGAAGCTCAATATGCAAAAGCTTGATCTGGTTGAGCTTTTATACCAGACCGGAGGTGAATTCAATGAGCGCTTTGAGTCGAGAAATCTGACAATAGTTACAAAAATTCCATCAGAACAGATATTTATCTATGCGGATGGACGTCAGCTTTACCGCTCTATTGAAAATCTGTATACTAATGCCGCAAAATATGCACTGGAAAATACCAGAGTGTATGTAGAGCTTGAAAAGGCAGATACAAAGGCCGTTTTTACAATAAAGAATGTGTCTAAGAACGAGCTTGACATAGTAAGCAACGGAAATGTAGACCTGACAGAGCGTTTTGTGAGGGGAGAGAGGTCGAGAACCACTGAAGGAAGTGGACTTGGACTTTCGATTGCAAAGAATCTGACCCATTTGATGGGAGGAAAATTCGAAATTAAGGTAGATGGTGATTTATTTATTGCCACAATTACCTATAATATTATATAATAGTAAATAAAAGAATTTTGAAATACACATACGGAGGTAGAATAAGTGAAATTATATGAAAACGGTGCTTACCTTTTAAACGGTAAGGAAGTAATAATTGATGGACCAAAAGCTCAGGCAGCTGTCAAAAGCAAGACTGGCATGGACATCGACAAACAGACAGCTAAGCAGGCGACAATTGCTTACGGTATTTTAAAGGAGCACAATACATCCGGCAATATGGACAAGCTTCAGATTAAGTTTGATAAGCTTACATCGCATGATATCACATTTGTAGGTATCATTCAGACAGCAAGAGCTTCAGGACTTGAGAAATTCCCTATCCCGTATGTACTTACAAACTGTCACAACAGCCTTTGTGCAGTTGGTGGAACAATCAATGAGGATGACCACATGTTTGGTCTCACATGTGCAAAGAAGTACGGCGGAATCTATGTACCACCTCATCAGGCAGTTATCCATCAGTTTGCACGAGAGATGCTTGCCGGCGGCGGAAAAATGATACTTGGTTCTGATTCACATACACGCTATGGTGCACTTGGTACTATGGCAGTTGGCGAGGGTGGGCCTGAGCTTGTTAAGCAGCTTCTCGAACAGACATATGATATTGATATGCCTGAGGTAGTAGGTATTTACCTGACAGGAGAGCCGATCAAGGGCGTTGGACCACAGGATGTCGCACTTGCAATTATCGGAGAGGTATTCGGAAACGGCTTCGTAAAGAACAAAGTTATGGAGTTTGTAGGACCGGGTGTGTCTAATCTGAGCGTTGACTTCCGTATAGGTGTCGATGTTATGACAACAGAGACTACATGTCTTTCTTCTATCTGGAGAACAGATGACCAGGTTAAGGAATTCTTTGAGATTCACGGTAGGGCTGAGGACCACAAGGAGCTTAATCCGGGTGAGGTGGCTTACTACGACAGATTTATTGAGATTGATTTAAGCCAGATCCGCCCAATGATAGCTATGCCATTCCATCCAAGCAATACCTACACTATCGATGAGCTCAATGCAAACCTCATGGATATTCTCGATGACTGTGAGAAGAGAGCTGAGGTAAGCTTTGACGGCAAGGTGAAGCTTGATTTAAAGAGTAAGGTAAGAGACGGAAAACTGTATGTAGACCAGGGAATCATCGCAGGCTGTGCAGGCGGTGGATTTGAGAATATCTGCGATGCGGCTGACATATTAAACGGACATTCAATCGGAGCAGACGAGTTTACACTGAGTGTTTACCCGGCATCTACTCCAATATACATGGAGCTTGTGAAAAACGGAGCTGTAGCAAAGCTTCTTGAGACAGGTGCAATCGTAAAGACTGCTTTCTGCGGACCTTGCTTTGGTGCAGGAGATACACCGGCCAACAACGCATTCTCTATCCGTCATTCAACAAGAAACTTCCCTAACAGAGAGGGTTCTAAGGTACAGAACGGACAGATCAGCTCAGTGGCACTCATGGATGCACGTTCAATCGCTGCAACAGCAGCAAACAAGGGCTTCCTTACATCAGCAGCGGATATTGATGTCAACTTTACAAAGCCTAAATATTTCTTTGACAAGACTATATATGAGAACCGTGTATTTGACAGCCATGGAGTGGCAGATCCTTCAGTTGAAATCCAGTTCGGACCAAACATCAAGGACTGGCCGGCAATGAGTGCGCTTCCTGAGAATATGCTCCTTAAGGTGGTTTCAGAGATTCATGATCCTGTTACTACAACAGATGAGCTCATTCCTTCAGGAGAGACATCATCATATCGTTCAAACCCTCTTGGCCTTGCAGAGTTCGCACTTTCAAGAAAGGATCCTGAGTATGTAGGCAGAGCAAAGGAAATTCAGAAGGCCCAGAAGGCTATAGAGAGTGGTGAGTGCGCAGGAAAGGCTGTTCCTGAGGTTGCTGAAATCATGGGAGTAGTAAAGAAAAAATTCCCTGAGGCAAGCCATGAGAATATGGGCTTCGGAAGTACAATTTTTGCTGTTAAGCCAGGTGACGGCTCAGCAAGAGAGCAGGCTGCAAGCTGCCAGAAGGTACTCGGAGGCTGGGCAAATATCGCAAACGAGTATGCCACAAAGAGATATCGTTCAAACCTTATCAACTGGGGAATGCTTCCATTCATCATTGATGAGGGAGAGCTTCCGTTCCACAATCTCGACTATATCTTCCTTCCGGGAATCAAGAAGGAAATAGAGGATGCAAAGACGGAGTTTGAGGCATATGTTGTCAAGGATGGTGAATTAAAGCCATTTACACTGAAGATGGGTGAGCTCACAGATGATGAAAGAGAGATAATATTAAAAGGATGTCTCATCAACTATAACCGTAAATAAGGAGATTTTAATCCGATGGAAGAAACCGGAAAAGCTGGTAAAAAATCAAACATTGAGATAAATGCAGATAAGGGTGCGAAGCAGAATTCGCACCCGGGGCGTGAGGAATGGCCACATCTGATCAGAATAGGTGTCATGGTATTTGTCACGTTTGCAGTCAGTATACTGTTTTTCTTTGCACTGTACAGATTTGAGGGCTTTGCAGGCATATGGAGCAAGCTGCTTGCGGCAGCAATGCCCATTATAATGGGACTTGTGCTTGCATACCTGATGAATCCTGTCATGCTGTGTCTGGAAAGATGCTTTAAAAAGCTTCTTTCCAAAAAGATGAAAAGCGAAAGCAAGCTGCGAAAGGTTTCAAGAGCTCTTGCAATCACAGGCTCGGTTATTATTCTTGTAGCGATTATTTCGCTCCTCATTGCGGCTATTGTGCCTTCTGTCATAGCAAGTATATCAGGACTTATTAAGACACTGCCAAATGACGTTGCGGCATTCATCAACATGATAAAGAACGGCAATTTCGGAGGCAGCAAAATAGCTGAGCTCGCGAGCACATGTTTACAGAATACAACCGACTACATTGAGAATTATGCCACAGAAAAGATAATTCCTGAGGCACAGAAGTATGTTGCACAGATTACAACCGGTGTGATTTCGGTAGTCAGAGGTTTACTCAATTTCATTATCGGAATAATCGTGATGGTCTATGTGATGAGTATTCAGGAGACTCTCGCAGGACAGAGTAAAAAGATAATATATGCTGTCTGCAAGCCAAAGACAGGCAATATCATCATTGAGACGATCAGAAAGACAAATGAGATTTTTGGAGGCTTCATAAGCGGTAAGATTATAGATTCACTGATTATAGGTGTGATTGCATATTTCGGATGTCTGATTTTAAGGATTCCATCATCGGTGCTCGTTGCAGTGATTATCGGCGTCACAAATGTGATTCCGGTATTCGGACCGTTTATCGGTGCAATTCCATCGTTACTCATAGTAGTAATTCAGAGTCCGTGGCATGCGCTTTATCTTCTGATATTTATTGTCGTGCTGCAGCAGGTGGATGGCAATATAATAGGGCCTAAGATACTTGGCTCATCTACCGGTCTTTCGACCTTCTGGGTTATGTTTGCCATACTAATCGGCGGAGGAATGTTTGGTTTTCTTGGAATGTTACTTGGTGTTCCGACCTTTGCTGTGATATACTATATTGTGAGAAGAGTTGTTAATTATGCTCTCAGGAAAAAGAAGCTTCCTGAGGACACAATGGATTATACAAAGACAACAGGCGTAGATACAAAAAATAATAAGCTTAAATACGAGTAGGTGAAATAAGTGGATAAATACGAATACAATCTCAAGCTGGACCAGATAAAAGCCCTAAGCGCCGAGGAGGGCTATATGAGCGCAGCAGAGATTGCAGATAGCATAAATTGGAACAAAATTAAAAATGTAAATACACTCGTTAAAATCGGTGAAATCTACGAGAAGGCCGAAAGATACCAGGATGCAAGGGATATACTTTTAATGGCCTATGACCGTTCACCAATCGGCAGGATGATTATATACAGACTGGCTGAGGTCGCCATCAAGATGGGTGATTATGATGCTGCTACAGAGTATTATGATGAGTTTGTTGAGATAGCGCCTCATGATGATATGAAGTATGTATTAAGATATGCCATCAAAAAAGGGCAGGGAGCTTCATTTGATGAGCTTATCACTATTCTTGAAGAGTACAAGGATGAAGAATACACTGAGGAGTGGGCATATGAGCTTGCATATCTATACCACAAGGCCGGAAAAGCCGATAAGTGTATAGATGCCTGCGATGAGCTCATTCTGTGGTTCGGAGACGGACCATATGTGGAGCGTGCGCTGGAGCTTAAGATGCTTTATCAGCCACTTACCAAGGCTCAGGAGGAAAAGTACAGACGATTCAAGGCAGAGAAGGAAAAGCCGGCTAAGATAAAGGATGATGCTGAGGTCACTGAGATAGGTGCCATGGAGATGGTAAAGGGCGGAGAGATAGTGCATGATGACGTAACTATTCCGCAGATTACTGTAAATCAGGAGAAGTTCAATACTGTAAATTTACAGCAGGAGATTGCCAAGGGTATGCAGCAGATCATTGAGGCCAAGGGCAAGAATGAAGTTGCTGATACGATGGATACCATCAAAAAGATAGTTGAGGATATTCCTTATCTTAAGCTCGAAAAGGAGCAGGAAGAGTATGTACAGCAGCCGGAAGAGACAGAACATATCGCTACAGATGAAGAGATAGATGGTTCACTTAAGTTGAATTTCAAGGAGCTTTTGGGTGAAGACGCTGACGGACAGATGTCTATGGTCATGAGTGAAAAGACTCAGCTTGAGCATCAGATTACAGGACAGATGTCTATACATGATGTGCTTGAAGAATGGGAAAAGACCAGACATGCGGCTGAAATTGCACTTAAAGAGGCTGAGCAGCAGAAGCTTGAGTCAGCTAAGGCAAGAGCACTTCAGGAGGCAGGAGACATCATGGAGAGACTAAATGATGTCATTCCAAAGCTGGATGCAGGTGTCACTCCGAAGGAACTTCTTGAGGAGGAGTATTTGAAGGTGCCGGTTGATATTATAGAGCAGAAAGCTGCCGTGAAGGAGCCTGAAGAAGGGCAGAAACCGGATATGCAGGAGCTTTATGCAGAGGAGACCGTGGATGAAGTACAGGAGCCGCAGGAAGAACCGGAGGATACTATAGACGAAGCACCGGAGTCACAGGAAGAACCGGAAGAAGCTATAGACGAAGTGCAGGAGTCACAGGAAGAACCGGAAGAGGCTATAGACGAAGTGCAGGAGTCACGGGAAGCACCGGAAGAAGCTATAGACGAAGTGCAGGAGTCACGGGAAGATGCTATAGACGAAGCACAGGAGCCGCAGGAAGCACCTGAAGAGACTATAGACGAAGTACAGGAGTCGCAGGAAGCACCGGAAGATGCTGCAGATGAAGTCAAGGAACCGGTTGGAGAGCCGGAGGATATAATTATGGCAGAGGAGTCTGAGAAAGACGAGATATTCATGCAGCCGACTACCATGATGCCTGAAATAACAGATGATATGTTAAATGTCGATGATGATACATCAGATGATGAGACTTCACAGGAGAAAGAAAACGTTTCTGAGAAGAGAGATTTTGATCATGTGACATCATTTATCGAGCAGGAAATAGCCAAGATGACAGCAAAGAATCCGGGACTGGAGAAGAAGCTGGATATGGCTAAGACAAGAAAAATGCCGGATATTTCATTGCCGGAGGATTTAGACAGCGAAGAAGATGACTCGAAATTGAAAGAAACAAAACATATAAAAGAGCTTACAAGCGAACAGAAAGCTATATTTTCATATTTCATACCGGTAAAGGGTATGGAGGATCAGATTTGCAAGGCATATAATGCAGTGCTTGATCATTTCAACAGGAAAGAAAACGCATCCACAGGCAACCTCATTATACAGGGAGAGCAGGGTTGCGGAAAGACAATGCTTGCTACAAGCTTTATAAAGGTATTACAAAAAGATGGTGAACAGCTTACAGGAAAGATGGGCAAGATTGATGCTGCCGCACTCAATAAAAAGGATGTGCAGCAGGTAGTCAGAAAGATAACAGGAGGCTGTCTCATCATAGAAAGAGCCGGTGATATCGACCGCAGCATAGCTGCCCAGCTATCATTTTTGATGGAGCATGATATTACAGGAACACTCTATATACTTGAGGATACATCAAAGGGTATAAAGAAGGCTCTCTCAATGGATGAGGGCTTTGCATCCAAGTTCACGGAAAAGATATCGGTCCCTATTTTTACAAATGATGAACTCGTATTGTTTGCCAAATCGTACTCTGCAGAGCTTGGGTACAAGATAGATGAGATGGCTATTCTGGCATTGCATAACAGAATCAGCAATATTGAGAGGATAGACCAGGCTACCACTCTGACAGAGGTCAAGGATATAATTGACGAGGCCATAGACAGGGAGGCTCACAGCGGACTGAAGAAGGCTATAAGTATTCTGACAGCCAAGCGATATACAGATGATGACCGAATTGTACTCAAAGAGGATCATTTCAGGGAAAAATAAATACTTATGGGGGTATATATATGTGTAATTTTACAGCAATGGATTGTTACCTGTTTGGTCAGGCAACACACTATGACATCTACAAGAAGATGGGTGCTCACTTAGCTGAGCGCAAAGGAAAAAAAGGAGTGTGCTTTGACGTCTGGGCGCCACATGCGAGGGAAGTATACGTGTTTGGTGAGTTTAACGACTGGAATGAGACCAGTCATGAGATGAAGCGTGTAGAGCCGGAAACCATGGGAGTGTATGAGCTTTTTGTACCGGGAGCGCAAAAGGGTCAGATGTATAAGTTTATTATAGTCACTGAACAGGGTGATAAGCTGTACAAGGCGGATCCATACGCAAACTACGCAGAGCTTCGTCCGGGAACAGCGTCAATCATCACAGATATCGAGCACTTCACATGGACTGACAAAGAGTGGATGGATAAAAGAGCAGCAAAGTCAGATGCTGATGTATATTCTTCACCTATGGCTATATATGAGTGCCATCCGGGCTCATGGATGAGACATCCGGGCAGGGATGATGAGGGCTTTTATACATACAGGGAGCTTGCAAAATCACTCGTATCCTATGTGAAAACTATGGGATATACACATATTGAGCTTATGGGTATTTCAGAGTATCCGTTTGATGGCTCATGGGGATATCAGGTGACAGGCTACTATGCACCTACATCGAGGTATGGAAAGCCTGAGGATTTTGCATACTTTGTTGATCAGTGCCATAAAAATAATATCGGAGTAATCCTCGACTGGGTACCTGCACATTTCCCCAAGGATGCGCATGGACTTGCCAATTTCGACGGAACAGCCACATATGAGTATGCAGACCCAAGAAAGGGAGAGCATCCCGACTGGGGCACAAAGATATTTGACTACGGTAAGAATGAAGTAAAGAACTTCCTTATCGGAAGTGCATTGATGTGGATAGAAAATTACCACGTAGACGGACTCCGTGTGGATGCAGTTGCGTCAATGCTTTATCTTGACTATGGAAAGAGCGACGGACAGTGGGTGCCAAACAAGTTTGGAGGCAATAAGAACCTCGAGGCAGTAGAGTTTTTCAAGCATATCAATACACTCATACTTGGAAGAAATCACGGAACTGTAATGATAGCCGAAGAGTCTACCGCATGGCCAAAGGTAACAGGTAAGGTAGAGGAAGACGGACTGAACTTCAGCTACAAGTGGAACATGGGATGGATGCATGACTTCCTTGATTATATGAAGCTGGATCCATATTTCCGTAAAAATAACCACAACAAGATGAC
>ERZ1106976.2043-NODE-2043-length-18879-cov-18.634722_pt1 | contig 18879 bp, 15 predicted proteins | sample MGYA00403687_ERZ1106976 | MGnify/ENA primary metagenome ERZ1106976 (study PRJEB35170, sample SAMEA104062446) | human gut metagenome | biome: human gut; feature: human-associated habitat; material: faeces | place: Denmark | collected 2013-02-22 ... | reverse complement strand
GGAACTTCTGCGCGTTCTTCAGCTTGGTGTTGAAGTCGCCCACGTCGATGCCCGGAGACATACGGATCTCCTTGATCTCGACAACGTGCTGGTTCTTTCTGGCTTCCTTCTCGCGCTTGCTCTGCTCGAACTTGTACTTGCCGTAGTTCATCAGCTTGCACACCGGAGGCGTTGCCTGCGGAGAGATCTTTACCAGATCCAGGCCCTGCTCCTCTGCGGTACGCAGCGCCTCCTCGCCGGACACAATGCCCAGCTGCTCGCCATTCTCGCCGATCAGTCGGATCTCCTTGTCGGTGATCTCCTCGTTCAGTTGATGCTGTACCTTGCTAATACCGAAGCACCTCCAATCCAAAATAAAAACGCGGACGCTCCGGGCATCCGCGAAACAACACAAACAGCCCTTTCGGGCGCTTGTATGACGCTGTTGACCTCTTTGCCGTTGCTGGAGGTGAGGCGGATGCACCGACCTTCTTTGTTTTCTCGGATATTTTATACTATCCCTGCGTGTTTGTCAACGGCTTTTTCCAGAATTTTTTTACATATTTTCTGCGGCGGCGGTGAAACTATGGTTGTACCTGAGGTACAAAGGGTACAGAAAATGGAGGTATATCTCATGGATAACACGAAGAACACCAAAAACACCAAGAACACCAACACCATCGACAACACGGAAAACACCAATACCAAGAACGCCAAGAACGCGAAAAACTGCAAATAACTTCTTCATGTCTTCGTATAAAGGGAGGGGCCGGACGGCCCCTCCCTTTATATCCATCAATGCTCCGTCTTGCCCAGATACTCCTCCAGTGTGATATCCCGGTTGAAGATCTCCTGTGCCGCGTCCTTGCCCACATAGCGGTAGTGCCACGGCTCATAGATGATACCGGTGATATCGGTCTTTCCGTTGGGGTAGCGGTGGATAAAGCCGTACCGCCAGGAATTGGCCATGAGCCACTTCTGGGTCTCCGTGCTCTCCTGAGCAGAGGTCAGGTCCTGCATATTGGCGTCCACCAGGTCCACCGCCAGGCCCAGCTGATGCTCGCTGGTGCCGGGGATGGCCACGGCCTTGGCCGCCTCGGTTTTGGCCTCCTCTTCACTCATGCCGCTGCTGATGAGCCGCTGCACCTTGTTGTCGTACAGGCTCTGCTGCGTCTCCTGCGCGCGGTAACTGGAGCAGTTGACCGGGCTGTAGCCCGCCGCCTTGCAGGCGTTGATCATCTCCATATACGCCTCATAGCAGCGGCTGTCCACCCGGTGGCCGTCATCCAGTGTCACCAGGTCCACCGTCCAGTCATCGGGCAGGGGGTTCCAGGGGTTCACCAGTGTCAGCAGCTCGTCGTCCACGATGACGCCGTCGTCTGGCGTCGTAGTGTCGCCTACATTGTCCACGGGCTGATTCGTGTTCTGGGCGTCGTCCGCCGGAGCATCGTCCTTTTTGCAGCCCTTGATGATGAATATCGCACCCACGATGATGCCGGCCAGCAACACGGCGGCGATGATGCGGTTCCGCATGGCCTCCCGGTAGCGCTTCTGCCGGCGGCGTTCTCTTTCGTAATCCATTCTGTTACCTCAATTCCTCGGGGTATGCCCCCGTCTCGTGCAGTTTGCTGAGCGCCTGCGCCACCCGGGCGCGGTCCTCGTGATACGTCATGCCGAACCAGCGGTCCGCCGACTTCAGCACGCTGACGCGCAGCTCTCCCGCCGCCAGCAGGTCGCCCACCATGGTGGGCAGCAGGCACTCGGCCTTCACCGACTGCCCCGCCTCGCTGCGGAGGAAGTCGTGGAAATACGTCTCCAACGCGTCGAAGACGGAGGGGGCAAAGCCCCAGAAGTTCATGGACACCACCGTGTCGCCGTCCAACACCGCTCCGGTATCCTCGTCCCGGATGACGCCGTCCTGCAGCAGGGCGATCTTCAGCGTCTCGCGGATGTCGCTGAGATACCCGTCCTTCACATGGCACACACCCCGGGACACGGTGCCGTGGGCAGTGACGGTGTTCTTCAGCAGATAGCCCACCATGGTGGCCGCGCCCGTCTTCGGCAGGCGCTGCAGTTCCGCATATATGGTGCGGTAAGCGTCCGCGCCGTAGAAATCGTCGGCGTTGATGACGCAGAAGGGCTCGTGGACGATATCGCGGGTACACAGCACCGCGTGGGCCGTGCCGAAGGGCTTTGTCCGCCCCGCCGGCTTTGTATACCACGCCGGCAGTGTCGTGTCGTCCTGATAGGCGTAACGGACCTCCACGAGCCGCCCGTCCGCCGTGTGCAGCCGGGACGCCATATTGCCGCACAGGCGCTCCATCAGCTCCCGCATATCCGGCTTGATGATGAACACGACCTTGTCAAAGCCCGCCCGCACCGCGTCGTACACACCGTACTCCATCAGTATCTCTCCGTGGGGCCCCACGCCGTCGGTCTGCTTGCTGCCGCCGTAGCGGGAACCGATCCCCGCCGCCATGATGACCAGCGCTGCGTGCATAGTCTTTCCTCCTTGATTTTTCATAGCTACCATCATACCACGGATGGCAAAAAAAACAAGCGCATTTCAAGCGTCTTAATAGAAAGTTAAGGCATTTGGAAGAAAATACCCGGGAACTACTGGATTTTTCCTTTTCCGCCGTGTATAATGATTTTTTGCGGCCAGCTGCCGCATGAGATGAGAGAAATAGAGTCATAAGGAGAGAACCGCCATGTCCGCCACCCAAAAAGTCATGGGCCATGTGTACGCCATTTTCACCATTCTGGTGTGGGGCAGCTGCTTCGTGCTGACCAAGCAGATGCTCACCGCCTATACCGCTATCCAGATCATCCCCCTGCGGATGGGCCTGGCCTATATCACGCTGTGGGCGCTGCGGCCCAAGACTCTGAAGCTCCCCTGGAGGGACGAGCTGATGTTCATCCTCATCGGCGTTACCGGCGGCAGCTTCTACTTCTTCCTGCAGAATACAGCGCTGACCTACACCTTCGCCGCCAATGTCAGCATCATCATCGCCCTGTCCCCCATCCTGACGGTCATTTTGGCCCAGCTGTTCTCCCGCAATGGCGAGCGCCTGGGCAAGTTCGTGTACATCGGCGCGGTCATCGCCATCGCCGGCGTGGTGCTGGTGGTGCTCAACGGCCAGCTGACCTTCCACCTGAACCCTCTGGGCGACCTGATCGCCCTGGCCGCCGCCCTCATGTGGGCCGTGTACTCCATCCTTATCAAGAAATACACCGAGCAGTATGACAACTTCCTGGTCACCCGCCGGGTCATGCTGTGGGCCTTCATCACCGCCGTACCGCTGATGCTGCTGACGGACGGTATGCCCGACCTGCACCCCCTGTTCACCCAGACCAACGTCCTGCTGAGCTGGCTGTTCCTGGGCGTGTTCGGCAACGCCGTATGCTTCGCCATCTGGAACATCGCCTTCCAGCGGCTGGGCGTGGTCATCACCAACAACTACCTGTACGCCTCCCCCTTCGTGACGCTGGTGGTGGGCTACCTGCTGCTGGACGAGCAGATCACGGTGATGAGCGTCATCGGTGCGGTGCTGATCACCGTGGGCGTCATCGTGGCACTGAAGAAGCCCAAGGAGACCGTCTGACCTCCCGTACATACAAAAACCGTGCGCCGCACAGCCGCGCACGGTTTTCTTGTTGCTTTTCTCCCCGCCTGATGGTATACTTACAGTAGGTACAACACCGTAAAGGAGGGCTCCCCATGCGACAGATATGTACATCCCGCAAGGTCTGGCTTCCCATTCTGCTGCTGTTCACCGCCGTATTCATTTTCGCCTGCTGGGACAGGGGCGTGTCCATCGACTTCGACGGCACCGGCCTGTACCATGCCAGCCCGCTCGATTCTGCCATCGAGGCCGTTCCCGTTTCCTTCCACGGCCAGCTGCGCAAGAACGTTTACACCGGCAGCTGCGACATACCCGGTGTACTCCAGTGTGACGACCTCTGCGTCATCTTCCGCGGCGACGAGAGCACCGATGTCTACTGCCGCGACCAAGCCTACTCCGAACCCACGCCCATCCACAGCATCACCCTTGACCGGACAGAGCGCTGCGCCGAGATCCGCCTGTGGAGCGAATATACCGTGGAGGGCGACCACGTCCTCGCCACCTTTGACCCGCTCATGCACCCCACCCTCACCGTCACCGAGTGAGACAGTCCCCCATAACGCACCGCATCCCCCGGCACACGCCGGGGGATGCGCTTTTTCTGTTGTTCATCTTTTCCCCAGGCGACTGAACCACCAGAAGGTCAGCGGCCACACGCACCCGGCGAACAGCACCACCAGCAGGTAGCGGATGCCCCCGGCGATGGCGGCGTTGCCGCCCAGCAGCGCGATCAGCAGCGCTTTCAGCCCGGAGCGTATGGCCAGCAGACAGCCAAAGCCCACTGCCAGCTTGATGAGCTGCGCCCACCACACCGCCTGTGTCTCGAACCGTATGTGCTTCCGGTCAGCAATGTTGGATACCAGCATACCCAGTGTGGCGCCCAGCAGCTTCCAGCCGTTCTCCAGCGCGCTGACGTAGTTGGCGGTGTCCTCGGCAGCGGCACCGGTGTCCCCCCGCAGGTACAGATACCCCACGAAGGCCCCGCTGCACACCACCATAGCCAGTATGGTGTACGTCAGCACCACCGGCCGCCGGTCGGCCTCCTCCATCAGCGGATAGACCACCAGCACCAGCACCGCCGCGATCAGGAACGACACGCCCACATCCAGCGGCGTGTGGACACCCAGATACATCCGGCTGAACGCGATGAGCACCGTCAGCACGACCAGCACCACCCGCAGCCAGCCGCGGCGAGTATACCGGGCGATGCCGCCATAGGTGGCCACGGCGTTCTGTGTGTGACCGCTGGGGAAGGAATACCCCGTGGCCTCCGCCCGGGCAGACTCCACAATGGTGAAATCCGGGTCCTTTATCCACGGCCGGGGCACGCAGCAGAGTATTTTCAGGAATTGATTGATGACCGTGCCAAAGAAGCCCACAATCATCAGGTAATAGCCCTCGCGCTTGCTGACGCACCAGAACACCGTCACGGCGATGACCATGAAGAACATCTCGCCGCCCAGCAGCGTGATGACCGACATGATCTTATCCAGCGCAGGCGTGCGGATGCTCTCCAGCGCGTACAAAACTCCCATAAAGTCTCCCTCCTTTATGTTCTTCCGCTATTCTACTACACTTTTCTCCGCCGTGCAAGTGCAAGCGTTGACTGCCCCGCGGCACCGTGCTATACTGTGGAAAAATGCAAGGAGGCCCCGCCATGAAGCCTGAAGAGCTGCTCTCCGTCCTGCACACCGCCAACCGTCTGAAGGACACCACCCGCCACTGCTGGACGCCCGGAAACCGCCACGAGAGCGTGGCCGACCACAGCTGGCGGCTGGCGCTGACGGCTTTCTTTCTTCGGGACGAGTTCCCGGATACGGATATGGACAAGGTCATTAAAATGTGCCTGATCCACGACCTGGGCGAGTGCTTTACCGGCGACATCCCCAGCTTTCTGAAAACCGACGCCGACACAGCGAAGGAGGACGCCCTCCTGATCCAATGGGTGGAGACGCTGCCCCAGCCTTACCGCACGGAGATGGCCGCCCTGTACGCGGAGATGGACGCGCTGGAGACGCCGGAGGCCAAGCTCTATAAGGCGCTGGACAAGCTGGAGGCCGTCATCGCCCACAACGAGTCCCCCATCTCCTCCTGGCTGCCCCGGGAGTACGGCCTGAACCTGACCTACGCCGACGAGAACGTGGCGTTCTCCCCATACCTCACGGCGCTTCGCGCCGCCATCCGGCGGGAGACGGAGGCAAAGATAGATAAAGGCGAATAAAAAGCTTCCCGGCATTTGCCGGGAAGCTTTTTATTCACCCGCTGCCGCCAGCAGCGCATCGGACAGCCTCGCGTACTCCTCCAGGCCCAGGGCCTCGCCCCGCACGGTGGGGGACAGGCCGCAGCCGGCGACGATGGCCGCCAGCTGCTCCTTAGGCAGCTGCCAGCCGGTCTGCAGGCTGTTCACCAGCGTCTTGCGCCGCAGGGCAAAGCCCGCGCGCACCGTCCGCCAGAAGGCCTCCTCGCTCCGCACCTGTACCGGCGGGGCCTTTCTTGTAACGCAGCGCACCACGGCGGATGTCACCTTGGGCGGCGGCATGAAGCAGCTGTTGGGCACCTCGAACAGCAGTTCCGGCACGGTGTAGTACTGCATCAGCAGGGAAAACGCGCCGTAATCCGCCGTGCCCGGCTTCGCGCAGATCCGCAGGGCTACCTCTTTTTGAATGAGCACCGTCAGCTGCCGGAAACACCCGGCCCGGACACAGGCCGTGAGAAACGGTGTGGTGATGTTGTAGGGCAGGTTGGCGCACAGCACCGCCGGCAAGCCCGGAAACTTCTCCGCCGTCACCGCCGCCAGATCCAGCGCCATCACGTCGCCCTCGATCAGGGTGAAGTTGTCATAGTCCGCCATAGTCTCCGCCAGCACCGGCGGCAGGCGCTTGTCCAGCTCCACCGAAACCACCTTTTCCGCCCGCCGGGCCAGCTGCACCGTCAGTGCGCCGATGCCGGGGCCTACCTCCAGCACGCCGCAGCCGGGAACGCAGCCCGCCGCGGCGATATCCTCCGCCACGTCACCCCGGATGAGAAAGTTCTGTCCCAGCGCCTTGGCAAAGTGAAAGCCGTGCCGCGCCAGCAGTGCCTGTATATCGTTCCGATCGCACAGATCCATCGTGTTTCTCCTTCACTGCATATTGCCGCCATTGTACCACCTTTTCCCCACCCGCGCAACGAAAAGCCGGAAAAAGTTTGCCTTTCTCCGTGCCGCGTCCCCTAAAACTTGACAAAATTGGAAGATAGTGCTATACTCCACGGGTATTGCTAATCGGTAACAAAAGTTACAAATTGTTTCAATTTTTATTGTCCGCCCTGTTTGAACACCTCCAGGGGCGGCTATACTGCGAGGTACTATGGAACAAACAGTCGTCACACAACCGAAGCGCTTGCAGCCGAAAAAGCCGCGGCGCCGCATCACGCCGGCCACGGTGTGCCAGGCAATCCACGATGTGCCCTACATCGTGGCTCGGGCCCTGATCCGCGCCGTGCGCGCAGTGGGCCACTGCTTTGCCTGGACCTGGGACGCCATCGTTTCCGACGTCAGGGCCAACTGGCGCGCCTTCTGCTGCGGACGGCTGGTGACCGGCTGCCGTGACGCCCTGCGTTCCCCGGCCCTGCGGGAGGTGCACCACATCATGCGCGATCATCCCTCTATCCGCGCCATCACCATGATCGCCGCCACGGCGGTGATCTTCGCCGCTGCCGTTATGGCGGAGCCGGTACGCACCATGGACGCCATCTGCATCGTGGTGGACGGCGACGGTCCCCACGTACTGGACGAGCGCAGCGAGGAGCGCACCTATGACGATCTGCTGCTGCGCCGCAGCCTGGGCGACAAGTCCATGCAGCTGCTGCTGGAGCCGGGCCGCACCGTCACCATCACCCACGGCGACGACACACACACCCTCACCACCGAGGCCGAGCGCCTGTCCTCCCTGCTGCGGCGCAGCGGCATCCGTCTGGGTGAGGACGAGATGGTGGAGCTGAATGTCGCCGGCGAGGACCCCGCCATCCGCATCAGCGATACGCTGACCTACCAGCACTATGTCACTGTGGAGACGGACTACAAGATCCTTCGTTCACCGGATCCCCTGATGGACAAGGGCACCGAGGAGATCATCCGCAAGGGTATCCCCGGCCAGATCGTGGAGACGTATGAGGACACTGTGGTCAGCGGTGAGGTGGTATCCACCAAGTATATCGGTGCCAGCCACGACACCTCACACGCGGAGCTGGTGCGCTACGGCACCCGCGTCTACGAGGTGGAAGAGGGCGACACCATCGAAAAAGACTTCCCCAACGAGGCGGGCGAGGGCGGCTACCTGCTGTTCGCCTCCGGCGACACCATGACCTATAACAAGGTGATGCTCTGCTCCTCCACCGCCTACTACAGCGGCGGCGACGGCGGCGCGGCCTGGACCACGGCGGTGGGTGCCGCGGTGGGCGTGGGCACCGTGGCCGTAGACCCCAAGGTGATCCCCTACTACACCAAAATGTTCATCCAGACCACCAATGGCCGCCGTGTCTACGGCATGGGCACCGCCCTGGACTGCGGCGGCGCCGTCAAGGGCAACATCGTGGACCTGTGGTTCCCCACCAAGGCGGACTGCTACTCCTGGGGCCGCCGAAACGTCACCGTGTATATTCTGGATAAAAAGGCAAGCTAAGAGCATGGCCCCGGCGGGGCCATGCTCTTTCTTTACCCGCAGCCCCCGGTGTGAGCCGGGGGCTGCTTTTTTATTCTCCGTAGTGCACGTGCAGCAGCGCGTGACACTTTTCCTCGCCGTACTCCCTGAGTAAAGACGTGACGATGGGGTTTTTCTCCGCCCGCTTGAACATAGCGGAGGCATCGGCGGCATACAGTCCCTCGCCCCGCTTCTTCTTCACGTTGCTCAGCCCATAGGGCTGTCCCGCGCCGCCCACGCAGCCGCCCTGACAGGTCATGACCTCTATCAGGTGGTAGAAGCACTTGCCCGCTTCGATATCCGCGATCAGCTCCTTGGCGTGGATCAGCCCGTTGACCACGGCGATACGCAGCTCCTGCCCGTCCACGTTCAGTTCCACATGGCGGATGGCGCCGTCGCCCCGCAGGTCGGTGACACGGACGGCCCGCAGCGCATTCTTGCTCTTGTCCGGCAGGCAGTGACGCACCACCGCCTCGGCCACACCGCCGGTGACGCCGTAAATCACCGCCGCGCCGCTGCCCAAACCGAAGGGCAGGTCCGGGGACTCCAGCTCCAGCTCGTCCAGCTGCACGCCCGTCTCACGCATCATGTCCACCAGCTCCCGGGTAGTCAGCACCAGATCTACATCCGGCCGACCGTTATGGACGAACTCCGGCCGCGCCGCCTCCATCTTCTTGGCAGTGCAGGGCATAATGGCGATGTTGTAGGTAGTCCGCCCGTCGGCGGCATCTTTTTCGGCGTATTTGTCACGGATGACCGCCGCGAACATCTCCATGGGCGATTTGCAGGTGGAGATATGCTTCAGATACTTAGGGGCGTTGAACTCCAGATACCGCACCCAGGCGGGACAGCAGCTGGTGAACATGGGGAACGGCCCGCCGTTTTTCAGCCGCTGCAAAAACTCCTCCGCCTCCAGTATGGTGGTCATATCCGCGCCGAAGTTGGTGTCGTACACCTCGTCCACACCCATGAGCTTCAGCGCCGTGGTCATCTTGTCAATGACGTTCACGCCTGCCGGAATGCCAAAGGCCTCACCCACCGCCACACGGACGGCCGGCGCGATCTGCACCACCACACGCTTCTTCGGGTCGTGGATGGCTGCCCACGCGGTGCCGATCTGATCGTTAACGGTGATAGCGCCGGTGGTGCACACGGCGGCACACTGGCCGCAGCCCACGCACTTCGTCTCGCCCAGCTTTTTGTCAAAGGCCGGCATCACCTGCAGCTCGCTGCCCCGGAAGGCAAAGTTCAGAATGCCCTGTCCCTGCAGCTCCTCGCACACCCGCACGCAGTCGCCGCACAGGATGCACTTGTTGGGGTCCCGGAACACCGCGTAGCTGGTGTAATCCTTCTCGTACCGGGGCTTATTGTTGGGGAAACGGATATGCCGCACGCCAAAGCGCTGGGCCAGCTCCTGCAATCGGCAGTTGCCGCTTTTTGCACAGGTAGTGCAGGAGCAGTCATGGGCCGCCAGCAGCAGCTCCAGTATCATCCGCCGGTGCCTCAGCAGCCGGGCGGTGTTGGTCCTGATCTCCATGCCGTCCCGGGGCTCCATGGAGCAGGAGGCGTCGATCTTCCCGGTCTTTACGTCCTCCACGATGCACATACGGCACGCGCCGTGAACGGACAGGTCGGAGTAATAGCAGAACGTGGGGATGTCGATACCCGCCTTGCGGATGACCGCCAGCACGTTGCGCTCGCCGTCAAAGGGCACCCGCTGCCCGTCGATGACCATAATTCCCTTTGCCATGGCTCACTCCTCCTCAATGGCGTCGATCGCGCCGAAGGGGCACGCGCCCCAGCAAGCGCCGCAGTGGATGCACTTCTCGTTGTCAATGACGTAGGGCATACGGGGCTGCCCGGAGATGGCCTCCATGGGACAGTTCCGCGCGCACTTGCCGCAGCCCTTGCACAGCTCCGGTTTGATCTCCAGCCGGCGTTTGCGCCCGTTGCAGATGGGACAGTGGTGATCCACCACATGGCGCAGATAATCCTGCCGGAAGTTCCGCAGGGTGGACATCACCGGCTTACAGGCCGTCTGCCCCAGGCCGCACAGGGCCGTGTCCGTGATGGTATCGCTAAGAGACTCCAGCAGATCCAGATCGGCCAGACTCCCCTCGTTATTGATGATGCGTTCCAGCGTCTCCAGCATACGCTTTGTGCCCTCCCGGCAGGGGGTGCACTTACCGCAGCTCTCGTTCTGGGTAAAGTGCATAAAGAACCGTGCCACCTCCACCATGCAGGTGTCCTCGTCCATGACCACCAGGCCGCCGGAGCCGATAATGGCCCCCAGCTTCTTCAGCGAGTCGAAGTCCATAGGGTAGTCCAGATGCTCCTCGGTCAGACATCCGCCGGAAGGCCCGCCGATCTGCACGGCCTTGAACTTCTTTCCGTTCGGTATGCCGCCGCCGATGTCGAAGATGATCTCCCGCAGGGTGGCGCCCATAGGCACCTCCACCAGTCCTGTGTTCACCACGTTGCCCGTCAGGGCGAAGGTCTTGGTACCGGCGCTGCCCTCGGTGCCGATGCCCCGATACCACGCCGCGCCCTTGTTGATGATGTTCGGCACGTTGGCGAACGTCTCCACATTGTTCAGCACCGTGGGCTTTCCCCACAGTCCCTGGTCTACCGTCCGGGGCGGCTTTACCCGGGGCATACCCCGCTTACCCTCGATAGAGGCGGTCAGGGCGCTGCCCTCACCGCAGACGAAGGCGCCGGCGCCGCGGTTGATGTGGATATGGAAGCTGAACCCGCTGCCCATGATGTCGTCGCCCAGCAGTCCGGCCGCCGCAGCCTTGTCGATGGCCACCTGCAAACGCTTCACCGCCAGCGGATACTCGGCGCGGACGTAGATGTAGCCCTCCGTGGCCCCGGTGGCTGCGCCGGCGATCATCATGCCCTCCAGCACGGAATGGGGATCGCCCTCCATGATGGAGCGGTCCATGAAAGCGCCCGGGTCACCCTCGTCGCCGTTGCAGACGATGTACTTCACCGGTTCCTCCGTGTGCCGGCGCACGCTTTCCCACTTACGTCCGGCGGGGAACCCGCCGCCGCCCCGGCCCCGCAGACCGGAGTCGGAGATCTCCCTGCAGATCGCCGCGCCATCCATGTCGAACAGCGCCTTTTCAAAGGCGCTGTACCCGCCCTTGGCAATGTATTCCTCCAGATTTTCCGCATCGCTGGTACCGCAGCTGGCCAGCACCACCCGGTGCTGCTTCTTGTAAAAGGGGATATCCTCCTGCCGGGGATAGGACACGCCGTCCTGGTGATAGGTCAGCCGTTCGATGACCTCGCCGCCCAGCAGCGTTCTCTCCACGATCTCGCGGCAATCCTCCGGCTTCACGCGGACATACATCACACCCAGCGGCTCGATATGCACCAGCGGTCCCATCTCGCAGAAGCCGTGGCAGCCACTCATCTTGATGTGCAGGCTCTTCTCCGCGTCGCCGTGGTGGGTCAGGCCCACATACACCTGCAGTCCCCGCTGGGCACACTCCTCCCGCAGGTTCTCATACACCTTCATGGACCCGCTGGCGATACAGCCCGTACCGGCACAGATCAGCACGTTCAGGGACGATCTGCTCCGTTCCAGCGCCTCCGCCGCCTGTTCGTGCATAGCGCGGAAGCCCTCCCGTGTCAGCTTGCTCATTCCGCCGCCTCCTTTCCGCGAATGGCCTCCAACTCCGCCAGCGCCGTCTCCGGCGTCATCTTGGCGTACACCTCGCCGTCAACCGTCATCACCGGCGCCAGACCGCAGGCACCCAGACAGGCCACCGTCTCCAGCGTAAATACGCCGTCGGCGCTGGTCCTGCGCTTGCCATCCAGCTTCAGGTACTCATAGATCGCGTCGTAGATAGGCCCGGACTTCCGCACATGACAGGCCGTGCCGTCACAGACCTTGATGATGTGCTTCCCTTTGGGTTCCAGCGAGAAATTCTCATAAAACGTGGCCACGCTGTACACCCGTGAGACGCTGATGTGCAGCATATCCGCCACCAGTTCCATATTCTCTTGGCTCAGGTAGTTCTCCGACGCCTGTATCTCCTGCAAAATGGCGATGAGCTTCGCGCTGTCGCAGTCGTGGGCCCGGACGATGGCCGCCGTTTTCTCCTGTTCCGATCTCATGCTCTCTCCTCCTAAAACGTGTTGAACGCCGTGTCGCTTAGCCTGTTAATTTTCTAACACTCCACCCGTACTGTACCATAGGCCCGCCCGCCTTGCAACAGCAAAAGAGGGAAAATTCTCGCCGTGCGAACTTTTCTCCACCCTGCACAAAAACGTCCCCGCTTTTTTGCCTTAAACGGCAAAAAGCAAGGGGGCATAACTTTTTTTCATGGCTTCGACAGCATAAGTGCCCCCCGCAGGCCCATGGGCCTGCGGGGGGCACTCTCTGTTTACATGATACCGGACTTTTCCTTGCTGGCAGCGATAGCCGCGTTCAGTCTTCGGGCCGGGTAATATACCAGCAGGCCGAACACCGTGAACAGCGCGCACATGCCCAGCAGCACCAGCGCGCAGCGCAGGTATGTGTCGCCGTACATACCGCCCACCGTCTCCCGGATCATATCCATGCCGTAGTGGAAGGGCATGAAGGGATACAGTGTCTGGAACAGCTGCGGCAGCACGTGCACCGGGTATGAGCCGCCGGACCCGGCCACCTGAATGACCATGATAACGACTGACAGCGCCATGCCCACGTTGTCCAGGGCATACACCAGCGCGTAGTTCATGCTGGCGAAGTTCAGCGAGCACAGGCAGCAGGCCAGCACGAACAGCGCCGGCTCCGCCGTCTCCATCCCCACGAAGTACAGGCAGCCAAAGGCCGTCACCAGCGCCTGGGCCATGGCCATCAGGAAGAAGGTGAGAAACCGCCCGAAATACCGCTCCACGGCCCGGCACCCGGCAAACTCCGGCTGGGTCACCGGCACCTTCAGCATCACGGCGGTCAGCAGGCTGCCCACAAACAGCGCCAGCATGACGTAGTAGGGCGACATGGCCGCGCCGTAGTCCTTGATCTCATAGATGATCTCCGTGTTCAGCTGCACCGGCGAGCTGAGGTAGTCGGCCATGCTTTCGGCATCGCTGCTCTCCATCAGCTCCGTAAAGCGCTTGAAGGCTTCGCTCTCCGTCACCCGGCGCACATCGTCCTCGATGTCCGCCAGATACGTCTCCACCGTGTTGGCCAGGGTAATGCCCGCGTCCAGCGTAGGCTGTACGGTGGTCATGGCGTCGGCGTAGCTGTTCAGCGTGCCGGACACCTCCCCCAGGCTGCCGCCCACGGCTCCCAGCAGCTGCTGGACGGACCGCAGCGTGGTCTGGGCCTGTGCCCCGGTGGTGTGCAGGTATTCGTTGACCTCCTTATTGGTCTGCACCGCCGCCGCCAGCAGTTCCTGCCGCACCTGATGCAGCATATCCAGCACCGGTCCCTGCAGGGCCGACGGCTCCAGCGTATCCACCAGTGCGTCCAGCGCCTCCAGATCGGCGATGGCCGTCTCCAGCTGCGCCTTCACGGCCTCGTCCTCAGCGGCCACCAGCTGGTCCTCCAGCGCGTCGATGGCCGCCTGGATCTTCCGGTGCAGATCCGCCTTCAGCGCTTCGTCGGCGGCAGAGGTATCCATACTCCGCAGGGCATCCTCGATGTCGCCCAGTACCTTATCCGTGTTGTTCAGCACCGTCAGCAGGTCGCTGTACGCCGTGTCCGCCGCGCTCAGGCCCGTGCTGATAAGCTGCACCGTGCTGCCCGCCGCCGCATCGGCATCCTCCACCGTTCCCCGTGCGTCCGCGATGGTCACGGACGCCGCGGTCAGCAGCCCGTCCGCCCCGTTCATCACGTCCTTCAGCGACAGCAGCACCTTCTGCAGCTGCGCCATCTCCTGCCGCGCACCGGTCAGCTTATCCATAATGCCGTCCGCCAGCGCCTCCGAGTCCAGCCCCATGGCCTTGAACACGGAGCCCGCCGTGGTCAGCGCCTCGGCAGCCTTGCCGATGACCGTGGTGTTGATCTGCTCCTGCACGGCGGTCTTGGCCTTGCTGGTGATCTTGGGAGCGATGGCGTTCTTCTTCTCGTTCTCGTAATACTGTATTTGCGGGTGGCGCAGATCGCCGGACAGAATGCTCACAAAGTCCTCGGTAAATTCCTCCGGCACGATCAGCGCCGCGTAGTAGTCGCCGGACTCTACCCCGTCCAGAGCCTCCGCCCGGCTGTCCACGAACACCCAGCCCATCTGGTCGTTGCTCTCCAGCCCCTGCAGCACCAGCGCGCCGATGTTCACCTCCAGACCCAGCACCTCGCAGCCCGCGTCCTCGCTGGCCACTGCCACGCTGATGCGGCTGGTGGACGCCGTGCCGTAGGGGTCCCAGTTGGACAGGATGTTGAACCAGGCATACAGACACGGCACCAGGCACAACCCCAGCAGCACCACCACCGCCACCACACTGGCCGTCAGCCGCCGCCAGTCGGCGCGAAAGATATTCCAGATGTTCTTCATCGGTCCACCTGCCCTTCCCGGCTCTCCACCGCACCGCGCCGCAGGTCATCGGACAGCCCCTGCAGCGCCCGGGTCAGCGCGTCCAGATCGGACGCCAGCTTCTCCGGGTCGTCCAGCAGCCGTTCCAGCACCCGCGCGCCGCTGTATACCGGCGCGGCAGGCGTCGGCGCGCTGTCTGCCTGCGGCGCTCCGCCGTGCACCTCCCGCAGTATCTCGTCCACGGAATATGCCTCCGGCTCCGGCGCTGCCGGTGCCTTTGTAACCGGCGTCTCCTCCGCAGGTGCCGGGGATATCTCCTCTGCCGCCGGCGTCTCCTCCGGCGCAGGTGCCGCTTCCGCCGCCGTTGCCTCCGTCTCCGGCGTCTCCTGTTCCTCCCGGGCGCCGTGGCGCAGCAGCAGACCCATCCGTGGCACCTTGGGCAGCTCCGGCAGCTCCAGCAGTGTGCCCAGGCTCTCCTGCTCCATCTGGGTGATGTTCTCCAGCTTCTTTTGCAGCTCATAGTCCGCGTACTCCACGGCGATCAGATATGCCGCCACTGCGAACATGGACAGTATCCACAGCATCAGGGTGAACACCTTGTTCCCCTCCGCCAGAAACATCAGCAGCATCAATCCCAGCGTCACCGCCAGCAGCATCCGCATACCGACGCGTATCCGCCGCCGGTTGTTCCGGTGCAGGGTGCTGACCTCCTCCAGCAGGCGGTCATACAACTCCTGATAGTCCCGTTCTTTTGTCATCGGTCAACACCTCCTTTCACAGCAGCTCCGTCTCCTCCAGCTTCTCCTCCATAAAGTGGTTCAGTCCCATGAAGGGCCGCCGCACCAGCAGGCCGATCAGCAGCGCCGCCGCGGCGAACAGCAGCAGGAAACCGATCTGCTGCCAGTAGTAATTCCCGTACATCCCGCAGATGCACTCGCGCATAGCGTCGATGGCATAGGGGAAGGGGAAGAAGCGATAGATCTTCTGGTAAATGGCCGGCAGCAGCTCGATGGGGAACGTGCCGGAGGAGCCTGCGATCTGCATGACCATGATGACCACCACGATGGCCTTGCCCACGTCGCCGAAGGACAGCGCCAGCGAATAGATCAGCAGGCTGAAGGTAAAGGCCGTCAGCGCGCCCGTGAGATACAGCATCCCCGGGTGCAGGCACTGGACCTTCAGTATGTACAGATCACCGGTGACGATGACCGCTGCCTGTATCTGGCTCAGCACGAAAAAGAACAGGTACCGCCCGAAGTACAGCTCCGCCGGCTTCGGGTCGATCAGGCCCTCCGTCCGGGCGTGTATCTTGATAAGGGACGACAATATCACGCCGCCCACCCAGATGGCCAGCACCGTGTAGAACGGCGTCATGGCCGAGCCGTAGTTGGCGATGGGATACACCGCATTCACGCTGGTCTGCACCATTTCCGGAAAATACTGGCCGTACACCGCCGGGTCGCCGCCCAGGATATTCACCAGCGTATCCATGTATTCGTCTGTGGTCAGCCCCTCCAGGTCGTCTATGGTGCTCTCCAGCGAGGTCAGCAGCTTCTCCGTAGCCGGCCGCAGCAGCGCCATGGTGTTGCCCACAGCGTCAGCGGTCTCCGCCAGCGCGGTCTTCATGGCCTTGGCGTCTCCAGCCAGCGCAGCCATGCCCTCCATGGTGTCCGCCACCTGACCGGCCACGGTGTCCAGTTCCTTTTGCAGCGCCTTTGAAGTCACGGGGATCTTATCCACCATCGTCCGGATGGACTTCACCAACGCGTCGCAGTCCGCCAGCAGGTCGCTGGCGGTGGGCTTGTCAGCCAGCGCCTGCAGCTTCGCCGCCAGACGCGTACACTCGGCGGAAATGGCTCGCGCCTGCTCTGCCGCGGCCGGCGCCTCCATCTCGATATCCTCCGCCCACCGATCCAACGTGTCCGCCGCCTTTTCCAGCTGCGCCGCCGCATCTCGCAGCTGCTGCTGTGCCGACGGCAACTCCGGCGCGTTCTCAATGGCGCTGTTCAGCCGGTCCAGCGCCCGTTCCACCCGGGCCAGAGCCGTGTTCAGCTGCATCTGTATCTCCGCCGCCGTCTGCTGCAGCTGTGCGCCGTCCGGCAGGTTCTTGTTGATATTGGCCACAGCCGCCTCCAGCGCCGCCGCGCTGCTCTCCGACACGCCGCTGCCGCCCGCCGCCTCAAAGGCGTCCATCATCCGCCCGCAGGCGTGCAGCAGGTCCTGGGCCTGGTACAGCACGCCCTTCACAGCGGCCTCCGGATCGTCGGCGGTCAGGTCCGCCGCCAACAGATTGCTCTGCTCCATGATGCCGCCGATGACCACCTCCAGATAGTTTTCACTGATGGAGCGCTTCAGCGTCTCCACCGCCGTGTCGGTGATCTTGGTGGCCACGGCGTTCTTCTTGGCGTTTTCGTAGTAGGTGATGGCCGGCTTACCGGTCCAATCCGTCAGCATCCGGTACATATTCCGGCTGAACTGCTTGTCGATGACCACCGCCGCGTAGTAGTCGCCGGACTCCACGCCGCCCTTGGCCTCCTCCTCGGTGTCCACGATGACCCAGTTGATGGACGTGGCCTCCCGCAGGTCGGCCACCACGTCGTCGCCCTTGTTCTCGTAGGTACCGTCCGCGTCGGTATAGCCCTCGTCCAGCGACGCCACCGCGATGGATATCCCCCCGGTATTGCCGTAGGGGTCCCAGTTGGAGTAGATATTCAGCCAGGCGTACAGGCTGGGCAGCAGGGCGATGGCGACCACCACCACGCAGGCGAAAAAGCACTTGCTCAGCGTCCGTATATCGGTTTTGAACACCGTCCAGATATTACGCATACTGCCTCCTTACGCGCGGCACGCCGCGCTGTATATAAAGCTGTCGTTAACAATAGTGTATCAGTATGTATTATACAGAAAGCCGCCATGATTTGTCCACACAAAACCCGTTTTTTGCCCAAAAATACAGAAAAGAGACGGCTCCCGCCGTCTCTTTCGTTCTACTCTTTTTCTGTATCCTCCGCCACGATGCGGTAGTAGGTATTCCCCGTCAGCTTGTACACGATGGCATACAGCACCGCGAACACCGCAAAGCTCACCGCCGTTGTGCCGATCAGCAGGCCCCGGTTGTCCAGGTTGAACAGGATCAGCAGCTTGTGGATGAACGGGAACGCGAAGCACAGGTGCACGCCCGCCAGCACCAGCGGCAGATAGAACACCGTCAGCAGCTGGCTGTTGATGCTGCGCCGGATGTCGCCTTTGGTCATGCCCACCTTCTGCATAATGTCGAAGCGGGACTGATCCTCATAGCCCTCGGAGAGCTGCTTATAGTACAGGATAGCCACTGCCACGAAGATGAACACGATACTCAGCATGATGCCCAGGAAGAACAGACCGCCGTAGGTGCCGTAGAAGTCTGCCCGATTGGCGGCCTTGGACTCCACGCTGACGCCCACGCCCCAGTCACTGCTGACGCCCGCCAGATAGCCGTTCAGCGCGTCCTCCAGATTGGGCGTTGTTCCGTCGATGTTACCCTGCTGGTTTTCCGGCAGATCGGTGTCGAAGGCGTAGTGCCACGTGGCCGTGAGATACCACCCGTATTTCTCGCTCAGCCCGTCCTCCAGCTCCTGCACGAACTGCGTGAAGTGCGGTATGACCACCATAAGGGTCGGGGTGATATCCGCCGTGAAGGGGCCGCTCAGCGGCGGAATGTCCCGATCCATGACCCGGAACGTCCATTTCCCGTCGACGGTCAGGGTGTCGTACGGGAAATCCGTCCGCAGAGCCGCCACATACACCTGCCCGTCGTTCAGCGTCAGGCTCTGCCCCGTGGCGGCGTTATAGTCCTCCAGCGGCAGGAAATGCAGCTGCGTCACACGGGTGCTGTCCGCTGCGGACGCACCGGCGTTGCCCAACCGCAGATCCCCGCCGTCCGGCAGACCGCTGACGCTGATCTCACGGTATGTCGCCACATTACTGGTCTGCCCGCCGAAGTTGAAAACGGTGCTCTCCACACCCTGACGCAGCTGCTCCGCCTCCGCCTCGTCCAGCGGATGATCGCTTCTGCCGTATACCGCCACGTCCATGTCGCGGGGATACCGGGCATTCACCGCGTCCTCCTGCCCCACATACAGGCAGGTG
>ERZ1106976.2037-NODE-2037-length-18935-cov-27.047987_pt1 | contig 18935 bp, 14 predicted proteins | sample MGYA00403687_ERZ1106976 | MGnify/ENA primary metagenome ERZ1106976 (study PRJEB35170, sample SAMEA104062446) | human gut metagenome | biome: human gut; feature: human-associated habitat; material: faeces | place: Denmark | collected 2013-02-22 ... | reverse complement strand
CTTTTCTCTCGCAAGAGAAAAGATAGGGGAGAAAAGAGTGCTTGGACGCGTTTGGCGCATCCTGCCTCCGAATTCAGGTGAGACCCAATGTTTTAGGCATCGTTCCACTCGGTGGTCACCTTACGGGCGTCTTGGTACGCGCCGCCTGATACGGGACACCAGATCTGTGGGCAGCTGCGTTTGGATGTCTGCTGTCAATGGAAGGTACGGAAGAAATTTGTTGGGGCTTGACCTTTTTGCGGGAGAGGTCAGGGGAACATTTTGCATATGACGGGGGAGCGTTTATGATCGATATTGCCATTCTGGAAAAGCTGAACGCGCCTGCGCGGGAGGAGCGGCTCGCGAACCTCAGGGAGGTTATGAAGACGACCGAATTCCCGCCCATGGTGCCGCAGTATATCAACAACCATATCCATACGACCTATTCGTTTTCGCCGTATTCTCCTACCGCCGCGGTCTATGCCGCGCGGATGGAGGGGCTGTGCACGGCGGGCATCATCGACCACGATTCCATCTCCGGCGCGCGGGAATTCCTCGCGGCGGCGGAGATAGTCGGCATGCCCGTGACCGTCGGGATGGAGTGCCGCGTGTCGATGGCCGGCACAGCGCTGCAGGGCCGGCGCACCAACAACCCCGATCAGGTGGGCGTCAGCTACATGACCATCCAGTCCGTCCCGCACGACAAAATTGAAATGCTCAACGCCTGGTTCGCGCCCTACCGCGCGGCCAGAGGCCGCCGGAACCGCGCAATGGTCGAAAAGATCAACGCGCTGCTGCCCGGCATCGCGCTGGACTACGACCGCGACGTGCTCCCGCTGAGTGAAGCAAAAGAAGACGGCGGCGTGACCGAGCGGCATCTCATGTACGCGCTGGCAAAGAAAATGACCCAAAAGGCAGGCAAGGGCCAGCCGATGATCGATTATCTCGCGTCCATCGGCCTGAGCCTCAGCGAAAAGCAGAAGAACCAGATGCTCGATACGGCATACCCGTTCTACGAGTACGACCTGCTTGGCATTCTGAAATCCGCGTTCGTGCCGAAGATCTACATCGACGCGACTGACGAATGCCCGAACGTGCGCGATGTCGCGAAGCTGTGCAAGGATATTGACGCGCTTTTGTGCTACGCCTATCTTGGCGACGTGACGGCCTCCGTCACGGGCGACAAGAAGGCGCAGAAGTTTGAGGACGAGTATCTGGACGACGTGATCGCCTGCATCAAAACCAGCGGCATCCGCGCCGTCACCTACATGCCGACCCGCAACACGCCGGAGCAGCTGGCGCGGCTTCGCCGCCTGTGCGATGAAAACGGCCTGTTCCAGGTCTCGGGCGAGGATATCAACTCCCCACGCCAGTCGTTTGTCATCCGGGCGATGGAAAACCCGATGTTCTCCAACCTGATCGACGCGACGTGGAAGCTGATCGGGCACGAAAAGACCGGCTCCGCCATCTGCTGAGCCAAGACGAAAGGGGCATGACACCATGAGAAACCTGTTGGCGTTCGACCTCGGCGCGAGCAACGGCCGCGCGATTTTGGGGCAGTTTGACGGCGAGAAGATCACCATGCGCGAGCTGCACCGGTTTGAAAACAATTATATTGAAATGAACGGCGTGTTCTACTGGGACCTGCCGTACCTCTATAACCAGCTGAAGCAGGGCTTTTTGGCGTTCAAAAACGCAAATGTCGGCGAGCTTGACTGCTTCGGCATCGATACCTGGGGCGTCGACTATGGTCTGCTGGACAAAAACGACCAGCTGCTGTCCAATCCCCGGTCGTACCGCTACGCGGTCGACGCGGATATGGAGGCCGTGTGGAAGACGGTCGACTTCCCGACACTCTTTGCCCGCACCGGCATTGCGACGATGAACTTCAACACCGTCTATCAGCTCTACCGCCGCAAGCTGCAGGACGATCCGGCGCTTGCAAACGCGCAGACGCTGCTGTTCATGCCGGACCTGCTGGGCTTTTTCCTGACGGGCGAGAAAAAGTCCGAGTACACCGAGACCACCACCTCCATGCTCTATAACCCCACCACGAAGGACTGGGACTGGCAGACCATCGAGGCGCTGGGTCTGCCCAAAAAGATCTTCCTGCCCATCGACCGCGCAGGGTCGCTGCGCGGTCGGCTCCGCCCGGAGCTGGCGGACGAGCTGGGCATCAATCAGGCGCGCTTCGCCGCCGTCGGCACGCACGACACGGCTTCTGCCGTGGCCGCCATCCCCGGCACGGGCAGCTTCGCGTTCTGCTCGTCGGGCACATGGTCGCTGTTCGGCGTGGAGACGGATAAGCCGATCCTGACGGACGCCGTGCGCGACGCAAATTTCTCGAACGAGGGCACGATCCAGGGCGGATTCCGGCCGCTCAGCAATATCATGGGCCTGTGGCTCATCCAGGAGTGCCGGAGAGACTGGCAGAAGGCCGGGCAGAAGCTCAGCTGGAACGACATCGTCGAGGAAGCGAAGCGGGCCGAGCCCTTCCGCACGATCATCGACACGGACGACAGCACCTTCTACGCTGGCGGCCAGATGCCGGAGAAGATCCGCAGCTTCGCCCGCCGGACCGGCCAGCCGGTCCCCGAGACCGTCGGGCAGATCGCCCGCTGCATCTATGAATCCCTTGCGCTCAAGTACCGCTGGGCACTCGAGCGGCTGGAGGGGATCAAGGGCGCGCGCATCGACACGCTCAACATCGTCGGCGGCGGCTGCAACAACAAGCTGCTCAACCAGTTCGCCGCGGACGCGACCGGCCGCCCTGTCATCACCGGCCCGGTCGAGGGCGCGGCTATCGGCAACCTGCTCGCGCAGGCTATGGCGCTGGGCGATATCCGGGATGTGGACGAGCTGCGCGCCGTCGTGCGCCGCTCCGAGTCGGTCGAAACCTACGAGCCGCATCATACGCCGCAGTGGGAAGCGGCCTATCAGAAGCTGCTGAGCTTCGGCAAATAACGCATAAAAACCGCCGGAAGCGCCGCTTCCGGCGGTTTTGGAACAGGAGATACCATGGACATTCAGGAGCTTGTCCGCGCGCAGCGAACGTATTTTGATACCGGCGCGACGCGCCCGCATGCCTTCCGCCTCGCGCAGCTCAAAAAGCTGCAGCAGGCGCTGCGGGACAACGAGCAGCTGCTCGAGCAGGCGATGATGCAGGACTTCCGCAAGGCGCCGATGGAGGTCTACATGTGCGAGACCGGCATGGTGCTCGAGGAGCTGCGCTTCCATCTGAAGCACCTGAAGGGCTGGATGCGTGAGCGGGCGGTGCCGACGCCGCTGGCACAGTTCCCGGCAAAGAGCTTCGTTTCGCCCGAGCCCTACGGCGTGGCGCTGATCATCTCGCCGTGGAATTACCCCGTGCAGCTGTGCCTGTCGCCGCTGGTCGGCGCGATCTCCGGCGGCAACTGCGCCGTCGTCAAGCCCTCGGCCTACGCCCCGGCCACGAGCGCGGCGATCGCAAAGCTCATCCGCGAGACCTTTGACGCGCGCTACATTGCCGCCGTCGAGGGTGGACGCGCGGAGAACAGCGCGCTGCTCGCCCAGCGGTTCGACACGATCTTCTTTACCGGCAGCGTCGCCGTCGGCAAGGTCGTGATGGAGGCCGCGGCGAAGCACCTGACCCCCGTCACGCTGGAGCTTGGCGGCAAGAGCCCCGTCATCGTCGACAAAACGGCCGATCTGAAGCTCGCTGCGCGGCGCATCGCCTTCGGCAAGGTCCTGAACGCCGGGCAGACGTGCGTGGAGCCGGATTATCTGCTGATCGACGCGTCGGTCAAGGACGCCTTCGTGCGCGAATACCGGGCGGCGCTGCAGGAATTCTTCCCGGACGGCCGGATGGATGAGATGCCTGTGATCGTATCCGAAAAGCACTTTGCCCGCGTGACGAAGCTGCTGGAGGGGCAAAACGCGTGCATTGGCGGCACCTTTGATGAAAAAACGCGCTTCGTCGCGCCCACGCTGCTGGACGGCGTTTCGCCGGACAGCCCTGTGATGCAGGAGGAGATCTTCGGGCCGATCCTGCCCATGCTGACCTTTGACCGGCTGCAGGAGGCCATCGACTTCATCCGCGGCCGGGAAAAGCCGCTGGCGCTGTATCTGTTCACCTCCGACCGGGCTGCGGAGCGGCAGGTTCTGGGCAGCTGCTCGTTTGGCGGCGGCTGTATCAACGACACGATCATCCATCTGGCCACGACGCACATGCCCTTCGGCGGCGTCGGCCACAGCGGCATGGGCAGCTACCACGGCAAAAAGAGCTTCGAGACCTTCACCCACGCGCGCTCGATCGTCAAAAAAGCGACCTGGCTCGACCTGCTGCTGCGCTACCACCCGTACTCGGAAAAAAAGCTGCGGATGGTAAAAAAGTTCATGAAATGAGCGTTTCGGAAACCGGCTCCCGCCCGCGCGGGAGCCGGTTTGCTCTGTCTGCACAAAAAATACGGCGAAGCGGCAACATTTTTTCACCGAATCACCCATTGACATTTTCTGACCGGGCAGATATAATGGCCCCAGAAATCAGGAAAGGAGCCGACACGCGATGAAGCAGCTGTTTACGACCGCTATGATGATGCCGATGTGCATGCGCAGCATGTGCATGTTTTCGCATACGCAAAATTCGGCTCGCTTTGTTTCATAAAATTCCAGATTGGCAGCATGGCTGCCGGGATCGGGGCTGAGAAACGATGTGAGTTTCCCGGCTCTTTTTATTTGTGCAGAAAAAACATTGGAAGGGGATCACCCATGATCGAGCTGAAACATCTCGGCAAAATCTATTCCTCGGCCTCCGGCAGCGTGGAAGCGCTGAAGGATGTGAATCTCACGATCGCAGATGGCGAAATTTTTGGCATCATCGGCCTGTCCGGCGCGGGCAAATCGACGCTGGTGCGCTGCATCAACCTGCTTGAGCGGCCGACCTCCGGCGAGGTGCTGGTGGACGGGCAGAACATCATGACGCTCAGCCAGAAGGAGCTGCTGCAGGTCCGGCGGCAGATCGGCATGATCTTCCAGGGCTTCAACCTGCTCGAGCAGCGGACGGTCCTGCGCAACATCTGCTTCCCGCTGGAGATCTCCGGCACGCCGAAGGCGGAAGCGAAGAAGCGGGCGGAGGAGCTGCTGCGGGTCGTCGGCCTTTCCGACAAGGCTGCAAGCTACCCCTCGCAGCTCTCCGGCGGCCAGAAGCAGCGCGTGGCCATCGCAAGAGCCCTGGCGACCAATCCTCGGTATCTGCTCTGCGACGAGGCGACCAGTGCGCTCGACCCCAACACGACGCGCTCGATCCTGGAGCTGCTGCGCGAGATCAACAAGACGCTCGGCGTCACCATCATCGTCATCACGCACGAGATGAAGGTCATCGACCAGATCTGTGACCGTGTTGCGGTCATCGACAAGAGCTGCATCGCAGAAGAGGGCCGCGTGGCGGACGTTTTCACGAGCCCGAAATCCGATATCGCGCGGGAGCTGGTTTTGCCGCAGGAGCGGCCGGTGCTCGAGCCGACGACCGGCGGGCGCAAGGTCCGCATCATCTTCAACGGCGAAAATACGCAGAAGCCGGTCATCTCCGAGATGATCCTCGCGTGCCGCGTGCCGGTCAACGTGCTGTTTGCCGACACAAAATCCGTCGAGGGCGCGGCCTACGGCCACATGATCTTTGAGCTGCCCAACGACGAGCACGACGCGGAAAAGGTCATCAGCTGGCTGAAAAACAGCGGCCTGACCTGGAAGGAGGAACGGTAAATGGCAACCGAATTTTTCCTGAAGCTGTGGGACAACCACATCATCCAGCTCGGCGTGTGGCAGACGGTCTATATGACGTTTTTGACCTCGCTGTTCGCCTATGTCATCGGCCTGCCGCTCGGCGTGGTGCTCTGGGTCACGGATAAGGACGGGCTGCACCCCAACAAGGGCGTCAATACGGTGCTCGGCTTTATCGTGAACTTCTTCCGTTCGATCCCGGCGGTCATCCTGATGGTCGCCATGATCCCGGCGGCAAGACTGCTGCTCGGCACGTCGACCGGCAACGGCGCGGTCATCGTCACGCTGATCATCGCCGCCGCGCCGTATGTGGCCCGCATGGTCGAATCCTCGCTCAAAGAGGTCCCGGCCGGCGTTATCGAGGCCGCACAGGCCATGGGCTGCACGAACCTGCAGATCATCTGGCATGTGCTGCTGCCGGAGGCAAAGCCGTCGCTCATCTCCGGCTCGATCATCTCCACGGTCACGATCCTCAGCTATACCGCCCTCGCCGCCACACTCGGCGGCACCGGCCTCGGCCAGGTCGCCATCATCTACGGCCACCAGAGAAGCCAGAAGCTCGTCGTCTGGGTCTGCGTGTTCCTGATCGTCATCATCGTGCAGGTCATCCAGATCGTCGGCACGCGCATCCTCCGCAGGACGGATAAGCGCGCCCGCTGAAAGGAGCTGCCGATGAGACAGATCTTTGAATATCTTCTGCGTATCAACTGGCGCTGCGGACGAATGTGACCGAAGTCGTCCGGATCAAAAAAACCAAACAGCCAGTTTATATTACATTTAAAAAGGAGTCATTATCATGAAAAAGGTACTTGCAATCGTTCTTGCCGCTCTGCTGATCGTTGCCGCCCTCGCCGGCTGCGCAGCCAAGAGCGAGACCGCTGACACCGCGGCCGATTCCACCACCACCGATACCGCCGCTGCCGAGACCACCGACGGCAAGCTGGAAGTGCTGAAGGTCGGCGCCTCCTCCACCCCGCACGCAGAGATCCTCGAGCAGGTCAGGGACACCCTGGCCGCTGAGGGCTACGACCTGCAGATCGTTGTGTACGACGACTATGTCCTGCCCAACCAGTCCCTGGCGGACGGCTCGCTCGACGCCAACTACTTCCAGCACACCCCGTACCTGAACAGCTTCAACGCTGCCAACGGCACTGACCTCGTCTCCGCTGCCAAGATCCACTATGAGCCGTTCGGCCTGTACGGCAACGGTGTGGACTCCGTCGACGCCATCGCCTCCGACGCGACCATCCTGATTCCCGCCGACGATTCCAACGAGACCCGCGCCCTGCTCCTGCTGGCCCAGGAAGGCCTCATTGAGCTGCCCGCCGACGCTTCCGCGGAAAAAGGCGTGACCACGCTCGACATCGTCGACGCCAAGGGCCACGACGTGCAGGCCCTGCAGGCCGATACCGTCCCGGCACAGCTGGCCAACTCCAATGAGGGCACCGTCGCTGTCATCAACGGCAACTACGCCCTGCAGGCCGGTCTCCACGCCTCCGACGCCCTGGCCATCGAAGACGCCTCCGGCGACGCGGCCCAGACCTACGCCAACATCGTTGCCTGCCGCGCAGGCGAGGAGAACAGCGCCAAGATCCAGGCCCTGGTCAAGGCCCTGCAGTCCGACGCTGTGAAGACCTACATCGAGAACACCTACAACGGTGCTGTCGTCGCGATCTTCTGAGAAATTTCCAAATAACAGAACGCGCCCCCGGACCTTTGTCCGGGGGCGCGTTTTGTATCTGTGTCAATCCATATCGTAGTCGTAGCCGTAGCCCTCGAAGCCGCCGAAGTCGGGGATGTCGGTGTCGGTGTCGGGGGCGGTCTGGCCCTCCAGCTCGGCCTGCGCCTGCTGCTCGGTCGCGTCGATCTCGCTCTCGCCGGGGCGTTCGTCGAGCGTGAGGGTGATCTCCAGCTCCGCGCCGGCGCGGTAGATCTTCAGGGTGACGGTGTCGCCGGCCTTCTGTTTGGCCAGCGCCGCGCTCAGGTCGGTGAAGGAGCTGATCTCGCGGTCTTCAAACTGCAGGATGATGTCGCGCGGCTGCAGCCCGGCGGTCTCCGCGCAGCTGCCCTCGGTCACGGTGACGATCTGCGGACCGGCGGGCAGGTTGTAGGTCGCGGCGACCTCACTGTCGAGATCCTGCAGCGTCACGCCGAGATAGGCGCGGCCCAGGACCCGGCCGTAGAGCTGCAGGTCGTAGACCACGCGCATGACGTCGTTGATCGGGATGGCGAAGCCGAGCCCCTCGATGGATACGCCGGATTCCGTCGTGCCGGAGACCTTGGCCGTCGTCATGCCGATGACGTTGCCGTCCATATCGAACAGCGGACCGCCGGAGTTGCCCGCGTTGATGGCGACGTCGGTCTGCAGCATGTTGATGGGCGTGCGGTCGGGGGTGATCTCGCGGTCGAGCGCGCTGATGTAGCCCGCGGTCATCGTGAAGGTCAGCTCGCCCAGCGGGTTGCCGATGGCCTCCACGGTCTCGCCGACCTCGATCTGGTCGGAATCGCCGATCGTGATGGTCTGCAGGCCCTCGGCTTCGATCTTCAGCAGCGCGACGTCGTTCATGCTGTCCGTGCCGACGATCGCAGCGGGGTATTCCTCCCCGGAATAGAGCTGCACGACGATGGAGTCCTCGTTTGCGTCCGCGACGACGTGGTTGTTCGTGACGATGTAGCCGTCCTCCGTCAGGACGAAGCCGCTGCCGGTGCACGCGGAGGTCGTGGTCTGGCCCCAGACGTTGGTGGTCACCTGCGTGGCGATGCCGCAGACCGCGCCGACGTTCATCTGGTAGACCTGCGTCGGGGTGAGCGTCTTGCCCGTGTCGTTGGACGGGAGCGTATCGGGCAGCGGCCGGCGCGCAAGGCGGTAGGCGCCCTTGTCGTCCGTGGGCTGCGCGGCGGTCTCAGCGGCAGGTTCCGGCTCGACAGTCTGCTCGGCCATGGCGTCGACGCTGGTCTGCTGCCCGGCGAGGTTTTTCTCTCCCAGCGCGGCGATCGCCTGCTTCAGCGCGTATCCGCCGGCTGCGGCGACGATCGCCACGACGGTGAGCAGGGCCGCGATCTTGAGGCCGGTATGCCTGCCGCTGCGGCGGATCTCCTCTTTGGCCTGCTGCAGCGGCTGCGCGGGTTCGGCGGGCGCGGGGTCGGCCGGTTCAAAGCTGTAGTTCAGTTTTTCATCGTAATTGTCCATCGTTCGGTGCTCCTTGTATCATTGGTTCAAAAAAGATCGGCGGGAAGCTCCAGCATGTGGCTCACGCGCTTGAGCGAGAGCCGGCGGCGCATGTACGGGTGAAAGCGGAAGCTGACGCGGACGAAGTCGGGATCCTTGCCGACCTCCTGGATCGTCGTCTTGCAGCCCGCCTGCCGCATGGCGGCAAGACAGGCCTCGTAGGACGGCACGGACCGCACGATCTGCCGGATCTCGGGCCAGCAGGCTTCGATGCGGCGGGGGTCGATGCCGTCGGTGATGGTGTCGGGGGTATTGAGCTTGCGCACGTCCGGGGCGAGCGCGCCGTAGATGCTGTAGATCTCGTCCCAGTTGCAGACCTCCGGATGGGCCGTCACCTGCGGCAGCTGCGCGAGCTTTTCATAGTACTGCAGGATCATCAGCGTCGTGACGCCGACGTCCTCGCCGTGGTAGTTGGGCGTTTTGCCGTCGAGCAGCTCCATGCACTCCCAGAAATGGGCCATGATGTGCTCCGTGCCGCTGCCGGGGCGGGAGGTCTTGGTGAAGCTCATCGCGATGCCGGTCAGAAGAAGCGATTCGAAGATCGCGGCCGCGGTCTTTTCGTCGCGCTTCGTGACGCGCCCGGCCATGGCAAAGATCTGGTCGGCGGCCTGCCGCGTGAGCGCGGCGACGCGCTCACAATAGGATTCCCCGGTCAGAAGATTCGATACCTGCCAGTCGATCAGCGCAACGTATTTGGAGATCATATCGCCGAAGCCCGCGGATTTGAGCGCCGCCGGGGCGTCCGCCAGGATCTTCGTGTCGCCGATGATGACCTCGGGGCATTTGGCGGGATACGTGATCTTGAAATTCCCGTTCACGATGGGCGCAGAGTAGGACGCAAAACCGTCCATCGACGGAGCAGTGGCGAACAGGCACAGCGGCACGTCGTGCCGCGCGCAGGCAAGCCGGCACGGGTCGTGGACCGAGCCCGTCCCGACGGCCAGCACGCCGTCGACCCGGTCAAAATAACTCTCGATCTTCTCCACGTCCTGCATCGTCGCCACGCGGATGGTCGGCCAGATGTGCCGCACGACGGCAAAACCGGCGAGCGAGGCCTCGATGCCCTCCGCCGCGGCGAGCGTCTGCTTGTCTGCCGCCAGCAGCAGGCGCGGGCCGAAGCCGTTTTTCCGGAGAATATCGCCGACGCTGCGGACAAGACCGCTGCCGATCTCGATATCCCGGATGGCGCACGTATGCGCCTGCCCGCAGGCGCAGTTCTGGTAGCTGTGGATCAGCGCGTGGAAATCAGTCATGGTGGATCCTCCTTCTGTATGGTAAATGCCCCAAAAGCGCACTCCCAGGCTCCCCTCTTAGGGGAGCTGTCAGCGAAGCTGACTGAGAGGTTGCATCAAATTTGCCACGACCTCTCCGTCTCGGCTTCGCCGAGCCGCCTCCCCTTCCAGGGGAGGCTTGGGAACTGCGCACTCCAATGGCTTCCCCTATGAGGGGAAGCTGTCGCCGCAGGCGACTGATGAGGTGGGGCAGTTTCGGCACTGTGTAGAGCTTCTTAGCTGTTCGGGTTCGGCGTATCGAGCATTGTTTTGCAGGCGGTGAGGACTTTGGCGGCGATGGGGGCGGCGATCTGGCTGCCGGAGCCGCCCTGTTCGGCGAAGACCACGAAGGCCAGCGGATAGGCTTCGTCCTGCACGAAGCCGGCGAACATGGCATCGGCCGGGCCGTTTTCCCGTTCGGCCGTGCCGGACTTGGCGCAGACCGTCAGCGCGCCGAACTGCCACGCGCCGTACTGGTTCACGACCGCGCTGCGCATCATGCCGCCGAGCGTAGTTGCCGTCGCGGCAGAGAGCAGCTGCCCGGTCGTTTCGGTCTTCGCCTCATAGACGGTCTGGCCTGCGCGGGAGATCTTCTGCATGAGATAGGGCTCGGCGGCCTCGCCGCCGCCCGCGATCACGCCCATGAAGCGCAGAAACTGCAGGGCGGTGACCTGGTCGGTATATTGTCCGATCCCGGCCCAGGCGACGCTGCCCTCGTCCGCGTCCGACAGATCGACGGTCGAGCGGGCAGTATAGCCGTCGCAGCGGAGCGTCCCGTTGAGCCCCAGCCGGTCGGCCGCGGCCTGCAGCTTGTCCTTGCCGAGAGCGGCGGCAAGCTCGCCGTAATAGACATTGCACGAGTGCGCCAGCGCCTGCGTCATCGAAAGTGTGCCGTGCTCGCCCATGCAGATGATCTCCTGCCCGCCGATGATCGTCTCGCCGGTGCAGGTATAGGTCTGGTCCTTGGAGGCGGCGTCGGCTTCAAGCGCTGCGGCGCTCGTGACGAGCTTGAAGATGGAGCCGGGCGTGTAGGCCGCGTCAAAGAAGCGGTTGAGGTACACGCCGTCATAATCGCCGGTCTCGTCGCCCGCGATATCGGGGATATTGTCCGGGTCATAGCTCGGGCTGGTCACGGCGCAGAGGATCTCGCCGGTTTTGTAGTTATAGACGCCCACTGTGCCGTGGTAGCTGCCGAGGGCCTGCAGCGCGGCCTTCTGCACGTCGGCGCTGATGGTGAGCCGGGCGCTGGCCGTGCCCTTAGAGGCTTCGCTCAGGCCGGTGATCTTGTCGTAGCCGATCATCTGCTCGGCGAAGTTCCCCAGCAGCGGCGCGCTGATATAGCCATAGCGGTCGCCGAGCAGGTGGACGGTCGCCGCGCGGACGGCGGCGTCGGAGCTGTAGACGCGCCCGTCCGTCGTGTTGAGGATGCGCGCGCCCGTGCGGTCATAGATCTTCCCGCCCGTGAGGTTCGTGCCGGTATAGACATGCGGGCTGCCGGAAAACGTCACCCATTTGTCCGCATTCACCGCGTATTTGATGCAGAATGCCAGCGTCCCCGCGGCGAGCACGATCGCCAGCGCCAGCGCGAACAGCGCGCGGCGCGATACCTTTTTCATCGGCCCGCCTCCTTCCGTCCGTCAGGGCTCCAGACGCTCTCGTCTTCCGCATCGGCGCCCACTTCGGCTTCGTCCGGAATGTCGTCTTCTGCGTCCTGTTCCTGCGGAAGCTCCTGCGCGCCGTGCGGCAGGCGGATGGCGAACGACGCGTTCTGCCGGGTATCCGCCGCCTTGATAAAGGCCAGCAGCCCCCACACGCACACCATACTCGATCCGCCGTTCGACACGAACGGGAACGTCACGCCGGTCAGCGGCAGGAAGTCCGCCATGCCGAACACATTGAGGATCGTCTGCGTGACCATCACCGTCACCGCGGCGCACGCGCCGATCGTATAAAAGCAGCTGCGCCCCGCCGGGGCCGAGCGCACCACAAAGCACGCGAGGATCACGATGCACGCGACCATCAAAATTGCCAAAATCAGCCCCCACTCCTCCGACACGAAGGCGAAGACCAGATCGGTGTCCGACGCCGCGACATACTTGAGCCACCCCTTGCCCGGCCCGAGGCCGAACAGCCCGCCGGACGCGATGCACATCATCGAGCGGGTCTGCGAATACCCGGTCGTGAGCGCGTAATTCCACACGTGCCCCCACGCCTCAAACCGGTTCCGCGCATACGGCAAAAACCGCAGCACCAGCACCCCCGCGAACCCCGTCGCGGCCAGCGCCAGCGCGATGGTCGCAAAATTGCCCGAGCGCAGAAACGCGATGACCAGGAACGCCACGAAGAAAATGACGGCCGTGCCGAAATCCTTCATCAGCGCCAGACAAACGCAGATCGCCGCGGAATACGCGATAAACAGAATGATGTTCCGCTTCGCCATCAGCCGCGAAAGCGTGGACGCGCCGACGTAAATGAAGCACACCTTCACGAACTCCGACGGCTGGAACGAAAGCCCGCCCAGCTGGATCCAGTTGCGCGCGCCGTATTTCTCCACGCCGAAGATCAGGTTGAACACCAGCAGCCCCATGCCCGCCACCGCGGCCAGATACCGCACGGCCTTCGCCCGTTCCAGATCGCGCAGCGACCAGCAAACGGCCAGAAACACGCACACGCCCGCGCAAACCGCCAGCAGCTCCTTGACCAGACTCTCCGGCGCGGAGCTCGACACCACCGCCAGCCCCATCGTGCACAGGAAAAACGCCAGCGTCTCCGCCTCAAATCCCGTCCTGCGGAAGATCCGCAGCCCGAGATACAGCGCCCATTCCAGCCCGATCAGCCCGCCGAACGCCGTCAGCTCCAGCGCCGCGTCGCACCCGCCGAGGATCAGCTGCAGCGCCGCCAGCAGCTGAAACAGCGTCAAAAGCAGCAGCGTCGGCGCCTGCCGCACGGCGCGGCCCGCGCGCGTGCGCGTGCCGGCCTGGATGCGCTCCTGCTCCTTCGTGATGGGCACGAGCGTAAAGTTGACCCCGCCCATCGTGATCACGTCGCCGAACCGCAGCGCCGCCAGCGCGGTCTGCCGCCCGTTGACGAACACGCCGGATTTCGACTGCGCGTCCGAGATCGTCCAGCTCCCGTCGTCATACCGTGTCAACACCGCGTGCGTGCGCGAGATCGTCGGGTACCCCAGCTGCACGTCGCAGCCCGCGCCGCGCCCAACCAGACTTTCCCAGTGCGTCACCGGGATATGCGTCCCGTCCGGCGTCGTCAGCCAGGCCCAGACCTCCGGCTCCTGCCGGAACGTCAGCAGACTCACCGCGCACCGCACCAAAATTCCCAGCGCCAGCACCGGAAACACATAGCACAGCCACGGGGCCGGCTCTAATTGTGAAAAAAACGAATTCAGCGTATCCTGCATCATAAGTTCTCCAAAATTTGGCCTATTTTTCGCCAGTTTCCTCCGTCTTTGGCAGCTCGTCGACGGTCTGGATGTCGCGATAGGCCCGCGTGTCGGTCGTGAGCGACTTTTTCCGGAGCTTTTCGTTGACGGAGTCGGAGATCAGCAGATAGAGGATCGCGAACACCGGCACCCCGAGGATCATCCCCGTAAACCCGAACAGACTCGCCGCGATCGTGATCGACGCCAGCACCCAGAACCCGGAGATGCCCACCGTGTTCCCCAGGATCTTCGGCCCGATCACGTTCCCGTCGATCTGCTGCAGAACCAGAATGAAGATCACGAAATAAAACGCCTGCAGCGGGTTCACCAGCAGAATGAGGAACGCGCACGGCACCAGCCCGATGATCGGCCCGAAGAACGGGATCACGTTCGTCACGCCGATGACCGTCGCGATCAGCGCCGGATACGGCATCTTCAAGATCAGGATCCCGATGTAGCACAGCACGCCGATGATCGCCGAATCGACGATCTTGCCGATCACGAACCCGTTGAACACCCGGTAAATATTCCGCCCGAGGTAGAAAATGTGGTCCGCGCCCTTGCGGGAGAAGGCGGCCACGATGATCTTCTTTCCCTGCGCCTGAAACGTCTCCTTCGACCACAGAATGTACACCGACGCGACCAGCCCAATGAGAACGTTCATCAGACTTTTCACGACCGCCACCACCGACGTCGTCACCGTCGCCAGCAGCTTCTGCACGTCCTGCAGAAAGGTCGTCGTGATCCAGTTGTTGATGAATTCATAGATCTTGCCCAGCGCCGAGTCCACGTAGCCCTGAATTTCCGGGTTGTCCTCCAGCACGTTCGTGACCCAGCGGTCGATGCTCGTGTAGTAATTCTCCGCGTTGTCCACGATCCCGACCACGCTCTCATACAGCTGCGGCAGCAGCATCGAGAAAAACGCGTATAAGATCAGCGCCGCCACGATCACCGCCGTGACCACGCCCGCCCCCCGGCTCACATTCCGCACGGCCTGCGCCTTCCACTTCGTCTTCGCCCCCAGCAGCGGCCCGAGCCGCGTGTCGACGAACCGCACGATCGGGTTCAGCAGAAACGCGAATACCGCCCCGAGGATCAGCGGCTCCAAAATCGCCTCCAACCCCCGCAGCACGCCGAAAAACCCCGGCAGGTCCGTAAAGATCACCACCAGCACCACGCTGATGCAGATCACCCCCAGCGCCGTCAGCCCCCACTTCCAATAAACCCGATCCCGCTTCTCGTCCATCCCCGTGCTCCTTTACCCGTTTTTCTCCATTCTATCATACTTCTATAAAATCCGCAATTCCACTTGCCGCATGGAAAGGAAAACGATACAATATATTTATAGAATCCCGCCGCAGCGGAAAGCCTCCCCTCCCAGGGGAGGTGGCTCGGCGAAGCCGAGACGGAGAGGTTGTCCCGTCTGCAGAAGCACATTCCAGGAGGCGACAACCTCTCAGTCGCCTCGCGGCGCCAGCTCCCCTGGAAGGGGAGCCCCAACGAGAGCCAGAAAGGAGGCAACCTATGCAGTCCAACCGCGACCTGATCCCCAACGCCCGTTCGCTCCGCAAAAGCATGACCAAAGAAGAACGCCGCCTGTGGTACGGCTTCTTGCGGGACTACCCGGTACATATCTATAAGCAGCGTGTGATCGGAAACTACATCGTGGATTTTTTCTGTATGCAGGCCTCCCTCGTCATCGAGCTCGACGGCGCTCAGCATTGCGAGCCCGCCGCCCAGTCCTACGACGCTGCCCGCACCGCCTACCTCGCCTCCCTCGGCCTCCACGTCCTCCGCATCCCCAATAACGCCCTCACCCAAAACTTCCCCGCCACCTGCGACTATATCGACGCGGTGATAAAGAAAAGAATGAAATAAAGCCTCCCCTCTCAGGGGAGGTGTCACGGCCCCGCCGCAGCGGAAAGCCTCCCCTCTCAGGGGAGGTGGCTCGGCCCCGCCGCAGCGGAAAGCCTCCCCTCTCAGGGGAGGTGGCTCGGCGAAGCCGAGACGGAGAGGTTGTCCCGTCTATAGAAGTACGTGCCGTGAGGCGACAACCTCTCAGTCACGCTCCGCGTGCCAGCTCCCCTGGAAGGGGAGCCCTAAGAAAAGCCTCCCCTCTCAGGGGAGGTGGCTCGGCGAAGCCGGGACGGAGAGGTTGTCCCGTCTGCAGAAGCACATTCCAGGAGGCGACAACCTCTCAGTCACGCTCCGCGTGCCAGCTCCCCTGGAAGGGGAGCCTTTGTTACTTCCACCCCCAATGTTACAATCAAATTACAAACCCCGCCACCCTCTTGACTCCCGGCCTCGCGCGCTGTAAAATGCAGATACAAATTACACAGGGGGCCTCGCCCCGATGTGTAAAATTTAAACAGGAGGAAATCCAAATGAAGAATCTGAAAAAGGTTCTTGCGCTGGTCCTGGCCGTCGTCATGATCATGGGCGTCGTCGCCACCGCTAGTGCAAAGACCTACACAGACGTCAAGGCTACCGACAACTATGCCGATGCCATCGACGCTCTGTCCAGCCTGAACATTCTCGACGGCTTTAAGGATGGCGACAACTATTCCTTTAAGGCTGACGGAACGTTCACCCGTGCCCAGGCAGCCAAGATCGTGGCGATCGTCCACAACGCTGCTACCAACGGCGCAATCAAAGGCCAGGACGCGATCTCCGCTCTGTACAGCAATGCACAGAACCCGTTCGTGGACTGCAACTCCAACTGGGCTCTGCCCTTCATCAACTACTGCCGCATCACCGGCCTGGCTGACGGCATGACCGCCACCACCTACGCTCCCAACCGTGAGCTGACCGGCGTGCAGTGGCTGAAGCTGATGCTCACCACCCTGAACTTCGACACCGCCAAGGAAGGCTACACCGGCACCGGCTGGGACGTCAACGTCCTGAACCGCGCCAACGAGATCGGCCTGACCGCCGGTCTGGCGAAGGACTGGAGGGCCATCGCCCCCATCAAGCGTGGCGAAGCTGCGCAGGTCCTCTACAACGCACTGACCAAGTATCTGGTTGAGTACGGCCAGCTGGTCAAGAACAACTACGACACCACTGGCAAGTACTACAAGACCGCTTTCATCTCCAACGAGCAGGTTGCCCAGTCCGGCTACACGCTCGGCGGCAAGATGGGCATCACCATCAAGCGTGCTACCGATAAGTTCCGCCGTCCGGGCTACACTTGGAGCTACGGCGCTTGGTCCGCATTCTACATGGATGCTCCTATCGCTGAGTACAAGGAAGCTGTTTCCGCTTGCACCATCCTGAAGAACGACATGGGCATCTCTGAGTCCTCCGGCAAGAGCGTTGCTCTCTATACGAAGGATGCCAAGGACAATGTCATTTGGAACAAGACTATCAGCTACATCAAGAACGGCAAGATCGCTACCGACGACAACTTCTCCATCCTGAACTACTTCGCAGTTGATGGCCGCAAGTTTGATGGCAATGGCCTTGCTGACTTCAATGCTATCACGCTGTCCCATGATGATGACAAGAACTGCCAGAAGACTAGCGGCAAGTGGGATCGCAACCACTTTGGCGGTCAGGGCGATCTGACGCAGGTCTTCGAGACGGAAGATGGCTATGTCATCACCGTTATCCACACCTTCCTGGCCAAGGTTGACTCTGTCACCAAGACCAACAGAAGAACCGACCACACTGATGGCGAATACTCCACGCTGAATGTTTGGATGGAGCTGGCTGAGGAAACTCCGGACTACAGCTATGTTGGCTGGCGTGAATACCTCACCAAGACTGTCTCTACTACCAAGTACGATGCTGGCAGCATGGTTCTTGTCAACCTCTCCCTCAAGAAGGACGAGCTGACCAACTATGCTACTTATGGCAATGATGCCAAGGCTTCTATCGTTGGCGTCGCTGACTCCAAGACTGGTGCGCTGACTGGCGCTTCCGACATTAACTATGGCCTGTCTGTCTCCATCGACGGCACCAAGTACCCGGGCAACTGCCGCTTCGTTCTTGGCAGAAAAGCTGCTATGAATATTGTGAACTGGAAGACCGGTTACACCTTCTACTTCGATACCTATGGCAATGTCATTGGCTGCACCGACAAGGCTGCTTCCACTGAGTACGTTGTTATGGACAAGATCTGGGGCGTCAAGGAAGACGGCGACTTCGTCATCAAGGCGAACCTGTACGATCTGAGCGGCAACCCCATTGAGAAGGTTACTGTTTCTGCTAAGGCTGGCTCCTTCAAGGGTGCAACCGAAGGCGATGCACTGAAGTGGTTCTATGGCTACAAGTTCATCAACGAAACTGCTGACAAGAACGACCCGAACCTGACCAACGCTCTGTACAACTACACTGTCGACGACAAGGGCGTTTACACGCTGACTTGGGTTGGCGCAGAAGTCTTCACTGGCTGCGAGGGCTATAGCCGCTTCGATGCTGGCGAGAATGAGACTTCTTACACGACTCAGAACACCAAGTACTTCCAGCACAGAGCTAACCGTGCAAGCATCGACGGCACTGCTGACTGGACTAATACAGACAGCAATGTCCTCGTGAACCTGACTGAGTCCACCAAGTTCGTCTGCAAGGGCGTTGATGGCACTTGGAAGACCTTCACCGGCTACACTGCTCTGCCCGCACTGACTGCTCAGTACGTTGACTACATCAAGGAATCCGCTGACAGCACCTTTGCTTCCATCGTTTACCTTGGCAACGTTGCATACGCTGGCGACAAGGTCACTGGCTATGTCACCAAGTGGTCCGCATTCAACTGGTCTCAGGGCTACGACATCATCACCGTTTGGGTTGATGGCGAAGCTATGCAGCTGAATCTGCCGCACAAGTATCAGAACCTCGACGAAGGTCTGAAGGCTGGCATCTACGAGTTCACGACTGCTGTTGACGCTGACGGCGTGACCTATGTCACCTATCGTGCAGCTATCAACACTGTTGAGATGTGTGAAGGTGTTGTTGCTGAAGGCGGCGATGCTTCCGCAATCGTTGTTGAGAAGAAGGACGGCACTGGCAAGACTCCGGCTATTGGCCTGACCAACGTTAAGATCTACCTCGTCTCTGGTGACAAGGTCACGGCTGTCGAGGCTAGTGAGATTCAGGTTGGTGATCAGGTTGTTGTCTACGCTGATCATGCAACTGACAACATCGTTGCCATCTACATCGTTGGCTAATCCTGAATAAGGATCATCCACAATAAACACAAAAAAACTCCTCAAGCACTCAAGAGAGGCCCCTCCGGGGGCCTCTTTTTTGTCCCCGCCCCGCCCCC
>ERZ1106976.2035-NODE-2035-length-18950-cov-4.763694_pt1 | contig 18950 bp, 10 predicted proteins | sample MGYA00403687_ERZ1106976 | MGnify/ENA primary metagenome ERZ1106976 (study PRJEB35170, sample SAMEA104062446) | human gut metagenome | biome: human gut; feature: human-associated habitat; material: faeces | place: Denmark | collected 2013-02-22 ... | reverse complement strand
ATGATGGTCACCAGCGTGATGACCATCATCAGCCGCTTGACCGTGCGCTCGCGGACCTTGTCGATGAAGACCTTCTTCTCGTATTGCAGAAAACGCACCATGGCATAGGTCGCCAGCGCGATGAACACCGAATTGATGAAGAAGAGGTAGAAGGCGCCGATGAAAAAGCGGAACTGCCCCGTGGCCAGTCCGAAGCCCGCCGTACAGAGGGGCGGGATGAGGGCCGTGGCGATGGCCACGCCGGGAATGACGGTCGACGTGCGGTCCTGCCGCGTCTGCGCCACGATGCCCGCCAGGCCGCCGAACAGGGCGATCAGCACGTCGTAGGTCGTAGGCACGGTACGCGCCAGCAGCTCGCTGCTGTTCGACGAGAGCGGCGAGATGAAGAAATAGACCGTCGAGGTGATGATGGCGACGATGAACATCAGCGCCAGGTTGCGCAGCGACTTCTTGAGCAGTTCGAAATCGTTGATGCCCAGCGCAAGGCCGACACCCATGATCGGGCCCATGATCGGCGAAATGAGCATCGCGCCGATGATCACCGCGGCCGAATTGACGTTCAGGCCCAGCGAGGCGATCATCGTGGCGAAGATCAGCACCCAGAGGTTGACGCCGCGGAACTCCACGCCCTTCGAGACGGAGGCCACGACCTCGTCGCGCTGCGCCTTGTCCTCGTCGAGGCTGAAACGGCCCTTCATAAATTCGCGCAGCTCCCCGAGCCACGCCGAAAACGAACGTTTTACCTTTTGTGTATCGTCTGTACGGTTCTCTTCCATCAATGCGTTTCGATTTGAGTTACTCCTCCCCGTCCTCCCGGACGCGGCGGCCTTTGGGCTTTCCGGCCACGACGATCACGAACTCGCCCTTGGGTTCGGTCGTGCGGAAATGCCCGAGCGCCTCGGCGACGGTTCCGCGCACGGTCTGCTCGAACTTCTTGGTGATCTCGCGCGACACCGAAACCCGGCGGTCTTCGCCGAAAACCTCGGCCAACTGCTCGAGACACCGGACCACGCGGTAGGGCGATTCGTAGAAAATCATCGTGCGCTCCTCGCCGGCAAGCGCCTGCAACTGCTTCATCCGCCCCTTCTTCTGGGGCAGGAAGCCCTCGAAGCAGAAACGGTCGCACGGAAACCCGCTCTGCACCAGCGCCGGAATCAGCGCCGTGGCGCCGGGCAGCGTCTCGACCTCGATCCCCGCCTCGACGCACGTGCGCACCAACAGGAACCCGGGGTCCGAAATGCCGGGCGTCCCGGCGTCCGACACCAGGGCGGCATTGCGTCCTGCGACGATCGCCCCGGCAACCATTTCGACCGTGGCGTGCTCGTTGAACTTGTGGTGCGAACGGAGTTTCTGCTCGATGCCGAGGTGCTTCAGCAGGAACGACGTCGTGCGCGTGTCCTCGGCGAGGATGAAATCCACCTCGCGCAGGACGTTCACCGCGCGCAGCGTGATGTCGTCCAGATTCCCGATCGGCGTAGGTACGATATAGAGTTTGGCCATCGTGTCAGGCGAATTTGCGTTCGAGCAGTTCCATCATAAACTTCGCGCCGTCCGAATTGGGATTCCAGGCGTAGTTCTCGGCAATGTGGATCATGCACTCGTCGAAATCGTCGAAGGCGTTGAGCGTCGCGATCGCCTCTTCATAGGCTTCGCCGTCACCGCCGAACAGATCGCGGATCAGCAGGAACTTGTCGTTGATGCCGATGGCGTTGCGAAGGTCGGCGACCGGTTCGCCGCGGCGCAGTTCCGAAGCCATGTCGCGCCGCGGAGCGATCGTGTCGGCCAGCGTCTGCACGTCGTGGTTGATCACCTCGCCCAGCACGGCCCCGACAGGGACCGCAACCTCCCTCGCTCCGGATTCGGCCTCCTCCGGCTCGGCGGCGGCAGGCGCTTCCGAAACGGTGACGGGTTCCGCCGCGGACTGCGGCACGGACATTCCGGACTGCGGCACGGGGCCTGCGGACGCAGGCGCAGCCGCCGGTTCGGGAGTCGCGGCAAACCCGGGACGGACAGTCGGTCCGGGCGTCGCAGCGGGTTCGTGACGGGCAGCGGGTTCGAGCGTCACAGCGGGTTCGGGACGGACAGCGGGTTCGGGACGGGCAGCGGGTTCGAGCGTCACAGCAGGTTCGGGACGGGCAGCAGGTTCGGGACGCTCCGCCGGTCTTTCCGCCGTTTCGGGCCTTGCGGGCTTTTCGGCGGGCTTTTCGGCGGGCGCAGGCGTATCGTAGAGCGACATGATGACGCGCTGTTTGTGACGGTGGCGGACGGTCTCCTCCTCCAGCCCGAACAGCGTGGGCGCGATGTATTGGGGTTTCTCCGCAGGAGCGGGTTCCGGAACGACGACCGGTTCAGCCGCAGCGGCAGGTCCGGGCGCAGCGACCGGCTTCGCAGACGGTTCGGGCATGGCCTCGGATTCGGATGCTGCGACCGGTCCGGATTCGGCGGCCGGTTCGGATTCTCCGGCGACGAATGCGGCTTCGGACGCCGCTTCGGGATCAGGCTCAAATCCGGATTCCCCCTCAAGTTCCGGCTCGGAATCCGACGCCGCAGGCTCCGCCATTCCGGGCGTCTCCGTATCGGGATTCCCCCCGGCAAACGCCCCGGCAGAATCGGCCGCGACCGTCGTATCGGGTTCGGAAAACGGCTCTGCGGGTTCCGCCTCCGCATCGAACGCGGGTCCTGAAACGGCATCGGGACCGGGTTCGAACACGGCTTCGTCCGTCGGGTCGAGCGAAAGCACCGCCCCGAGGTCGATGGGCACCGGAGCCGCCGCAGGCTCCGTCTCCGCAACCGGGAATTCCGGAAGGGATTCCACCTCCGTAAAGCGCACCGCATCGTAGAGCGTCCGCAGTTTTTCCAGCGCCAGGTCGCGTTCGAGGGCCGGAATCTCCCCGGAAGGCTCCCAGCCGTCGACAATCGCGGTCAGCTTGCGCAGTTCGGCACGTATCGTCTTCAAATCCATCATTGCGTACTGTTTTGACCTCCAAAGGTAGAAAAAATTTGCGAAAGCCCAGCCATTCCCCGGAACCTTTTGTCCGAAACATCTCCGAACGGGTTTTTCCGGGACATCCGGACCGTCCCGCCGGGCACGGAAAAGGGAGCGGCGGCCGAAGCCGCTGCTCCCTTGCAGCTGTCCCGCACCCGCGGCGTCGGCCGCCGTGCCGGAGAGACGAATCATTCGGTGATCCGGAAACTGCCGCCGAGCGTGCAGTCGGAATCGTGCCCTACCCAGACATGGTAGTCGCCCGGCTCCTGGCCCCACTTTTTGTCGAGACGCCAGAACGAAAGGTCGTCGGGCGTCAGCGTGAAGGTCACCTCGCGGCTCTCCCCGGCGCGAAGCATGACCTTCCGGAAACCTTTCAGTTCACGAACCGGACGCGTCACACCGGACAGCAGATCGCGCACGTAGAGCTGCACGACCTCCTCGCCGTCGCGGCCGCCCGTGTTGGTCACGCGGACCGACACGCGGACCTCGCCGCCGACGGCGGTTTCGGGCGTCAGCACCCGCAGGTCCGAATAACCGAACGTCGTGTAGCTCAACCCGTAGCCGAAACAATACTGCGGCGAATTGGGTACGTCGAGATAGCGCGAAGTGTATTTGTTGGGCTTGCCCGACTCGTCGGCCGGACGTCCCGTGCTCTTCATGTCGTAATGGATCGGAACCTGCCCCACCGTGCGGGGAAAGGTCATCGGCAAACGCCCCGAGGGGTTGTAGTCGCCCGACACGACATCGGCCAGCGCCTCGCCCGCCATCGTGCCCGGATACCAGGTCAGCAGCAGGGCGTCGGCAAGTTCCGCTTCGCGGGCCAGCTCCATAGGACGGCCCGTAACCAGCAGGACGACAATCGGTTTCCCGGTTTGCTTCAAGCTCTCCAGCAGGTCACGCTGCGCGTCGGGCAGCGCAAGCGACGCAAGGCTTGCCGCCTCGCCGCTCTCCCCCGCCTTCAATCCGAGCGCGACCAGCACCACGTCCGACTTCGCGGCTGCGGCCACCGCCTCCGAAATACCGCCTTCGAGGGCCTTGTGCGGGTCGCATCCGCGGGCATAGGTCACACGGTCGGCTCCGAAACGCGCCCGCAGTCCGTCGAGAAAGGTCGAGGTCCGACCGGCCTCGGCGAAATGAACCCACGAGCCGATCAGGTCCCACCGGGAATCGGCGAAAGGTCCCACCAGCGCGATCCGGCTCCCCTTTTTCAGGGGCAGCACGCCGCCGCGGTTCTCCAGCAGCACCATCGAACTGCGGGCCACGCGGCGCGCGGCATCGAGATGTTCCGGGGCGTAATAGCACTTCTCGCGCTCCTTCGCCTGGTAGCGGAAAGGATCGTCGAACAGCCCCAGGCGGAACTTCACGGCCAGCACCTCACGGCAAAGGCTGTCGATCAGCGACTCCGGGATACGCCCCTCCCGCACCAGTTCGGCGGCATGGAACAGGTAGGCGGCGCTCATCATGTCCATGTTGACCCCGGCGCGCAGGGCCAGTTCGGCAGCCTGCGCATCGTCGCCCGCCACGCCGTGAGCTTTCAGTTCGCCGATCGTGCCGTAATCGGTCACCACGAATCCGCCGAAGCCCAGTTCGTCGCGCAGCAGGTCGCGCATCAGCCAGCGGTTGGCCGTGGCCGGAACGCCGTCGAGGTCATTGAACGAGGTCATCACCGTCGCGGCCCCGGCATCGAGCGCCGCCCGGTAAGGCGGCAGGTAGCTGTCGCGGAAAACCCGCTCGGACATATCGACCGCATGGTATTCGCGCCCGGCCTGCGGAGCGCCGTAGGCGGCGAAATGCTTCACGCAGGCAAGGACCGACGAGGGGTCGGACAAGTCGCCCTGATAGCCCCGCACCATCGCTTCGGCGACACGCGCGCCCAGATAGGGGTCTTCGCCCGCGCCCTCGGAGACACGGCCCCACCGGGGGTCGCGCGAAACGTCGCACATCGGCGAAAAGGTCCAATGGATGCCCATGGCCGAGGCTTCGCGAGCCGAAACGCGGGCCAGCGACTCCGCGGCGGCAGGGTCCCACGAGGCGGCGACGGCGAGGTTGATCGGGAAGATCGTCCGGAAACCGTGGATCACGTCGGCGCCGATCAGCAGCGGGATGCCCAGCCGGCTCTCCTCGACGGCGATCCGCTGCAACCGCTCGGTCTCCTCGAAGGACTTGATGTTGAATACGCTGCCGCAGCGCCCTTCGCGGACCAGCCGTTCGACGGAAAGTTCCGTCTTGTCGGGTCCCGTGACGGCGCCGCCTCCGCGCTGCTGGACCAGCTGGCCGATCTTTTCGTCGAGCGTCATGCGTTCGACCAGTTCCGCGGCGCGCCGCCGGTCCTGCGGGGTGACGGGCTGCGCCCCGGCGGGATACAGCACGAGGGCCGCCAATACGGTAAAGATGCTATTTTTCATCGGTAAAAGTTTGAAAAGACATGCGAAGGTAATGAAAATACCGCAAAAAAGGGCTTCGGAACGGAATAAACTCACTCCCGCCCGAAGCCCCCGCGATCGCAGCGGCGTCACTCCTTCACGCAGCGCATACCGTAGGCTGTGGTCATCTTCCGTTCGTAATAGGTCCCCTCGCCCGTGGCGTCGCCCGCCTTCCAGTCGTACATCGGGAGCGGCTTGCCGCCGGCGAGCGTCGACGAACAATAGGCTGCCGAACGCCCCGGATAGTGGATGCGGCCGTTATCGCCCTTGCGGAACATCGTCGACGGGCCGATGAGGGTTCCGCCCGAATTGAGCGCATACCAGCGGCTGTACGTGTCGCCCGAATCCTGGTTCTTGGCGGCGTTGCCGTCCACGTAGGCAAGCAGCGACTGCCATTCGGCCGCCGTCGGCACCCGGTATCCCACCGGGCAGGGATCGTTCAGCCCCTTGCCTCCCTCGGTCCAGCCTTCGGACATCGCTGCGGACGACCGGGTATAGAACGTCGTCGGATTGCCGTTTGCCGTTGCGGCGGTCATCTCCTCGCCGCTGATCTGCCAGCCGGCGGTGCGGGAGGCGTTGAAAACCACCTCGCGCGTCATCGCGCCGAAAGCATCGGGATACTCCGCATGCCCCTCGTAATATTTGTTCTTCGAGAGGATCTTCGCGCCGATGAACGGCTCCTTGCGGCCCCACTGATAGAACAGTCCGTAGGAGCGGAAATCCTGCACACAGGCCTTCGGATCGGTCGAATGGTATTCGGCCCCGACATTGCGGTCCTGCCAGGCGATACCGCCGACGGTCACGTCCGAAGGCATCTTGTCCACGACCCAGACCAGCCACGACCAGACAACCGCGCCTTCGGCGTCGAACAGCGCGACCAGCCCGCTGCCCTGCTTCGACTTGGCCGCAGTGCAGATGATTTCATTCCGGGAAGCGTCGTAGTCAAGCCCCGAAAGCAACTCTGCGTCGGTGGTCCAGACCCAGTCCGCCGCAACGCCCTTCACATACGCGCCGTCGGTGCGCCGCGCCGGAAACGCACGGGTTTCACCCGCCCGGACCACGACCGTATTCGCTCCGGTCGACCGCTGCACGACGGTCACCTGCTGCGGTTCGACGCCCTCCATCTCGGAGGAGACGGTCAGCGTCGCGCTGCGCGGACGCACGCCCTCGCCGTCGTCGGTCAGCAACAGTTTCACGACCGAACTTTTCGTCCCTTCGGACTGCGACACGGCGCACCAGTCGGTCGCACCCTCGATTTTCCATGCCACGGATGCACGCAGGTTCAGGGCCGGTTCGCTCCCGGCGCCGTAGACGGTTATATCGGCGCCGTTCTCCGCCAGCACGAGGATCGGCTCGAACTTCTCCTGCGTCACGGTCACGGTGTGCTTCTCTTCGCCCGCGGCGTAAAAACGCACCGCGGTCGTGCGCTCCTCGGGCAGGAAACTCTGGTCGACCTTCAGAACGATCTTCTTCGTGTGCGAACCTTCAGCGACGTTGGTGCGGCACCAATCGTCGTCGCAGGAGACCGTCCACGGCGAATCGGCCGTGATTTCAAGGACGCTGCGCCCTCCGAACATATCGAACGTCACGTTATCCTCGAGCAGTGAAAGGTTGGATTCGGCGACCTCGGGATCGTCGCTGCACGCCGCACAGCAAACGGCTGCCGCGACGGTCAGAAAAAGAAAAAGTCTCTTCATCGTTGAAGTTGTATTTAAGGTTTTGTTCGAATGTCGTATTTACCAGGACACGGACGATTCGTAGGTATGCCCGAAACTGTCGGTGACCCGCACCATGCCGCCCCGCTCGCTGCCCGGATCGACCCGGAACATATGCCACGTATTGGTCGGCGTCCCTCCGCGCACACCCGTCGCCAGCACCTCCTCGTAATAGGGATCGGTGCGCTGCGTCCGCTCCATCGCCTCCGCCTGCCCGCCCGAAGCGGGAATCCACTCCACGGCGCTCCAGGCCGTGTCATAACCCCAGACATTGGCATAGACACAGGCCGAATTGGTGCGTCCGGGTGCATAGAGGCGCATCTGCATATCGCGCTTCCCGCCCGCCGGCTTGTAATACCACGAGAGCCGTTCGCCATCGACCTCGACCACGGCATAGCCGCGCGGCGTGCCGTCGCAGTTGACGTCGCCGTTGATGAACAGGTCGCCCGGCGTGCGGGCGATGCAGTGCATGACCTTGCGTCCGTCGTCGTAACGGTAAATGTCATGGTAGTGCTTGTGCCCCCCGAAGGCATGGACCTTATAGGGGCTTATCGCATCGAGGAAACGCTGGAAATTGCGGTGGTTGCGCGCTGCGGTGTTCTTCGTGTGATAGAGAATCGGGCAATGGGACGAGACGACGAGCGTGCTGCCCGCCGGAACGTAGCGCAAATCGGCTTCGATCCAACGGCAAATTTCGTCCGTAAGACCGATCATATACTCCTCTTCGGCGGTCGGCGCATGGTCGAAAAGGATGTTGTCGAGGAACAGATAATGGATTTTCCCGATGTTCACCGAGTAGTTCGCCGGACCGAAATAGCGTTCGTAGCTCTGCAAGGCGAGCGAATCGGTCAACTCGGCCGGATCGTGATCGTGGTTGCCCGGCAGGCTGAAGGTCGTGAAGCCAAGCGTCTCCAGCCCCTGACGGTACTTCGGGAAAAGCGACATATCGTTCCAGACCAGGTCGCCCAGGCTGACTCCGTAAACCTCCGTCGGAAGTCCCTGCACGGTTTTCAGCACATCGGGAACGACATGACCGAGATAGGAATCCACCGACGTGTTATCGGCAGCCAGCTGAATGTCGGCCATAACGATCAGCGAATGGCGGTCGGACGGAGTCTTGCGTCGTGTCAGCGTAAAATCGGCCCGGTTGACGGCCTGTTTGCGGTCGATTTTGCGGTAGAACCGCGGACAGCCCTGCGTGGCGGGAATCTCGCAGTCGGCAGGCACGGAGACAAAGACGAAATTGCGCCGCGCGAGGTCGGAGGCCAGATAGTAAATCCCCCGTTCGTCGGTCGCCGTCACCTCCAGGCCGTCGCTCACCACCACCCCGGCAATGCCATTGCCGGCGCTGTCCTTCACGATTCCCTTCACCGTCATTCCGGCCTTATCGGGGATCTGTCCGGCGGTCGGGCCGTCGTCACCGCCGCCCTCCGAGGAGGAGCAGGCCGCCAGGACAAGGGCGGCGAGGCACACCGACAGAAGCCGCATGTAGAATTTTGACATATTTTTTTGCATTGAGGATGCGGAGGAGGCCGGACCTCCTCCGCATCACGGTTATTTCATCACGACCCGGATGATTACGCTGTTCTTTTCGGGACGCACCTTGCCCTGATCATCGGCCCTGACGGAAAGCGGCAGCACATAGGAGGAATCAATGCCGTCGGCAAGCATCGAAGCGGCATCGAAGCGGATTTCGGCGCGGTCCATGACCCTGTCCCCCGACAAGCGCACTTCGGGGTCGAAGGCGAAATACCTGTCGGGCATCACCTTCAGTTCGAGTCCGTTTTCCACGTTATAGACATCGAGCACGGAGGGGTCGACCACCAGTTTCACGGTGATTCCGTCGTCATTGTAACCGCCCTTGTAAAGATAGAGATCGTAAACGCACGCCTGGCCCGAAGCGGCATCGTATTCGAGGACCTGGAAATCGTTCTTCGGGATGCAGACCATAGTGTCCACCGTCTCGTAGACGACGTAATCGTCGCCGCACCCTACGGCTCCCAGCAGAAGCAGGAGGCATATCGCAAGATTCTTCATCGCAATCGGATTATTAAGGTTAGTAACCGGGATTCTGCACGAGGTTGTAGTTGATATTGATTTCGCTCAACGGAATGGCCATCCAGTAGGTCTTGGGGGATTCGAACGTGCGGACGCCGCTCTCCTTCATCGTGGAGACCCGGTAGAAATCGGCCGCCGTCCTGCCGTCGAGGTTCCACGCCTTGGGACGCCGGGACATCGCTTCGCCCGCCTCTTTCCAACGGCGCAGGTCGTGGTAGCGCATGCCCTCCATCAGCAGTTCGATCGAACGCTCCCGGTGCAGCACCTTGCGCAGTTCGTCGCCGGTGGGAATGCCCCCGGCCAAGGCCCACGAATCCTTGAAATCGGGCAGCCCCGAGCGGCGGCGGACCAGATTCAGATAATTGAGGCTCGCGTCGCTCAACGACCCGTTGTATTCGAAATCGGCCTCGGCATAGCTCAAATAGAGTTCCGCAAGGCGGATGTAAGGATAGGCGTACTTGCGGTAGGTCCACGACTTGGTGTCGTAGTTGAAGGCCGACTGGCGGTGAATCCACTTCTTGAGAATGTAGCCCGTACAGCTCTGGTACTCCTTCGAGGCGTCGAGCACGCTGCCCTGCATCTCGCCGGCGCGGCATTTGAGAATGAACTCCTCGCCGTTGATGGCGTACTTGCCGCGGTCGTAGCCCACCGACGCATAGAAGCGCGGCTCCTTGTAGACATGAAGGTTGGCAGTCTCCTTTTCGGCATTATAGGCATAGGGGTCGATATGCATGGTCTCGGGGTCTCGGTCCCACGGCAGACCGTTGTGCGTGTAGTACATCTCCACGCACTCGAACGTCGGAACGATGTTGATGCAGAAGCCGTCGGTACTGTACGGCAGCTTCAGGCGCGCGCCTCCGTAACGCTGCAAGTGCGCGATGCCGGTCTGGTCGCCCATTGCCCAAAGGTACTCGGTCGTGTTCCAGAGCGGTTCGACGAAGCAGTCGTGGTAGTTGATCTCGCCGCGCTCGGCAGCGGTTGCAGCCGCAGTCGCGTTCGGGCTTTCGTAGAGCCTGTGCCCGTTGTCCTCGGCCAGCGTGATCGCTTCCTGGCAGGCGTCGAGCGCCCACTTCCACTTTTCGGGATTGTAGGTCTGGCTCATCAGCGGCGTGCCGTCGTTGTTGCGGAAACGCGCGTAGAACTCCGTGTTGCCGTTGCAGAGCGGACTGGCGGCATAGAGCAGCAGCCGGGCCTTCATCGCCTTGGCCGCCACCGAGGTGGCGCGCCCCAGGTCGGCATCGGGACGCGTCGGATACCCGTGCAGCAAATCGGCCGCGCGGTCGTAGGTCTCGGCGATGAACGTCACGCATTCGTCGAACGGACTGCGGGCCACATAGACCTGCTCCTCGGGAAGCCCCATGTCCAGCTGCCCCCTGACGAGGATGACCGGGCCGTAGTGAGTCAGCAGCACCCAGTGGTAATAGGCGATCAGAAAATAGGCTTCGCCCTTGAACTCGTCGGCCACGGACGGCGAGATGCCCGGGACTGCGTCGATATTGTCGATCATGATGTAACAGTAGCGGATGCCCTTGTACATGTCGTAGTTCGTGCGCCCGGACGGGGAAGAGGTCGTCGCGTCCCACAGACCGTAGTAGGTCTGGCTGGCGTTCTCCTCGTTGTAGAGCATGCTCTTGTAGGGGAAATAACGGGTCTGGCCGTTGGTGGCGGTGATAATGTCGTCGCCGGCGCAGAAGTCGGGCATGTAGCGGTAAGCCGCGATGTTGGGGGCGTAGGTGTAGAGCGTATTGAGGTACTTGCGGGCCTCCTTGGAGGTTTTGAAGATGTCCTCCTGCGTCGCCTGCCCCTCGGGAACCACGTCGAGGAAATCGCACGCGGCAAGCGCTCCGGCGCACGCAAACAGCAAAATGGATATGATTTTTTTCATGTCGCTCGAATTTTAGAAGTTATACTGAAGGCCGAGTTTCACCACGCGCTGCAACGGGTATTTCAAGCCGTTGCCGCTTCCCATTTCGGGGTCCCAGTATTTGAAGGGCGAAATGATGAACAGATTCGTGCCGGCCAGATAGGCGCGCAGGCTTTTGTACGTGAAACCCAGTTCGACGCTCTTCAGGCGCAGGTAGCTGCCGTTCTTGATCCAGAACGACGAGGTCTGCGTGTTGTTGGCGTTGTAGCGGTAATCCAGGCGCGGATAGGCGGCATTGGGATTGGGATCGGCTTCCGACCAGTGGTCGTCGGCAACGTACTGCGTCATGTTGAAGCCCGAATACTGATTGTCGCGGAACGGGTGCATGTCGTACATGCGCAGCGAGACGCGCGCCGTGCCCTGGAAGAAGAACGAGAAGTCCCAGCGTTTGTAGTTGACCGAGGCGCCGAAGCCGTACATGATCTCGGGCACGGTGGGATAACCCAGCGACGTGCGGTCGTTGGCGTCGATCACGCCGTCGCCGTTCATGTCGCGGTATTTGATGTCGCCCGGCAGATAATCGGGCATGAAGGTCTGCCGGGGCGAGTTGTCGATCTCCTCCTGCGAGGCGAAAAGGCCGTCGGCGACCAGTCCGTAAACCGAATTGACGGGTTTGCCCAGCACGGAGTTGTATTTGTTGGGCAGGTATTTCGCCTCGTCGCGGGCCTTCACCTCGTTGTGCGCATAGGTGAACGTTCCGCGCACGGAGACCAGCAGGTCCTTGTTGAACGCCTTGTTGTATTCGAGCGAAACATCGACGCCGCGGTTCTCCACCTCACCCAGATTGCCGTAGGGCGTGACGCCCGAAAGGCCCATCGTCGAGGGCAGCGAACGCCGCTGCATGAAGATGCCGGTACGATTTTCCTTGTAGACGTCGACGTTCAGCGTCAGGGCGTCGAACAGTCCCAGTTCAAGTCCTACGTTAAGTTTGGTGCTCTCCTCCCACGTGGCCAGGGGATTGCCCACGGTCTTGATCTCGTGTCCGGTCTGCTTGACGAAGTTGGGCGAAAACCACACGTAGAGCGCCTTGTTCATGTTGACCGTCGTGAGATAGGGGAAACGGACGATGTTGTTGCTGCTGTCGGCCAGATAGTCGTTGCCCGAAAGGCCGTACGAAGCACGGATTTTCAGCAGGTTCACCTTGCTGCGGATACCTTCCCAGAACGGTTCGCCCGACACGACCCACGCTCCGGCGATCGAGGGAAAAAACCCGAAACGACGACCCGATATGAAGTTCTCCGAGCCGTTGTAGCCGAAGTTGAACTCCATCAGGTAGCGGTTGTCATACCCATAGGTAAAACGTCCGGCGAGACCCTGCTCGCGGTAAGGAAGCACCTTGTACTCATCATTGGCGGGCTGATTGTCGACCTTCTCCTTCTGGTGGTAGACGAACAGGGCGTTGACGTCGTGTTTGCCGAACGTGCGCGAATATTCGATCTGCCCCTGCAACGAGATCTCACGGTAACCGTTCCGCCCCGTGGAGGTTCCCAGATAGGACGATCCGGGCGTGCCGATGCTTTGCAGGTTGTAGTCGAAAGTCCCGTCGCCGTTGTCGGTATAGTCGGTCATTTCGTAATAATAGGGAGAAAAAGAACGGTAAGTCGCCGCATAGGTCTTGTTGTAGAACGAGACCATGCCCCGAACCTTCAGTCCCTTGGTGACGAAATCGAGGTCCTGGTCCACCGAGAAGGTCGTGGTGATGTACTGCGTATGGCGCTGTCCGTATCCGCGGCTCAGCAGGGCATAGGGATTGATGTCCGTAGAGCTACCATCCCACGAAGGGGCATTTCCGAAAATCGGGTCGTCGAGATCCTCCACGGAGCCTTTGGGATAGATGGCCGGAAAAGCGACCGGATTGGCGCGCATCGTATAGTAGAACAGGTCTTTCACCTCTTCGACGGGACGGTGCCAGAAAAGCAGCTGCGTGTTCATCTTCAGACTCACGCGGGTCGTTCGGGTGAGCTGCGCGCCGACGTTGGCCTGGAAAAGGTATTTCTGCGAATTGATGTTGGTGTTGAATTTCGACTCCGCGGGCTTCTTCAGGATACCGTTTTCGTTGAAGATCGAAGCATTGAGGAAATAGTCGACCACCTTGCCGCCGCCCCGCACATTGAGATTCATGTTCTCGTTGACCGTAAAATCCTTGAAAAGCATCGAATACCAGTCATTGTCGGGATAGACGTAGGGATTGAGCCGGTTGCGGGTGCCCGTGATCTTCTCGTCCGAAAAGTGCTGCACATAAGTTTCGCCCGCCGGGGTGCGGGTGCGCAGCGCCTCGTTGTAGTTCTCCATGTAAGTCACGCCGTCGGCGATGTCCTGCACGCGCGTCGGCATCGAAATGCCCGACTCGAGACGAACGTTGATCGCCATCTTCTCCGACTGGCGGCCGTTTTTGGTGGTAATGATCATTACGCCGTTGGCGCCGCGCGAACCGTAGAGCGCCGTGGCCGTGGCGTCGCGCAGGATCGAAAACGACTCGATCGCCTCGGGCGGAATGTTGTTGAGCATCTCCGAGACGATCTCCACGCCGTCGAGAATCAGCAGCGGCGATTTGTTGGCCCCGAAGGTCGAGATGCCGCGAATCCAGAAATTCGCACCGTCGGCGCCGGGTTCGCCCGACGACTGGGTCGAGATGACGCCGGCGATCTTGCCCGCGAACGAGGTCGAGAGGTTGCTCGACGTCACCTTGAGCGTACTGGGACGCACGACCTGCACGGCTCCCACCAAACTCTCCTTCTTCTGCGTGCCGAAGGCCACGACCACCACGTCGTCCATGACGTTCGACGCCTCGATCAGCGTCACGAGCTTGAACAGTTCGACATCGGCGACGGCGATCTTCTTGGTGTCGTAGCCCAGAAAAGCGAAGGTGACGTGTTTCGTTCCCGCCGGCACCTTGAGGGTGTAGTTGCCGTTGATGTCCGAGGTGGCGCCGACGGTCGTCCCCTCGACATAGACCGAAACACCGACGATGGGCTTGTTGTCGGCCGAAGAGATCACCGTCCCCTGCAGGACGATTTCCCTACCGGAATTCGCAGCCGGGAGGGGGGGGGGCGACGGCAGCGTTTTTCCGGGCGGGCGCTTTCGAGATGATCACCTGGTTTTCGCGCACCCGTCCGGTCAGCTCCGTTCCCTTGAGGACCGCGGACAGCAGTTCGTCGATGGTCGCAGACCTGACCGAAACCGAAACCCGGCGGTCGAGCAGCGGCCGCACGTCGTCGGTGTAAATGAAGGCGTAGCGGCTGGTCCGCTCGACCTCGGCAAAGACGCTCGACAGCGTTGCGTCCTTCATCTTCACGGTCAGCGACGATTTGGCCCCGGCGTCCTGCCGGGAGGCCCGGACGGGCTGGAGATTCACCGGAAGCAACAGCATCGCCGCCGCAAGAATCCGCAGCATACGGCATGTCGAGCCACTCCTCACAAAGAAAAGTTTCTTCATAAGTAACAGTATTAAGGTTAGTATTTAAGACTGGAATTGGTTGTCAGCGATATACGGCGTCGGCGCAATCGTCGGGGGCAGGCCTCACCGCCACCGAGCCGTCGGGCCCCCGGACGTAGGCGATCCGGAAAATGTCGGAGAGCACGTCGAGCGTGCCGTCCAGGTCGTCGAACAGGATCAGCTTGCCGGTACACTTCCGGCTCCCGATCTCCCCGGAGCAGGTTATTTCGATCTTGTAGAACGCAGCCACCTTTTGCAGGACTTCGAACAGCGTGTTCGAGGTGAAGAACAACAGTCCGTCCTTCCAACTGATGTATTTATAGGGATCGACCTCGTAGACCGAATAGCTGCCGTCCTTCATCGAGAAGCGTTCCGAAGGATTCAGCGTCACCGATTCGCCGTTGGCCACGTCGATGGCCACGGAGCCTTCGACCAGCACCACGGCCGACGAACCGTCGGCCCGGGGCGCGGTCGTCACGTCGAACGACGTGCCCAGCACGCGGGTCGCAAAATGGTCGGTGTGCACGATGAAGGGACGGTTCGCATCCTTCGCCACCTCGAAATAGGCTTCGCCCTCGACGAAGACGTCGCGCGTGTCACCGAACGCCGACGGGAAACGGAGCACCGACGCCGAATTGATCCACACCCGCGTCCCGTCGGAGAGTTGCAGATGTGCGCGCTTGCCCTTGGGGACCACCAGTTCGCTCGTATGCACGCGCACCTCCTGCCGGGGCGTCCTGCGATCGGTCTCCGCCCCTTCGTTCTCCTTGCCGTCGATCAGGATTTCGCCCTTGGGCGTAAGGCTGATACGGGCGATGTCGTCGTACACCTCGCGGCTGCCTTCGCGGGTCACGAGCGTGATGTTCTCATAGGCCTCGGCCGAAGGCAGCCCGGAACCCGTGAAATCCGCACTCCAGAACAGGGCCGCCACGACGCCGGCGACCAGCAGGGAAGCGGCGGCGAAGAGCGCCGTCCGGTTGCGGCGGCGGGGAGGGGCTGCAAAACGGCGCCGGGCGTAATGGTCGGTCAGGATGCGGTCGAGCAGCAACTGTTTCTCCACGGACGGCAGCGCGGGATGGGTCTTGCCCACACGGCGCACCAGGCTCACGGCGCGCTCGAATTCGACCAGGTCCTGCGGATGGCGTTCGGTGTAACCGCACCAATAGCCGTCCTGCGCCCGCTCGGGATCGAGACACCACAAAACGAAGTCCGGGTCGGAGGTGAAGAACTCCGCCGTGTGCTTCTTAATATCGTCCGGTTTTATCATTGATTCCAATCGTAATCTTCAAACTGCATGCTGCGGCTGCGGCGCCGCGCTCTTCCCTATGACGGCGAATCCGCCGTTTTGTCCCCCTCGAACCGCAAAAAACAGCGTCCGCCGTGTCAAGTGGCTATTTTCATCGTCTTGCCGCACTCCCTGCCCTTCCGAAGTTTGCCCAGCCCCTTCGACACGAACTTGCGGACGGCGTGGGGCGTGGCGTCGAGTATGACGGCGATGTCGTCATACTCCATCTCGTAGACGAAGCGCAGCAGCAGCGCCTCGCGCTGCTTGGGCGAGAGCTGGTTGAGCAGCGACTCGATCGTTTGGCGGATGCGCAGCACGTGCTCCGATTCGATCATCGCGTCGAGCGAGGTCAGCGACACCCGCAATCCCGGCTCCCAGTCCGAAAGGTCGCATTTGTCCACCCGCGAACGGTGCAGATCGACCAGGCGGTTGTGAACGATCCGGAAAAGGTAGGCCTTGATGTTGACGATGCGGCCCAGGTCGACCTGGCGGGTCATAATGTCGAGGAATATGTCGTGGATGACATCCTTGACCGTTTCGTTGTCGAAACCGAACCCCATGCCGTAGGCATAGAGCGCATCGGCGTAACTGTTATACAACATAACATATACGTCGGTCTCTTCGGCATACTGCCGGTCGATTCGTCGGGTGTCGTACTTGCGTTGCCGAAACATTCGGTTCATTGGTTTGGTCGGTCATTTGATATAACGGAAAACCGTCCGGTTTGTCCCCCTGCAAGCGGTAAAAATCGAATAAAAAATGCGAAATAGCAAATTTTCGCTCCCCGGGGGACAAAACCGGAAACAGTTCGTCTTAAATTCGAAACCAATCTCTTTCGGAAAAATGATACGAAAACCGTATTTCAGTCTGTTCCTGCTCTGCCTGCCGCTCTTCTCGCTGTGCAGTTCGGGAAACGACGATCCCGCACCCGCCCCTGCACCTGGAAAAGAGTGGCTCGATCCGATTCGCGTCGCCACCTACAACATCCAGTACGACAACTCTTCCGATCAAGACAACAAATGGACGACCCGCCGGGATTTGCTTCGCCAACTACTCCAGAGCGAGAAGTTCGACATCTTCGGAGCGCAGGAGCCTTATCTGACCCAGATCAAGGACATCGAGCCGTTCCTCGACGGATACACCTGGGTCGGAGAAAACGTCATCGGTGACAAAACGGCCCAACGACGCCACTACAACCCCGTTTTCTACCGCAAGGACAAATTCGAAGTATTGGATATGGGATCGTTCTGGTACTCCGAAACGCCTTCCGCCCCCGGGTCCAAAGGCTGGGACTCCTATTCGCCCCGCATGTGCAACTGGGTGCATTTCCGCATCCGCGCGAACGGACGGGAATTCTACCATTTCAATTCGCACTTCGACCACATAGGGACCACGGCCCGCGCCGAGAGCGCCAAACTGCTGGTGGCCAAGGTCCGGGAGATCGCAGGCGGCAAACCGGCCTTTTGCACGGGTGACTTCAATTCGAACCAAAACACCGAAGCCTACAAAACGATCGCCGGATCAGGCATCCTTGCCGACAGCTACGTCCGCTGTCCGTCCAAGACCAACGGAGACTGGCCCACCTACAACGGCTACAAATACATCTCGACGCCTCCCGCCGCTGCGTCGCGCATCGACCACGTCTTCGTCACGCCGAAGGACACGAAGGTCGTTTCGTGGCGCATCGTCAACAACAGTTACAACCGGAAATACCCCTCGGACCACTTCCCGGTCGTGATCGAATGGTCGCTGGCCGAATAGCCAGCCTTGCTGCCGGCAAATAAAACCTCTTCGCCAACTGGCGAAGAGGTTTTATTTGCCAAGGGATAAACGGAACGGACAGAAGCGCTTTTTTCCGCGCCCAGAGCCGGAAACCATCCCCCTTTCCGCTTTTACCCGCGAGCGTCTCCGATTATTGAAAAGAAATTCGTATCTTTGTGGGCTTGTTTCACGATAAGCGCAATTTGTCTGACAGCAACATAAACGAAACGAATAAATGGCGTTACAATGCGGCATCGTCGGCTTGCCGAACGTGGGTAAATCGACCCTTTTCAACTGTCTGTCCAATGCAAAGGCACAGGCGGCAAACTTTCCTTTCTGCACCATCGAGCCTAATGTGGGCGTGATCACGGTCCCCGACCGGCGGCTGATCCGCCTCGCGGAGATCGACAACCCCAAGCGCGTGGTCCCGACGACGATCGAAATCGTCGACATCGCGGGCCTCGTGAAGGGCGCCTCGAAGGGCGAAGGTCTGGGCAACAAATTTCTGGGCAACATCCGCAACACGAATGCGATCATCCACGTCCTGCGGTGCTTCGACAACGGCAACATCACCCACGTCGACGGCTCGATAGACCCCGTGCGCGACAAGGGCATCATCGACACCGAATTGCAGCTGAAGGATCTCGAAACCGTCGAGAACCGGCTCTCCAAGACCCAGAAGCAGGCCACCTCGGGCGGCGACAAGCAGGCCAAGCGCGCCGTGGAGCTGCTCTTGCAGTACAAGGCGGTGCTGGAACAGGGGCTTTCGGCCCGCACCGTGGAACTCGACAAGGAGGACCGCAAACTGGTCGCCGACCTCAACCTGCTGACCGACAAGCCCGTGTTGTACGTCTGCAACGTCGACGAAAAGAGCGCCGCGACGGGCAACGCCTACACCGAGGCCGTCCGGGAGGCCATCGCCGGCGAGCGGGCCGAAATGCTCGTCATCGCCGCCGCCACGGAGGCCGACATCGCCGAACTGGAAGACTTCGACGAGCGGCAGATGTTCCTCGAAGACCTGGGGCTGGAGGAGTCGGGCGTGGCGCGCCTGATCAAATCGGCCTACAAATTGCTCAACCTCGAAACGTTTTTCACCACCGGGGCCGACGAGACCCGCGCCTGGACCTACCTGCGCGGCATGAAAGCCCCGCAGACGGCCGGCATCATCCACACCGATTTCGAAAAGGGGTTCATCCGCGCCGAGGTCATCAAGTACGACGACTACACCGCTCTGGGTTCGGAGAAGGCGTGCCGCGATGCGGGCAAACTGTCGATCGAAGGCAAGGAGTATGTCGTCGAGGACGGCGACATCATGCACTTCCTGTTCAACGTCTGACCCCGCCACCCCGGATCGTAAAAAAA
>ERZ1106976.2010-NODE-2010-length-19083-cov-13.700021_pt1 | contig 19083 bp, 8 predicted proteins | sample MGYA00403687_ERZ1106976 | MGnify/ENA primary metagenome ERZ1106976 (study PRJEB35170, sample SAMEA104062446) | human gut metagenome | biome: human gut; feature: human-associated habitat; material: faeces | place: Denmark | collected 2013-02-22 ... | reverse complement strand
ATATCTGGTCTGCCATGAAGCGGCTGTGTGCGCAGGCAAACGTAAATCCGGACAAAGTGTTTCCTCACAATCTGAGAAAGCTCTTTGCCCGGACTTTTTATCAGGTGGAAAAGGATATTGCAAAGCTGGCGGACCTGCTCGGTCACAGCAGCATCAACACGACACGCATCTACATCATGTCCACCGGAGCGGAACATCGGCGTCAGCTGGAGCGATTGCAGCTGCTAGCACAGCGTACTACATAATTTTTCTTATGTAGTAGACGCGCCGACCAAACGGTCAGACTGCGCCCACCATTTATTAGGAATAGTAACACTTTTTGTGAAATTCTTCAAGTCTAAATCGTAGATTTATCATTCAAAAGCCATAATTCGTCCACGTCAGGCAAATAGAACGGCATGGAAAATCGACCAATGAACCTGCATTTTTCATTGGTCTGTTTTTTTGCGCCCGCTTGGGCGTGGCTTGCGTTCCAGTGCAGCGTTTGGTCGTTCATCCTCACGCATTCTCCCATGCGCGTCTACTACATAAGAAAAATTATGTTCTATGGGGCAATCGATATGACCACACAGACAATGCGTAACGCGCGCAAAAATTGCCATCGGCTATCATATCGGTCATTTGCGCGCGGAAGAAACAACGCCCCAGTACAAAAACGGATACACCGTCCAGCGCTGTCGCTGTGACTGCGGCGGGGAAATTGACGCACCTTTGCACCAGCTTACAGCGGGCTACCGGAAAAGCTGCGGCTGCTTGCAGGAAAAGCAGCTTCTGGAAAATCTCAAGCTCTGCGAGGGAACCTCTGTCGCCATTCTGGAAGCAAACAGAGGGTGGTTGCTCCCCACCAACGCCAGCGGCGTGACCGGTGCTTACCGGAACAGGCGCACCGAAAGGTGGTGCGCACAGATCACTTTCAAATGAGAAACGTATTATCTCGGTGTGTATGAAAAAAGACGATGCCATCGGGGCGCGAAAACGCGGCGAGGGATTGCACGAGAATTTTATCGCGTGGTACTACGCCACGCACCAATTGACAGAAGGAAGGCCATAGTCGTATGAGCGCAGAAACGCGCGGAATGACGCTGAAAGAATACTGTATCAGAAGCCGCCGCGCGGATCTGCTGCAGCAATGGCACTACGCAAAAAATGATGGTCTGACCCCGGACACAGTTACTTGCCATTCGCGGCAGAAGGTCTGGTGGATTGACCGGCTGGGGCATGAATGGCAGCAGGAGATCTACAGCCGCACGGCGCTCTGCAGGGGTTGTCCATTCTGCGCCGGGCGGGAGGTTCTTGCGGGCTTTAACGATTTAGCCTCGACGCACCCGGCGCTGAGTGCGCAATGGGACCAGGAAAAAAACTTTGATCTGACGCCGCAGATGGTGACGGCCGGAAACAGCCACAAGGTCTGGTGGCGCTGCGAAAAGGGGCATAGCTGGCAGGCAACGATTGCCTCCCGCACCTCCGGCTGCGGCTGCCCGGTCTGCGCGAACCGGAAAAACCTGCCCGGTTTCAATGATCTCGCTACAACCCAACCGGCGCTTGCTGCCGAATGGCACCCAATAAAAAACGGCGACCTCACGCCGCAGAAAATCAGCTACGGCTACGACAAAAAGGTTTGGTGGCGCTGTACCAACGGTCACGAATGGCAGGCTGCCCCGAAAACGCGCGTCCGCATGGGCGCTGGCTGTCCGATCTGCGCAAACGATGTGGCGCAGGCAGGCTATAACGACCTTACCACGCTGTTTCCCGCTGTCGCCGCCGAATGGCACCCAACAAAAAACGGAAACCTCACGCCATCGCGGGTCGTGTCCGGCAGTCATCAGACAGTCTGGTGGCGGTGTTCGCTTGGTCACGAATGGAGAGCAGAGATCGTGGACCGGACGCGGGGTACCAATGGCTGTCCGTACTGCGGAAACAAGAAAGTGCTGGCAGGCTTCAACGATCTTGCAAGCATCGAACCGGAAATTGCCGCTGAATGGCATCCGACGCTCAATGGTGCGTTCACGCCCGAAATGGTCACAGCAGGCAGCAACCGCAAGGTCTGGTGGATCTGTCCGGATGGGCATGTCTGGCGCACGGCGATCTCGAGCCGCACGAATGCAAAGAAGCGCACCGGCTGCCCCGTCTGCGCCGGAAACGTCAGCCAGAAGCACCGGCATCTGTACCTCCCACCTCAGCCGGATGCGGAACGGAGGCGCGCATGAGGCAGAGTTTCTTTGACTATTGCAAGCAATATCACAAGGATGCGCTGCTGCGTGAATGGGACACGGCGCACAATCTGCCGCTCACGCCGCAGACGGTTACCTACGGCTGTCACACTTCGGCCTGGTGGAAGTGTGAAAACGGACACGAATGGAAGGCTGCGGTCTATACAAGAAGCGCCGGCGCCCGCTGCCCCTACTGCACAGGGCGGAAGGTTATGGTGGGCTTCAACGACCTCGCCACACAATCCCCGGAGCTGGCACGGCAGTGGGACTACCGGAAAAATGCGCCGCTCGTCCCGGCGGACATCAGCGCCGGAAGTCATAGATCCGTCTGGTGGCGCTGCGAAAAAGGACACAGCTGGCGCGCAAGCATCCATTCCCGTTCTTCCGGGTGCGGCTGTCCGATCTGCGCCGGGAGGCAGATTCTCGTTGGAGAGAACGACCTTGCGACGGTGGATCCGGAGCTGGCACAGGAATGGGACACGGCGCGCAACGGCAAACTGACCCCGCAGGACGTTCTGCCGGGGACAAAGAAAAAGGTCTGGTGGGTCTGCGGACATGGGCACCACTGGCAGGCTGCGATCTCCGCGCGAACGCACAGCCGGAATGGCTGCCCATATTGTACCGGAAAACTGGTGCTGCCCGGCTTCAACGACCTTGCGTCACAAAATCTGGTGCTTGCTGCGCAGTGGGACACGGAACGAAACGAAATGTTCACACCGCAGCAGGTCACGCTGACCAGCAACCGCAAGGCGTGGTGGATTTGCGAAAAGGGACACAGCTTTCAGGCAGTGATTGCGTCCCGCGCAAACGGAACCGGCTGCCCGTACTGCACAAACAAAAAGGTGCTGGCAGGCTTCAATGATCTGGCGACCGTCGAGCCGCGCATCGCCGCCGAGTGGCACCCAACGCTCAATGGCGCACTTACGCCGGAGATGGTCACAGCGGGCAGCACAAAAAGAGTTTGGTGGGAATGTCCGCTGGGGCATGTCTGGAAGGCCGTCATTTACTCAAGAACCGGCGCAAAAAAATGCGGCTGCCCCGTCTGCGCGGGAAAAACAAAAGCCGCAAGCGTATAAAAAGCACTGTCTGCCATTGGCGGGCTTCATATAGATATTTTATGAATTTGGAGGAATGCAAATTGAAGAAGCGAATGATATCCCTGCTTTTGTGTCTCTGCATGGTATTCTCGCTTTTGCCGACGGCGGTTCTGGCTGAGAATGGCGAAGACCCGGATACTTCCGCAGGTCCCGGACAGGTTATGCAGCAGAATTCAGAGGATCTGGGTGACCAGTCAGATTCGAATGACCAGTCAGATTCGGGTGACCAGTCAGATCAGGGTGACTTGCCTGATTCGGAAAATTCGGATGACAGTGATGCTCCGCAGCTGTTGGGCGAAGGGCTCGGCAGTGCTTTGTCCGGAAACTGTGGCGCAACGCCTGCGGATACTGTCAGCTGGGCGTTGACCTCAAATGACGATGGTCGTACATATACCCTCACCATCTCGGGCGACGGTGCGATGGCGGATTATTACGCTCAGTACGTGCAGCGTCCAACCAAGTTTCCTGGTGATATCGCACCGTGGCGCAGAGCACTGCTTTCCAATCCGGATGCTGACCGTACAACGGATAAAGTTGTTCCGATTACGGAAGTTGAGATCGGTGATGGCGTGACCCGTATCGGTTCCGGTGCGTTTGCCTATACTGAATTGACGGGAACGGTGACCTTTAGCGAAAATGTCACTTCTTATGGTGATGGCGTTTTTGCAAGGGATACCTCAATTAAAGCCGTCGATTGGACAAACTTTAAGCCCACGGAGACGATCAGAGACGGATGGGCTACGGTCTACACGGAAGAGCACATTGCAGTACCGTATGCATTTTTTGATGGGTGCAGCAGCTTAGATACCAGCATCGTTGACGGCATAACATACTCTGGGCAATTAGTGCTGCCGGATACTATCGAAGCCATTTATGTCGCTGCGTTCCGCGGCACGGGATTCCGCAAGGTTGACTTTTCTGATGGGTTATCCAGCATTTGCGCTGTTGGTTCCTATGCAATTACCAAGCTTGCAAACATGACCGAGTTTACCTATCCAGGAAACGTAGATTTCTATGGCGTGAATGTCGAAGGACAGAATAACGTCATTCAGGGCGGCGGCATCGAAAAGCTTACCATCGCAAAGGAAGTAACTACGCTGCCGGTTAGCTTTTGTACTGATACAGAAAATCTGACTGCTATAGAATTTGAATCAGGGTCTCAACTAAGGGAAATAGGAAAAACAGCATTCTATAACACCAAAGCGTTGGAAAGCATTGACATCCCCTCGACTGTAACCTCTATTGGCGAATCCGCCTTCGCGAATTGCTTCAACCTTGAGAAAATCGAGTTAGGACAGATTGAGTCCTTAGGACAGAATACGTTTGCGAACTGCTCTTCTTTGGAAACGGTTAAGATTCAGGGAAGCCCTAATGTTATATATCCGCCCAATATGTTTAGTACGTGGGGTGGATATGATGCGGCACCGTTAAAAACGCTGGAAATCGGCGCCGGTAACATTCGGTTTGGTCTGAACAACCAAAAGGACAGCATTGAGACCATTGTTTTGGGCGATGGCGTAACAGAGATCCCCAACCATTTTGCAGCTTACTGTACGGAATTGACAAGTGTTTCTCTGCCGGACGCCTTGACCTCAGTGCCTACCTATGCATTTAATGGCTGCTCGTCGCTTAAGAAAATAGGTATTTCTGAAAAATCGAAGTTGCAGTCTATCGGCAACGGTGCATTTGCGAATAGTGCCTTAACTCAAATTTATATCCCTAAAGGTGTCACATCCATTGGCCAAGGTGCATTCAACATAACACCCATTACAGTATTTGATATGAGTGATGTGCTTGCTGAAAGCATGGAAGTTGGTCTGTATGCAATTAACAACTGGTTTGATCCCGACGCGTCGAATGTTCCAGCGTGGAAAAACGATTTCAAATACATCTATGTAAGCAACAGCGGTGCTGCGGCTTCTGTGAAAGACAAAACCGGTAGCTGCAACTATGCGTTCTTTGTCACAAACGGCGGAAGTGTAGATGCAACGAAAACCGGTTTCGACGCTGTGTACAACGCGGGTTATACCGCCCAGTGGTATGAAGAGGGAGGAACCCCGGTTACAGGGGAACCGGAAACTGGAAAGACTTACTATGTCCAGTGGACGAAGGGCCGCACTACCGGTTCGTGCGGTGCCACCGGCAACAAGGACAATGTTTCTTGGACGCTGGCATACAACGGTGATGGATACACCCTGAGTATCACCGGCAAGGGCGCTATGGCGGACTACACCTGCAATATTACCGGGAGCGATGCTACCCAGCCTTGGCGGGAAAGCGAGACCGGTGTAGAGCCCACTGAAATCACCAAGGTTGTTGTGGGAGACGGCGTGACCAACATTGGCAACTTTGCCTGTGATGGTCTGAGCCAGGTCAAGGAGTACAACATTGCCGCATCGGTTGAGAAGATCGGCCCATGGGGCGTCTGCGGTCAGAACGCCGAGGCCTACAAGCTGCATGACAGCACCCATTATGTGGTTACCGAAGACGGCGTTCTGATGAGCGCCGACAAAAAGACGCTGGTGTCTTATCCCGGCGGCAAGGACGCTGTTGACGAGTATGTGATTCCCGACACAGTGGAGACCATTCTCCCTGGCGCATTTGTTGGCATTGACGCGAAAAAAGTCGTCATTCCCAACAGTGTGACGAGCTTCCCCAGCTACTCGTTCGGCGGTTCCACGGTTGAGGAAATCGAGTTCAACGCAAATGTCGATACGCTGGAGGGCGGCGCATTTTCTGGACTGTCTAAGCTGAAGTCTCTTGTTTTCGGGGGCACGACGCTGAAAGAAATCAAAGGACAGGCTTGCAGGGACCTTTCCAGTCTGACGGAGATTACGTTCCCAGATAGTTTGACGACCATTGGAGATCAGGCATTTAAGGTCCTTCCCTCTGACGGTGCTGCTGCGCCTAACTTAAAAAAGGTAACGTTCGGTAAGGGCATGTCCACGATCGGTAGTGTGGTGTTCCTTCGCCAGAGCGCACTGGAAGTCATTGACATGACGCACTGTGAAGACCTGACGGATGTTGGAGAGTTCAACAGTCATAACTATGACGACAATGTAACTCGTCCTTATACGACCACACCCATTGTATACACAGCAAATGCGGACGTTGCTGGGTTGGTCCAGCCGAAAAATGGAAACCATCTCATTTACGCTGTCACCAACGGCGGTACCTTCCCCGCTGACACTGAGTTTGAAGCGGCGGGCGAGCTGACTGCGCCGAAAAAAGAGGGCTGCCTCTTCCTGGGCTGGTATGAGGATCCTGCTTACAACGGCGAAAAAGTGACCGCTGGTGAAGCTGGTAAGATTTACTATGCAAAATGGATGGGTGATATCCCCGCGCCGACTGATGCTGACTTTGCGAATGGCTTGGTCACCGTTAAGTGCCTCAGCCCTGTGCCCCACACTGATGTCCGATATGGTCTCAATGCGGCGGTTGCAGCCAACAAATACGCGACGAAGCAGGTCAGCGCTACCGAATACTCCGTGACGTATGACGCAGACGCGTTCGCCGTTAACGGGCACAGTCTCTACAGCGCAGATACGCTGACCTGGAAGCTCACCTACGACGGCAGCAAGTGGAATCTTGCGCCGCGGACCTCCGGCATTGACGATGTGGTGCTTGTCACCCACGCGCCGACCACCCTCAATGAGGTCACGAAATTTATTGACGGACGCACCGACGTGATCAAGACATCCTGTGTGAACGGTGAGACCGCCACGTGCGCCTATGGTCTCATGGTAGCGTTCGTGAACAAAGATCACGTTGTGTCTGTTGAACAGGAGAAGAACAGCAGTGGAGAGCCCATTCCCGGCAGTTACATTGCTACGCTCAAGATGGATCAGTTTGTTGAAACTTGCGCAAAGGCTTGCAACAGCAAGAGCTTCGCGGACAGCCCGCGCACTCACGACGTGCTGAGCAAGAATCCTGTCCAGTGGAAATTCAAAGTAACACAGGCGGAAGTAAGCACCGACGCAGGCGCGGAGAAGCAGTACGTTTGGTCGGCGGAGCCTGTTACGCCGGGTACGGATGATGTGTGCACGATCGCGCACAACTGGGTCGTGACCTTTAACCCGGACAATGGCGAGGACACTTTCACGCAGGACGTGGCATACGAAGGCAAGGCGACCGCGCCTGACGCTCCCGAGAAGGAAGGCTGTGAGTTCACAGGCTGGTATCTGGACGAGGCGGAAGAACCGTTCAGCTTTGATACTACCATCACCGCCGACACCACCCTGACGGCGCATTGGACGATCGTGACCGTTGACGTTTCCTTCGACCCGAACGGCGGCAATGAGCTGGCTGAGGCGGATAAGACCAAGGTCGTCAAGATCGGCGAAGCCTACGGCGAACTGCCCGTCCCGACCCGCACCGGCTATGACTTCTTGGGCTGGTTTACTGCTGCGGAGGAAGGCGATCAGGTCATGGCGAACACCGTTGTCACCGCGACGATCGGCCATACTCTGTACGCACGGTGGCAGCAGAAGACCTACAAGGTCGTTGCCAAGCTGTATGTAAACGGCCAGCCCGCTTACAGGCAGAATACGGACTTCTACACCTATGAAGTTTCCGGACTTTACGGCGAAGACATCGACTTCGACACCATCAAGGCAGATGCAGTGGCGCAGGCGAAGCAGATCAAGAAGGCTTCCGCTTCCTACACCGCTGTGATCCTTGAGGATCACGAGCCGAACGCCGTCTGCACGACTTTCGGCGAGCATCAGCCCAATCAGGCTACGCACTATGTCAAGGTCAATGTCAAGACCGAAGAGAAGGTCGTGATCTTCCAGTCCTTTGAAGGCAAGACGGATCTTACGACCCTCCGCACCGTGACTGCGCCCTATGGCACCAATGTTGTTGACTTCCTGAACGACCTCGGCCTCGACCTCGCTGTCGCTGGCTATACGCTCGACACGGACGAAGACGGCAATGCCAACTGGTACAAGAAGGACAGCCCCACGTGGACGTTCGGCGAAGCCGATACGATCAACGGCTGGACGAATGTTCTGCTCAAGTACACCATCACCCCGCACAACATCTACGCATACCTCCGCACCGCCGATTCCATCGGCGACGTGCTTGAACTGAACGAAACCACCCTGAACCGTCTTGGCCTGACCAAGTACAACACCGAGGGTTTCATCTCCATCGGCACGTTCGTTTCCAACACGCTGCTCACGCAGGACGAGTACTACGGCTTCGACGAGGATCAGGCATTTCTGGATGTCCTCACAGAGCTGCAGACGAAGCTCATGCCCGAGACTGGCGTTTCCCTTGACAAGGTCGGCGGCAAGATCAACTGGAGCTGGCTCTATCAGCCGTCCAACGTGGATGACCGCATTGCCGGTTATCCCACCGAGGATACGGATGGCTATCAGCTGTCCGGTTCGCTGCTGCTCTACGGTGCAAAGTTCGAAGCTGGCGCTGACGATGTCACGGGTATGCCCACGACAGCCTATGGCGCGTATCTCGACTACTTTGTTTCCGGCGAGAGCTTCACCCTGCCCGCCGCTCCGACTCGCCCCGGCTATGACTTCAAGGGCTGGAAGATCGGCAATACGACGCTTGAGGCTGGTGCATCCTACACGGTCGATGAGAACGATATGATTTTCACCGCACAGTGGAAGTTGAACACATACACTGTCATCGGCAAGCTCTACCTCAACGGCAAACCCGTTATGAAGGCAGACGGCACATCGCAATACCTGAGCACTCCGCTTACCGGTTTGTACGGTGAAGCAATCGACTACACTTCGACGAAAACTTGGGCAGAAAATCTCGTTTTGACCGACATTGACCTTGCGAACGAACCCATCAAAGCTACCGTCAAGATCTATAAAGACGGCGGCACCTTGGATCCTTCCGCCACTTTCGGTAATCCTGATGTCTCCATCAACTATGTCTGGGTTGACGTGACGACCTACTATGATGTGGTGTTCAACACCGGCGTGGAAGGTTTGACGGTCGACACGCAGACTGTCAAATACGGCGATAAGGTTGAGAAGCCCGAAGACCCGACCCGCGAGGGCTACAAGTTCCTCGGCTGGTTCGACAAGGACGGCAACCTGTTCGATTTCAATACCGAAATCACCCACAAGACCGAGCTGACTGCCCGTTGGGAAAAGAAGACGTACACGGTAACATTTGATCCGAACGGCGGTGAAGTCGAGCCGACCAGCAAGATCGTCACGTTTGACGCCGCCTATGGCGAACTCCCGACTCCGACCCGCGCCCATCATACCTTTAAGGGCTGGTATCTGGGTACTGACAAGGTCACGGAAGCAACCATTGTAAAGACTGCTGAGAACCACACACTGAGAGCAGCCTGGAGCCGCAGTTACCACGCCCTGACGATTAACTACGTCGACAAAAAGGGCAACCCCGTGGCAGATAGCTATGAAGCAAGTGTTGCACTGGGTGCTGATTTCAGTGTAACGTCTCCGGATGTCAAGGGCTATAAGCTTAGAGACAAGGACGACGCGGTGATCGAAGGCACCATGACCGCAGCGGGCTACACCTACGATGTCGTCTACGTCAAGAAGAGCTCCGGCGGTTCCGGCGTTCAGATTGAGTCTCCCAACAAGCCAGAAAAGGACAATTCTCTGAGGTTCAACACAGAAGATCATTTCGCCTACGTTAACGGCTATCCCGATGGCACCGTGAAGCCCGCCGGCGATGTGACGCGCGCAGAAGTGGCTGCAATTCTCTATCGCGTCATGGATGCAGATTGTGTCAAGACGTATGAAACGACCAGATGCTCGTTCAGCGATGTTGTCCGCGGCGACTGGTTCAACACCTACGTTGCAACGCTTGAAAACGCCGGCGTGATCGTCGACACCAGAACGAATGGCAAGTTCCGTCCAAATGAGGCAATCACGCGCGCAGAGCTTGCTGCAATGTTGGCGCAGTTTGCGGACATCAAGAGCGCTGCAAACTCCTTCAACGATGTTTCCGCAAGACACTGGGCATCTGATGAAATTGCTGTCTGCGCAAAGATGGGCTGGATCAACGGCTATCCCGATGGCTCGTTCCGTCCCGATGCAACCATTACGCGTGCCGAAATGATGGCGATGATCAACCGCGCGCTGGACCGCACGCCGAAGTCGGTCTCTGACCTGCTTTCCGGCATGAAGACCTGGAGCGACAACACGAACACCGGCGCATGGTACTACCTTGATGTGCAGGAGGCTACTAACAGCCACACCTACACGAAATCCGGTACACACGAGACGTGGAAGAAGCTGCACTGACGCAGGCTTCTGAGCATCTTTCCCAGTTGACCACATAGCGAAACAGAAGGGGCGGCTATTCAGCCGCCCCTTCACATTTACCATTTTATCATAAAGTAATGTAGCATAGTGGAGACAATACAAAGTGACGTTTTGTGGCTATGAGGGTAGAATATAAGTGCGTAGTAATGCTCCCTCTATGAGCAATGACATGATGCCGGGGTCAAAAGTATAGGAAATTTCTGAAAATGGAATAAGCAGCCAACCTTACCACCCCCAAATCTATTGTGTTATAATGGTTATAGATTTGAAGGGTGGTAAGGTTTATGTCATTTAAAGTAAACAGCAGCCAGCAAATATCTTTCAATGACAGTGTATTTTCACTTACTGCTCGCGAAAAAAAGGCACTTGATAATTCATGGGCGAAAATATTTGCGGATGAGATTTTTCCCAATATTGATGAAGAAAGATTTTCTGTTTTATACAGCAGTAAAGCTTCCCGCCCGAATGCGCCCGTGAATGTGATAATTGGTGCTTTAATCATTAAAGAATTGTTCGATTATTCGGATGATGAGATTGTTGAAAATCTTATGCTGGATCTTCATCTTCAGTACGCACTTCATACTACAAGTTTTGAAGAACAACCAATTTCGGATAAAACATTGAGCAGATTTAGAAGCCGCTGTTACAATTATGAAACAACACATGGTATTGATCTGTACCACGACTGTGTAAAAGATCTTAGTAGTAAAATAGCAAAGCTGATGAATCTCAGTGGACGAACATCAAATTAATCACAACCGCACTTATTGGAAAAGAGGCTCCAGATGCATTAGCTGATTTCACTTTTAATGATGACGGAACAATACTTTTGAGATGTGCTGCAGGGCACGAACCTGTAAGGCAAAGCTATACTAAAACGACAAGGCAGTGTAAGGTTTCGTTTAATTGCAATCATTGCGTTGGTTGTCCATACCAAGGGCAGTGTCGTCCAAAAATCGATGGATGGAATGCAACATTCATTACTTCAAAGAATGCTTCAAACAGGGCAAAGAGCCAAAGGTATATGCAAAGTGAAGAATTCAGCAATTATGCAAAGCTTAGGAATGGCGTAGAAACGGTACCGGCAAACATCCGTAAGAATTACCGCCTTGATAAATTGCCACGAGGCAAGCAACGAGGGAAATTCTTCTTCGGAAGCAAAATAGCGGCTCTCAATTTCAGGAAGCTCTTTGGTTTTCGAAAGGGCTTGGCTAATTATGCTCAAAATCCAATATTTGGATAGCAAAAGAATAAAATGACTAAAATCTACTCTATGAAAAATAAGCACCCAGAGAGACAGCCTCAAAAGGCCATTTCCTCTGGGTGCTCATTTCAGCGCTATTTTTCCAGCTCTTTGCTATTGGTCATACATGAAAGGCTTGTTTTGACCCCGGCATCATGTCATTAAGATAAGACTGCACAAAGAACAAGGCAGCTACTGCAAGTAAGCGAAAAGGCTTATTTTTGTGGTAGCTGCCCTTTTTGCACACGACAAAAGAATGACATTGCTCATAGAGGGAGTATATCAGTATGGCTATCCGCCCGTTTAAGATTATCGTGTTGCCCGGATCAATGATTGCGTTTTCAGTAAAAGTGCGGCCAGCGCATGGTGATCTTCCCGCTCCGTCCACCATTGGGGCATCAGAAATTGTAGCACCTGCTCTATCCATAGGTAGTCCTGATGTGTCAGAGCATGTTGTTCCAAACCTCTACACATCCGGGAGTAACCGGAGCGAACCGTATCACAAATAGAATCACGGTCAATATACCGCCCAATAAAGCCGCAGAGAATGGCCGCTTCTTCCTCTGTATAGTTTTGCATCACAGTACCTCCCATCACACACGATGAGTATTGTACCATACCGAACCGTCAAAGGAAAGGTAAAACTTTTTTACTCTGCGTAGTACCTCGGTCTACTGATAGATGTAAAGCCCTCCTTGCCAGTAATGACTACATTGTTGTGGCCGCTGGCGCAGTGGATGATGAGCAATTCGCCGTTGGCATCTTTGCCCCCGACAATACCCACATGGGAATTATCCGGGTAGAACACCAAGTCACCGGGCTGGGCGTCCGCCCACGAAATATCGGTACAATAGCTGTGCTGCATGGTGGCTCCTCCGCCGTGGCCGATGACATAGCCGCCAGACTGGTTGTAGAACACCCAATCCACAAAGCCGCTGCAATCCAGTCCGTATGGGCGGTAGGTCCCTGTGGTGGAGCTGCCTGCCGCAGTGACCTGCCGCACTTCGCCCCATCGGGCGTCCCAGCCAATCACGAGGCTCTTTCCTCCCCAGAAGTAATTCACCTTGCCGACAAGAGAACAGGCGGTGCGGATCACCGCTTCACGCTCCGGTGACAGATCCTCCGGCAGACTGCGGATAAGTGCCGCCGTGTCCCTGCTGACGGAGTACACATCCTCAATCAGCTCCCGCAGCAGGTCCCGCTGCTCCAGCAGCTCGTCCAGCGCTACGATCTGGTTACGGTTGAAATGATACGCGGTTTTCATCTCCTCTGCCGTTTTTGCGGTAATGGTGATATAGAGGTTTTTCTCCGTCCAGTCGTCGCGATCACCGCTGCCGGGGTGGTTGATCGTTTCCACCTCCGTTTTGATTGCGGTCATGTCCCAAAAGACCGCTTTCAGGCGCGCAATGCGGTCAGCGTCCATGGTGGCCACATCTGCGGCGTCTGCATCTGCTCCGGCAACCTTCACCGCGAACACCGCCAGAACCTCCACCCAATCGGCAGGCTGGCCAGTCACGGAGATAGAATCGTAGTCCTCCGCTGTCTGCAACGCTTCCAGTTCAGCATTGAAATCATAGTTGACCTGCGCCACCGCAGCGGAGATCGGCACAACGCCCGCCTCCCGGCTCTCGTTGGAAAAGAGGATACCGAAGGGGGACGCCACGATTGCCGCCACGAGGATCACCGTCAGGAGCAGCACCAGCACTACTGCACCGCCGCCTGCCGACAGGATCGAGCTGACCGCAGACACCACTCCTTTTCCGATTTCCTTCACTGCCTGGACTGCCACGCTGCCAAGCTTTTTGGAAGCCCTTCCGCCGCTCTGCGCGGATTCCTGAAGCATCTTCCGCTGCGCCTTTCGCTGTGCCGCTGCCTGCGCACGCTGCGCGAGACTTTGCATCGGCTGCGCCGACTCAGCGGTCGAAGGGCTATGCGCCGTCCGACGCACAGCTTTGAAAGCGGACTGCCTGCGCTTTGGCATGGAGCCGTTTTTTGCTGCGGTACCCGGAATACTTGTCCGCGGGGGTGGCGTCATGCCTCCACGGTCTGACCGTGGAGGCGTAAAAGGGCTTTCTGTTGTTCTTTTTTCGGCAAGGTTCCGCCGATAGGCGGCTTTTGCGTCCTGCGCAGCTTTCTGCCGCCCACGCTCCTGCGGGGCGGCATCTGCGCTTTTTGGACCTCCGCAATTTTGCGGAGAAATGGTCCGGTTTCCGACTTCATTTCGTGCAGCGTGTGATTGCGGCGTATCGAGCAAGTTTCTTCCTGCCGGTGTCACGCGGTTCGTGGTTTCGAGCGTTTCTGGCGCGGCACGGCTTTCTGACGCACTACTCCTACCTTGCCGTTTCTGCTCCTGATAGCGCTTTATCATGCGCCGCGAGGTATCCGCCGCTCCAGCTGCACCACGGCGCATATTTTTCTCCACGCGGTCGGTGGCGTAACGCACGGGATCGCGGCTTTCCGGCTCTTTTTCCCGCTGTCGCTTGTCCATGTGCTGTTTCAGAAGGGAATCCGCGTCCTTGGGTGCGGGGTTCTTCAGCTTTGCCTTTGGCGTGTCCATGCCGGGTTTGATCTTCAAATCCTTCATAACATCAATCCTCACCCGGCTTGGTGGTCATCAGGCGGTACAGTTCTGTATTCTTGGGCAGTTCATTGGCGAAGGGCACGATGGCTCCGCCCACCTTGATCAGCCCATGACCGGCAGGCGCATTGTCCACATAGCTCATCTGCGTATCGGATGCCCCCAGCAGGCGGGCAAGCTGCTCCCGGTCGGTGGTAGCCTGATTGAGCATCAGAAGAAATTCAGAGTTTGCGAACATCATCCGCGCCGTGTTGGATAGCAGACATTCCTCCACATTCTGCGTGATGCCGGTGAGCGTCGCGCCGTATTTACGGAAGCGCTTCCAGCACTTGTAGAGAAATTCGCTGCTGTAATTGGTAATGCTGTGTCCGCTGCCGCTCCCATTGGCGAAAAACAGATAGATCTCGTCGATGTAGACATGGGTGTATTTTCCCTCTCTGCGGTTCTGGATAACGCGGTTGTAAATGGCGTCCAGCATCACCAGCAGGCCCACCGATTTCAGATTTTCGCCCAAGTCCTGAATGTCAAAGCAGAGAATGCGGCTTTTTGTGTTGATATTGGTCTGGTGGGAAAACACATTCAGACTGCCCACTGTGAACAGCTCCAGCGCCAGCGCAATGCGGTGGGCCTCCGGGTTGACCTGCTTCATCAGGTCGTCATAGAGGTCCTTCAGCGTGGGCGGCTGTCCCTGATAGTTTTTCAGATACTCCCGGTAGATGTTGCCTACGCTACGGTCAATGATAGACTTCTCCTGCGGCTCGATCTTGTCCGCGCCCATGAGCTGCTCATACAGCGACATGATAAACTCGGACTTCATCACCAGCGGCTCCTTGCCATCGCCATACCCCTCGGACAAATCCAGCGCATTGATGTGGCAGCCATTTGGATCAGAGGCGGAGATGGTGATGACCTCGCCGCCCAATGCCCGTACCAGCTCGCCATATTCGCGTTCGGGATCGACGATAATGATGTCATGGTCGGTGGAGAGCGCCAGCGCGGAGACCTCCTGCTTTGCTGCCATCGACTTGCCTGAGCCGGAAACGCCGGTAATGAAGCCGTTGCCGTTCAAAAGGTTTCCGCGGTTGCAGATGATGAGGTTATGCGATACGGCATTGACGCCATAGTAGATGCCGCCCACGTCCTGAATCTCCTGCGATTTGAAGGGCATGAGAACGGCGGTACATTCCGTGGTCAGGGTACGGGTGGCGTCAATGCGCTTGAGGCCGAGGGGCAGCACCGTGTTCAGCGCGTCCTCCTGCTGATAGCGCAGAATATTGAATTGACAGCCCCGCGCCCGTCCAATGGCTTGCAGAGCCTCTGTGTCCTGATCGAGCTGCTCCAGATCGTCCGCCAAATGGGTCAGCGTGACAAGCGCCAGCATCATGCGCTGGTCGCGGCTCATGAGATCGTCCATGAATTCCTTCGTTTCGCTCCGCATCTGCTCCAAGTCATAGGGGATATTGGCGGTAAAATTGTTGCTCTGATTCTGCCGCTGCTGCCAGCGGGTAATATCCGATTCCACGGACATAATGCGCTTGCGGATGTCGCTCACCGCCTCGTCCATGGCCACGGGAATAATGTCAATGGAAAGCATCATGTTCCGAGGATAGTCCATCAGCTCCGTAATCATCGCGTCGGAGATAAAGCTGGCATATTCCCGCAGGAACAGGGTACGGCCCACATGATTGCCCAACTCATAGTGATTTTTCTGAAAGGAGATACAGTCCGGGGCGATGCAGTCCCGGAAGTCGTGGCCCCTTCGTATGGTGTCCTCCAAATCGAAGCGGAATAGCTGTTCCTCGCCGGGGCGATAGAAGTCATGCAGAAGCCGCAGGCGGTCATTGACCGTGATCTCCCGGACGCTGGAGGACATACGGGAAAGTCCCGTGGTAAGGTCAGTCCCAACACGGGAGAAGAACGCGCGGGCCTCCTCCACGCTTTTCTTCTCCGCCGAAACAGTGATGTACTTTTCCTGAATGAGATTGTTGCTCTCCGCCGCCTTGCCCAAAACAAGCGCGTTATACTCGTTCCGGTAGAGGTCACGGCGGTCGCCCTGCATGGGCATGAGCAGCGTCCGACCGAAGTCCTTTTGATTGAGCTGACGGTTAAAGAGCGTGATCTTCGCCGTGGCTCCGATGGGCAGCGAGTTCAGGAAGGAGCAGTAGGTCATAAAGAGTTCCCGCTGCTTTTCCGGGGAGGCCACGGCATAATTGACATCAAAAAAGCGCCAAGTTTTTGAAAACTTGCCGCTTACCTGAAACACGCCGTCTTGATAAATGCGTTTGATGGGAATAGATTTTTGAACGCTGTGGGGAACGGAAAAGGCGTCCCGTTCCGCGCTGCGCCGATGCTTGAAAAAGATCAATGTTTCTTCACCTCGCGTTTCATCGCTTCTTCATAGTAGTTTTCCGCTTTCCAGACACGCTTGCCTGCCATGATGACCTCGGATTTCAGCCACGCCCACAAGAATTGCTCCAGCGTAAGGCCGTTGTACTGAAAGAATCCGGCAGCGGCCACGGGAGCCGCGCCGACGATGCACACCCAGCTCACCGTTTCCCGGTCCAACACTTGACTCAGGGTGAAATACAGCGCCACAGCAACGCCCACCGCCAAAATGGAGCAGACAAATTGCCGCACGGACAGGCCGAAAAAGAGTGTTTCGCGGTACGCGCGAATCTCTTTATTGATTTTGATTTCCATATACGACTCCAAAAATAAAATGTTTTGCAGATTTCGATTGATTTAGCTAAGAGACTTTGCTAATATTAGTTTGAGGAAGGTGGTGTTGGCTTGTTAAGCAAAGAGTTAATTGAATTAGCAAACAGAGTTTGCAAACAAAAAGCCGAAGGACAAACGATTGAGCTAAAGGCTGCACATGAAGGATGCCCCAAGCGGTTGTATGATAGCTTATCCAGTTTTTCCAATCAGGATAGCGGAGGTATCCTTCTGTTTGGCATTGATGAAAAGCAGGATTATAAAATTGTTGGTGTCTATGACCCGCAAGACCTTCAAAAAACAGTCACAGAGCAGTGCCAGCAGATGGAGCCTCCTGTCCGCGCAGAATTTACCCTTGCTGAAATAGATGGTCAGTTCATCGTATCTGCTGAAATACCAGCCTTGGATATTTCCGAGCGTCCATGCTATTATCGCGGGGCTGGCCGCACCAAAGGCGCTTATATTCGCGTGGGGGATGCAGACCTGCCTATGACGGATTACGAACTCTATAGCTTTGAAGCGTTCCGCAAGCACCTCCACGATGATGTACGTCCGGTGGAACGAGCAAGCATGAGTTTGTTGGATGAGAAAAAGGTTCAGGATTATGTTCGCCAACAAAGTATTGACCATCCCGGTTTTTCCGCTCTTACACCGGAACAGGCACAAGAAATGCTCAATCTGACACACGATGGCGTTCCAACTCTGGCGGCAGTGATGAATTTTGGAATCTACCCGCAGGGATATTTCCCTCAGCTTGGCATTACAGCTATCGTTGTCCCCGGTACGGAAATTGGCGCAACCGATTCCGACTCTGCACGATTTATTGATAATAAGCGCATTGAAGGAACGATCCCTGTCATGGTGGAGGAAGCCCTGAACTTTTGCCGTCGCAATATGAAAGTGAGAACAATCATCGACAAGGAGACTGGTCTGCGACGTGACCGCACGGAATACCCCATCGACGCCTTGCGCGAAGCCATCCTAAACGCAGTCATCCATCGAGACTACAGCATCCATACCGAAGGTACTCCCGTGCAGTTGGACTTCTTCACAAACCGTTTGGAAATCCACAGTCCAGGTTGTCTATATGGTCGAATGAGTGTAGATCAGTTAGGCACTGCGCGGCCAGACCTCCGCAATCCGGCGCTGGCAGTTATGGCCGAAACTTTGACAGCCGCCGAACATCGCTATTCCGGTATTCCGACCATGCGCCGCGCCATGAATGAGCACGGTCTGCCAGAGCCGAAATTTGAAAATCGCCGCAACGAATTTGTGGTCACGTTTTACAATAGCCTGCCATTAGAGAATGAAGATAAATCTATCAGCGACTCTGCGCCGACTGATCTTCTGGCCTTTTGCCGCATCCCTCGTTCTCGCCAGGAAATTGCGGAGTATTTGGGGGTCAAAACCGTATTTTATGCCATGCATCACTATGTAAAGCCGCTCCTCGAAAGCGGCCAGCTTGCACCTACTATTCCCGAAAGGCCCAAGAGCAGGAATCAGAAATACTATACGGTTGGATGATCCACCAAAGGCGCAGACACCATCGTCTGCGCCTTTGGTACGCTCGCCCCAGGCATGCCGCGATGGGTCTGCGCAAATAATAGAATATTTCTTTCCTATAACCCCAGCATTTCCTTGGCGATGTGGTCGGCGGACTTCACTAAGCCTACCAGCACCAGCAAATTAAATATGACTTCGCCCAAATAGCTCCACACCTGCGTCACTACGGAGGCGCTGCTATCCACCATCGGCGTACCGCTGGAGGAAAAGGCCGAAAAGATGATGCAGGCCAGAACGATCACCGCACCCTCCATGCACACACCCACATAGCTTCTGAGGAATGCCTTGCCAAAATGGGAAGTCCCCTCTCCGGCAAAGGACGCCAGTGCCACCGGGGACAGCGCGGCGTACATATAGATTTTGAAAAAGCGCCCATAGACGGTGAGGATCATAATGAAGGCCA
>ERZ1106976.2008-NODE-2008-length-19086-cov-6.285902_pt1 | contig 19086 bp, 16 predicted proteins | sample MGYA00403687_ERZ1106976 | MGnify/ENA primary metagenome ERZ1106976 (study PRJEB35170, sample SAMEA104062446) | human gut metagenome | biome: human gut; feature: human-associated habitat; material: faeces | place: Denmark | collected 2013-02-22 ... | reverse complement strand
AATGACCACCAGATACATCAGGCCGTCGAACAGGCGGGTGGAGGTGTTGAAGGCACCCATGGCGTAGTAGCCGAGGGTCTTGATCTGCTCAAAATCCCTGTTGCCCTTTGCAAACTTCTCGCGTTCCTCATCCTCGGCGGCAAAGGCCTTCACGACACCCTGCCCCAGCAGGCTGTCCTCGATGGTGGAGTTCAGCTCGCCGATCTGCACGCGCTGCTGGCGGAACCGCGCCCGCAGCCGTCCGTTCAGGTAAACGGACACCACGCCCATCAGCGGCACGCAGGCGAACACCGCCAGCGTCAGCGGCACACTGGCCCGGCACAGGATGACAAAGGACACCACGATCTTGATGGCCGCAATGAAAAATTCCTCCGGGCAGTGGTGGGCGAACTCGGTCACATCGAACAGGTCGTTGGTGATGCGGCCCATGATGGTGCCTACCTTGGTGTTGTTGTAGTAGGTGTGGTCCAGCTTGAGCAGGTGGTCAAAGGCATCGCGGCGCATATCCGTCTCGATGTGCACGCCCATGATATGACCGATGCTGGACATGTAATAGCTGGCTGCACCGTCGATGATGCGCAGCACAAAATAGAGTGCTGCCAGCCGCAGCACGATGCCCGCCGTCAGGGTGATGCCCACGCCCATGGCGGCGTTGGTGATGGTGCTCATGATCTTGGGCAGCACGATGTCACACAGGGTGGTCAGCGCTGCACAGAACAGGTCCAGAAACAGGGTCTTTTTGTACTTTGCCAGATAGGGCAGAAAACGCCGGATCAGCGCACCGCTGCCTGCGTGGTGCGCCCCGGGGTCGTTGATTTTGGTTTTTGACATGGTTCCTCCGTTTTTTGGTTTCTTTAGGCCTTTACGATTCAGGATGTTTCAGATACTTTTCAGTGGGCTCGCCCTCTCAGTCAAATCCTTCGGATTTGCCAGCTCTCCCAAAGGGAGAGCCCTTGGCAAAGAGATGAAGTTTGCGTGGACTGCCAAAGGCTCCCACTTTGAGGAAAGACTTCCCCCTGCCGGGGGAAGATGTCACCGCAGGTGACAAAAAGGGGAATCTGGCATTGCGCAGCAATGACGGAGAGGGTTCGTTCTCTTACTTTTTACTGTAGTCCCGTTCACCGTAGATGGCGGTGCCGATGCGCACAAGGGTGGCACCCTCCCGGATGGCGTTTTCAAAGTCGCCGCTCATGCCCATGGAGAGGGTCTCCATGGACACGTTGGAATAGCCGCGCTCTCCGGCCTGCACAAACAGCTTGTATACCTCGGCCAGATAGCGGCGGTTGCGGGCATCGTCGTCGTTCACGGGCGGAATGGCCATCAGCCCCTTGACCCGGATGTGCTCCTGTGCGGCAGCAGCATCCAGCAGCGGCCAGAGCGCTTCCGGTGCCACGCCGGTCTTGCTCTCCTCGCCGCCGATATTCACCTCCAGCAGCACGTTCTGCACGATGCCGGCCTTGGCTGCTTCCTTCTCGATGGCGTTCAGCAGATGCTCACTGTCCACGCTTTGGATGAGGCTGGCACGGCCCAGCACTTTTTTAATTTTGTTCGTCTGCAGATGGCCGATAAAGTGGCTGGGCTTGCCGCAGTAAGCACCTGCGTCAAAGTTTGCGCACAGCTCCTGCACATGGTTTTCGCCAAACACGTCAATGGGCAGCGCAGCGCTTGCGGCCACCGTCTCAGCGGTGCGGGTCTTGCAGGCGGCGCACAGCTGCACCGCCGCCGGGTCGCGGCCTGCCTCGCGGGCGGCTGCCGCCATTTTCTCCCGGATCTCTGCCACGGCTTCCTTCATCTGTTCCAGATTTTTTTCTGCCATGCTGCTCAATCCTCCTCGGTATACTTTGCGCGCTCGCCGCCAATGAGTTTCGGGCGGGTGCGGGCGCACAGAATATTCGCTTCGCCAATTTTGTTCAGGCTCAGCCGCACCGGCACTGCCACCCGCTTCAGGTGCATCCCGATCAGGGTGCCGCCGATATCAATGCCTGCATGGGCACGGATCTCTTCCACGGCCACCGGCTCCCGGAACTTCTTCCAGCAGGTAGTGGCCCAGCTGCCGCCTGCGTGGGGGCGCGGCACCACGCACACCTCTTCCCAGCCGTATTTTTCGGCGGCTTCGCGCTCGATGATAATAGCGCGGTTCAGATGCTCACAGCACTGCGCGGCCAGCCAGATGCCGTTTTCGGCCAGCACTGGGGCAATGCCCGCGTACACGGCCTGCGCGGCTTCCAGACTGGAATCCTTGCCAATGTGCCCGCCCACGATCTCGCTGGACGAGCAGCCCACCACGAACACATCGCCCTTTTTCAGCTTTGCTTCGGCCAGCAGTTCGGTCACTGCCTGCCGGGCCTGCGTCTCGATCTGTTTTTTGAATTCTTCTGTCATAAAAAACACCTCGGTTTTTATCAAAGATCAAAGATTTGCACTGCGCACCTTTTCGCTGCCTGCAAGGCCGAGATACAGCCTGCTCTCCACCGGGCACAGAGCTGTCACACCGCCTGCACCCTTGCTGGAGACCGTCCGCTTCCAGCTGCCGTCTGCCGTATCCACAGCTTCCGCGCAGGGCGCATCGGCAGGCAGGCTGAATAGCTTTTCCTGCAGATTCCGGCCTGCACGCAGGGCAATGCCCCGCAGCAGGGTGCTGTCGGCGTTCTTTTCCAGCCAGCTGCTGCGCGCCCATCGGTAGCCGATGTACAGGGTGCCGTCTGCATCCATAGCAAGCGCACCGGGATACCCCGGCAGGCCGGAAACAAAGCTCTGGCAGTTTTTACCGCCCGCCGTCAGGTCGCGGGCATCGGCGGCAGCGCTCCACACACAGCGGTTCCCAAGGTCAGCCACGAACAGCGTGCTGCCGTCCCGGCTCAGGGCCAGCCCGGAAGCACCGGCCACACCGCCCAGCACCTTCTGCACCGTGCGTGCTGCCGGGTCGTATACATACACGCAGCCCGTGCCGGTGTGGGCCAGCAGTTCGGTGCGCAGAGTGCTCTCCAGCCCGTCCGCGGCACTGGCACTGGCAGCAACAGCAAAGTAGATCCTGCCGTCCGGCGCGGCTTCCACCGCCGAGACTGCGCCCAGCGGTGCACCGTCGATCTGGGTCACTACCTGCTCCACCGCCGTGCCCCAGCTGTCGTGGGCGGCGCGGCACAGGCTGCCGCCGCCGGGCGTGAGGATGCTCAGCCACAGGTCCCCGCTGCCGTCAAAGGCAAAACCGGTCAGCTCACCGTCCACGGAAAGGATGGCCGCATCGTGTCCGCCGTCGGTGCGCACAAGGTCGCTCGTGCGCTTTTTTAAGGCTGCGCCGTCGTATGCTGCGGCATACACAAGGCCGTCCTGTGTGCGGATGCAGTCCACACCCTGATATTCGCCCAGATCCAGCGTTCCCTTATGATCGGCGGCAAGGGCCGTCTGTGCTGCACCGGTGTCCTGCCGGACATCCGGCGCGGTGTAGCTTTGTGGCGGCGTATCGATGGGCCGGAACACCAGTGCATACACCAGCGCCAGCAGGATGCACACGCCAAACACCGTGCTGGCCGTGCGGAACCGCTTGAGCAGCGCGTCCCGCTCCACCGCCATCTGGGCCGCATACTCGGCACGGCGGCGGGCGGCGCGGGCATTGGCGCGGTTTGCCCGGCGCATCCAGCGATCCACGAACAATGCCACCTGCGGCCCGATGGTGAGCGACGCAATGGCAAGGATGAGCAGAAATTCAACAAGTCCGATCCTCATAGGGCTTTTTCCTTTATCTTCAGAGCTTTTTCAGGGGGGTATCCCCTTATCGTTTCAGTATAGCATCTGTGGCGCGGCAGTTCAAGCACCCAACTCTGTCTCCCGGCTTTTGCCGCCGCCTGCCGCCTTTTTCTCCATCTTTCCTGCCAAAGCCTTTTTTGCCGTGCTGAAATATGCTATACTGATTATAAATATGGCATTCTGTACCGGAATGCCGCATGTCAGTGTAAAAGAGGATAACATGGAAGCATTCAAATACAATGTGCAGCCGGGCCGCTACCGGCATTTCAAGGGCAACGAATACGAAGTGCTGGGCATGGCCCGCCACAGCGAGACCGAAGAGGAAATGGTGGTGTACCGCGCCCTGTACGGGGAACGCGGGCTTTGGGTGCGTCCTGCCGCCATGTGGTGCGAGACCGTGGAGCGGGACGGCAAAGTGCAGCCGCGCTTTGTGCGCATTGAGGAGTGAACCGGCAGTTTTTGCCGATGGGATAAAACGGAGGGTGATACTTTTGTACAGTGAACAAAAACAGGCGCTTGCCGCCGAACTGAGCTTCAAGCATCCGGCAGTGCTGGCTGTCAGCGGTTCCGCAGGCAGCGGCAAGACCGCTCTGCTGGCCGCGCTGCTGCCGGTGCTCAAGAGCCGCGGGCTGAAGGTGGGCGTGATCCGCGAGGCTGACGATCTGCGCCTGCCCGCCGAGACCGACCGCCTGCATGAAGCCGGTGCCGAGGGTGTGGCCGTGTTTACTGCCGGGCGCTATCTGCTTACCGAGCAGTTCCGCCTGAACGAGCAGGACCTGCTGGCTTTGTTCGAGCGCCACGGCTACGACCTTGTACTGCTGGAAGGCTTTGGCGACAGCGGCTGGGCCAAGATCGAGGTGGTGCGCAGCTCGGTCAGCCCGGTGGGCACCGCGTTCCAGCCCATGGCCATCGTGGGCGATGTGCCGGGCGCTGATTTTGCACTGGACGATCCTGCTGCTCTGGCAGACTGGATCGAGAACCAGATGCCGTCCCTGTAACGGAGGTTCTGCATGAAACTCATCCGTACCGAAGACGCTGTCGGGCAGGTGCTCTGCCACGACATTACACAGATCATTCCCGGCCAGTTCAAGGGAGCACGCTTCCGCAAAGGGCACATCGTCCAGCCGGAGGATATCCCCGTGTTGCTTTCCATTGGCAAAGAAAATCTCTATGTCTGGGAGAAGCGCCCCGGCATCCTGCACGAGGACGAAGCCGCTGCCCTTTTGTACAAGGCAGCGGCGGGCCGCAACATCCACGGCACTGAGCCGAAGGAAGGCAAGATCGAACTGGTTGCCGACTGCGACGGTCTTTTGAAGATCGACCGCGCCGCCCTGCTGGCCGTGAACCGCACACCCCAAATGATGATTGCTACCATCCACGGCGACCTGCCCGTGAAAAAGGGCCAGAAGCTGGCCGGCACCCGCATCATCCCGCTGGTGATCGAGCAGGAGAAGATGGATGCCATGCAGGCTGCGGCAGGCAGCGAACCCATCCTGAACGTGCTGCCTTTCCACCCGAAAAAGTTTGCGGTCATCACCACCGGCAGCGAGGTGTTCAAGGGACGCATCGAGGACAAATTCACCCCCATTCTGGTGGGCAAGCTGGCCGAATACGGCTGCGAGATGACCTATCACAAAACCTGCGACGATGACCCCGCCGGGATCACCGCCGCCATTCTGGAAGCAAAGGCCGCAGGCTGCGAGCTGATCTTTACCACCGGCGGCATGAGCGTAGACCCCGACGACCGCACGCCGCTTGCCATCAAGAACACCGGTGCCGAGATCATCACCTATGGCGCACCGGTGCTGCCGGGTGCCATGTTCCTTGTGAGCTATCTGGACGGTGTGCCGGTGTGCGGCCTGCCCGGCTGCGTGATGTACGCCAAGCGCACCATTTTTGACCTGCTGCTGCCGCGCCTGCTGGCCGACGACCCCATCACTGCCGAGGACATTGCCCGGCTGGGCGAGGGCGGGCTGTGCTTAGGCTGCGCCGAATGCCACTGGCCCAACTGCGGCTTCGGGCATTGCTGAAACCCTCTCAGTCAAAGCCTTACGGCTTTGCCAGCTCTCCCAAAGGGGAGAGCTTTATCAAGGTAAAAATTATGAGCGAAACAAAACTTTCTCATTTTGATGCGTCCGGCAGCGCCGTGATGGTGGATGTGAGCGAAAAGCCCGTCACTGCACGGCAGGCTGTGGCCCGCGGCATCATCACTATGAATGCGGCAGCCTTTGCCGCTGTTCGGGACGGCACCGCCCAGAAGGGCGACGTGCTTGGCGTGGCCCGCATTGCAGGCATCATGGCGGCCAAGCGCACCAGCGAGCTGATCCCCCTGTGCCATCCGCTGCCGCTGAGCAAGCTGACTGTGGATTTTCACCTTCTGCCCGAACAGCAGGCCGTAGAGGCCGTGTGCACCGCCAGGACCATCGGCGTGACCGGCGTGGAAATGGAAGCTCTGACCGGCGTTTCTGCCGCGCTGCTCACCATCTACGATATGTGCAAGGCCGTGGATAAGGGCATGGAGCTGGGCGAGATCCACTTGGTCGAGAAGACCGGCGGCAAGAGCGGGCACTATGTGCGGGCCGAGGGCGGCTATGTTTGATGCATACGGCCGCAATATCCACTATCTGCGCCTTTCGGTCACCGACCTGTGCAACCTGCGCTGCCGCTACTGTATGCCGGACGGCGTGCCAAAGCTGGCCCACGAAGATATTCTGACCTATGAGGAATTTCTGCGGCTGGCTGCGCTGTTCGCCCAGTGTGGCATCGACACGGTGCGCATCACCGGCGGTGAACCGCTGGTGCGCCGGAGCGTGGAACAACTGACGGCGGGCCTGAAAGCCATTCCCGGCATCCGCCGCGTTGCCCTTACCACCAACGGCGTGCTGCTGGCCCAGAAGCTGCCCGCCCTGCTGGCGGCGGGCCTTGACAGCGTGAACATCAGCCTTGACACCTTGCACCCGGAGACCTTCCGGCGCATCACCGGCAAAGACGAGCTTGCCGCCGTGCAAAACGGCATCCGGGCGGCCCTTGCCAGCGGCATTCCGGTCAAGCTGAACTGTGTGCCGCAGCCCGGCGTGAACGAGGGCGAGCTGGAAAGCCTTGCTGCCTTCGCACAGGAGCATCCGCTGCAGGTGCGCTTTATTGAGATGATGCCCATTGGCTTTGGTGCCGGGCTGCCCGGCCTTTCCGGCCCGGAACTGCTGGAGCGCTTTTCCCGCCGCTGGCCGCGGCTGCAGCCGGTGACCGGTGCGGCCTTTGGCGATGGGCCGGCGGTGTATTATTCTGCGCCCGGCTGGCGCGGCAGCATCGGGTTGATTGCTGCCGTGCACGGCAAATTCTGCGCTTCCTGCAACCGGGTGCGGCTGACAAGTCAGGGCTTTCTGCGTCCGTGCCTTGCCAGCGAATCCGGCACCGACCTGCGCGCTCTGCTGCGCAGCGGCGCGGACGACGCGGCCCTTCTGCAGGCCATTCAAAACACGATTCTGGCAAAACCCCGGGAACATCACTTCGGCCAAGGCTCCATGCCCGCCACACGAGGGATGTACCGGATCGGAGGATAACACAAATTTATGGGTAAAATTCTGGCTATCTGCACAAGCCCCCGGCGCGGCACCTTGAAAACGCCGGTGCCGTCCGCTGTTCTCACCCCGGAGTGGGGTATTGTGGGCGATGCCCACGGCGGCAGCTGGCACCGGCAGGTCAGCCTGCTGAGCGCGGAAAAAATTGAAGCTTTCCGTCAAAAGCTCTGGGTGGACTACGGTGCCTTTGGCGAAAATCTGGTGGTGGCAGGGTTCGATCTTGCCACCCTGCCGGTGCCCAGCTTTTTTGCCATTGGGGATGCCGTGCTGGAAATGACCCAGATCGGCAAGGAGTGCCACAGCGACTGCGCCATCCGCCGGCAGACCGGCGACTGCATCATGCCGCGGGAGGGCGTGTTCGCACGGGTGGTAAAAGGCGGCACCATCCACACCGGCGACGAGATGAAGCTGCTGCCCACCCCGGCAGACCTGCCCCTGCGCGCGGCGGTGATCACCCTTTCTGATAAGGGCAGCCGCGGCGAACGGGAGGACAAAAGCGGCCCACTCATTGTGGAGATGCTCACCGCCACAGGCTACAAGGTGGAGGAAGCGCTGCTTCTGCCGGACGATGCCGCCCAGCTCAAAACCCAGCTGCTGCGCCTTGCGGATGCCCGTCAGGTGAACCTGATCCTCACCACCGGCGGCACCGGCTTTGCACCCCGGGATATCACCCCGGAGGTGACTTTGAGCGTAGCCGAACGCAACGCGCCCGGCATTGCCGAGGCCATGCGGTACCATAGCCTTACCATCACACCGCGCGGGATGCTGAGCCGCGGTGTCAGTGTGCTGCGCGGCAAGACCCTGATCGTGAACCTGCCGGGCAGCCCTAAGGCCGTAAAAGAAAACCTCGAGTACATCCTGCCCAGCCTTGCGCACGGCATCCGCCTTGCCGCCGGGCTGGACGGCGAATGCGCCCGGAAGTAAAAAAGTATCCCGGTGGGCGGCACCGCATCCTGTACCGTATCAAATGCAAAGATTCATTTTAAAAACAGGAGCGCTTATCATGAACAACACTAAAATTTCCCGCCGCAGCTTTCTGGCTGCTGCCGGTATCGCCGGTGCCGCTGCGGCCCTGACCGCCTGCGGCTCCTCCGCTTCCAGCACTGCATCTTCCGTGGCAGGCTCTGCCTCTGCTTCTTCTGAAGCTGCCGGTGGATCCATGGAGCTGATCGTGTTTGCCGCCGCATCCCTCACCGAGACCCTCACCGCCATCGGCGAGATCTACTCTGCCGAGAACCCCGGCGTGACCTTCAGCTTCAACTTCGACTCCTCCGGCACCCTCAAGACCCAGATCCAGGAAGGCGCGGACTGCGACCTGTTCATCTCCGCCGGTCAGAAGCAGATGAACCAGCTGGACAGCACCGCTTCCGCCGATGTGAACACCGAAGGACTGGACTTCGTGGACAGCGATTCCCGCGTGGACCTGCTGGAGAACAAGGTCGTTCTGTGCGTGCCCGAGAATGGCGATAAGGGCATCGACAGCTTCGATTCTCTGGCCGAGCACCTCAAGGCCGGGGACATTCTGTTCTGCATGGGCAACAGCGATGTGCCCGTGGGCCAGTACACCCAGAAGATCCTTGCCTACTACGATCTGGACGAGGAAGCACTGGCCGCAGCCGGTGTCATCACCTACGGCTCCAACGTCAAGGAGGTCACCACCCAGATCACCGAAGCCAGCGTGGATGCCGGTGTCGTGTACTGCACCGATGCCTACAGCGCAGGCCTGACCCCCGTGGATGAGGCCACCAAGGAGATGTGCGGTCAGGTCATCTATCCTGCCGCCGTGCTGAAGGCCGCCCCCAACGCCGAGGCTGCCAGGGAGTTCCTGGCCTATCTGCAGACCGACCGCGCCGCAACCGTGTTCGAGAGCGTGGGCTTCACCGCACTGTAAATCCGTTGTTTTTCAGAGCTTCCCCTCTGGGGGAAGCCTTTTTATTCGGAGGTATCATTTATGGACTGGTATCCCCTTTGGAACAGCCTGCGCATCGCCCTCGTCAGCTGCGCGGCGGTGTTCTTCCTTGGCATTTTTGCCGCCTACTATATTGCCAAGCTGCCGCGCACTGTCAAAGGCGCGCTGGACGTGGTGCTCACCCTGCCCATGGTGCTGCCGCCCACGGTGGTGGGCTATTTTCTGCTGCTTTTGTTCGGCGCAAAGCGGCCGCTGGGCATCTTTTTCATGGAGCATTTCGGCGTGAAGCTGGTCATGAACTGGTACAGTGCCATCTTTGCATCCATCGTGGTGGCCTTTCCGCTGATGTACCGCACGGCGCGCGGCGCGTTTGAAAGCTTTGACGAAACGCTGGCATGGTCGGCGCAAACGCTGGGCCAGTCGGACGTGTGGATCTTCTGGCGGGTGCGGATGCCCTGCTGCCGTCAGGGCATTCTGGCCGGCACGGTGCTGGCCTTTGCCCGCGCGCTGGGCGAGTACGGTGCCACCAGCATGATCGCAGGCTACACCCCCGGCAAGACCGCCACCATTGCCACCACCGTGTACCAGCTGTGGCGCACCAACGACGAAGCCGGTGCCATGCGCTGGGTGCTGGTGGATATCGTGATCTCGGCAGTGGTGCTGCTGGTCGTGAATCTGCTGGAGAAAAAACAGAAAGCAGGTGGCCGCGCATGAGTCTTGAAGTGAACATTACCAAAAAGCTGGATGGCTTTACCCTTCACGCCAACTTTGCCGCGCGCGGCACCGCCACAGCCATTCTGGGCGCGTCCGGCTGCGGCAAAAGCATGACCCTGCGCTGCATTGCCGGTATCGTAAAGCCGGATGCGGGCCGCATCGCACTGGACGGCCGGGTGCTGTTTGACAGCGCCCAGCACATCGACCTGCCGCCGCAGCAGCGCGGCGTGGGCCTGCTGTTCCAGAACTACGCACTGTTCCCCAACATGACCGTGGAGCAGAACGTGCTCTGCGGCCTGAAAGCCGAAAAAGACAAGGCCGCCCGCAAGGCCCGCTGCGCCGAAATGCTGCAGGCCATGCGGCTGGAATCCCTTGCCAAGCGCTACCCGGCCCAGCTTTCCGGCGGACAGCAGCAGCGCACCGCGCTGGCACGCATCCTTGTGGGCAGGCCCAAAATTCTGATGCTGGACGAGCCGTTCAGTGCGCTGGACAGCTACCTGCGCGAGGAAGTGGAGGGCGAAGTGGGCAGCCTGCTGGCCGGGTTTGGCGGCACGGCGCTGCTGGTCACCCACAACCGTGACGAAGCCTACCGCCTGTGCCGGGATATGATCGTGATGGATAGCGGGCAGGTGCTGCGCACCGGCGGCACCAAAGAGGTGTTTGCAGACCCGCAGAGCACCACCGCTGCACGGCTGACCGGCTGCAAGAACATTCTGTCCTGTACCCGCGTGGATGCCCACACCGTGCGCCTGACCGGCTGGGATGCGCCCCTTCACCTTGCCGCCGAGGTGCCGGAAACCTGCACCGCCGTGGGCATCCGCGCCCACGACTTTGCCCCCTGCGCACCAGCTGCGCCGAACGCTCTGCCGGTGCAGCTGAACTCCACCAGCGAGAATCCCTTTGACTGGAACCTGATCTTTACCGCGCCGGACGGCACCACCCGCCTGTGGTGGAAGGTGAGCAAGACGAACCTGACCGCTGCGTCGCCGGAGACACCGGCGTTTCTGGGCACTGCACCGCAGAACATCATGCCGCTGGGGTGACGGACAGCGTAAAAACCGCCCTGCAGGGCGCTGTGGAAAGCAGCGGCTTTGCAAAGCCGCACAGCATATTCCCCGGCCAGAAAGCCGGATAAAACAAAAAGCGCGTACATTCAGCAGTATGCTAAAATGTACGCGCTTTGATTTGTGCATTATTCTGGTATTCCCGTTTTTTTGTGGATCGCCTCGCGGTAGCGCCATGCGATCATACCGCTGATGAACGGATACGCTGTGCGGTGGGTGTGCACCTCGTTGATGGCAAGGCTGTGCACCAGGCAATTCTTCCGCCCGGCGGCGCTGCCCAAAAAGCGGGCGTTTTTCTTTTGGATTGCTGTGCTTGGCACTTGTTTTTGTATTTTTCATGCTTTTATCCGGTCGTTTCAGTGTCAATTCCAACGTTCTGGGCATAAAATGGTATTATAGCTAATATTATCACACTTCGCAGTTTTCTGTAATAAACATCCCGGTATTCAGCGGCCTGCGGTCTGCCCTGCAAACTCCGGCTGTGCAGGGCCGTTTTTCTGTGGTATACTGGTACTGGAAGCAGCCCGCCGCTGCGGGCACTTTTTTTGAAAAGCATTCACGCAAACTTCACAGCTTTTTTTTATTCTTGCTGTATGATATTCTGGTCAAGAAGTCTATTATTGAGGAAGGTGTCTGTATTATGGCTAAGATCCTGATCGTTGACGATGAGCCGCGTATCCGCGAGCTGATCCGCGAACATTTACAATATTCCGGTTATATCTGTGAAGAAGCCGCTGACGGCACAGCTGCGCTGACCCAGCTTTCCGGCGGAGCCTTCGATCTGGTCATTCTGGACCTGATGATGCCGTTCATGGACGGTATGACCTGCCTGCGGGAGATGCGCGCCCGCCACATCAACACGCCGGTCATCATCCTGACCGCCCGCGGCGAGGAATACGACAAGCTGGCCGGCCTGGAGAGCGGTGCCGACGACTACGTTGTCAAGCCCTTCTCTCCCCGTGAGCTGGTAGCCCGCGTCAAGGCCGTGCTGAACCGCACCATGCCCAAGCCCGCCGCTGCCTCCGACACCATGACCTTTGGTGAGCTGACCATCGACACGGCCAGCCACACGGTGCGCGTTTCCGGCGAGGAGGTGGCCCTGACCCCCAAGGAGTTCGACCTGCTGGTGTTCCTTGCTTCCAACAAGGGCATCGCCCTCAGCCGTGAAAAGATCCTGCAGAAGGTGTGGAACTACGACTACTTTGGCGAGGACCGCACCGTGGATACCCATGTCAAAATGCTGCGGGGCCATCTGGGCAAGTGCCGCAGCTACATTGCTACCGTGTGGGGCATCGGCTACAAATTCGACCCCGACGCAACGCGCTGATAAAGGAGCGGAGGATTCATGCGGCACCATCACTCCCCCGGCATCCGCGGCCAGCTGATGTGGTTTTTGTGTTGTATCTGTCTGTTCCTGCTGGCACTGGTGTGGTTTCTGTCCACCCAGCTGCTGGAACCGCTGTACACCAAGCACATTGAAAAACAGCTGACCACTCAGGCAGAAAGCATCACCGCCGAGCTGGACAAGGCTATTGCAAACGGCGAAGCCCTTTCGGCATGGTCTTTTGGCCATCTTACGGTCAACACCGCGTTTTTTGACCGGCTTGCCACCCAGCTGTACGCCAGCGGTTCGCTGAACAGCTTCTGTGTGGATATTTCCGATACCACCATGCGCACGATCTATAAGATCGAGAACCAGTCCTACTGCAACCTGCACGAAACGCTGCTCTCGGATTCCGCCAACAACGATATGATCGTTTCCACCGCTGTGGCCATGCGCAAGAAATGCCGCACCACCGGCGGCTTTGTGCAGACCTTGAATCCGCCGCGGCTCTCCGGCTCGGCACAGCTGCTGGTAGGGCGCAACACCTCCGGCGGCGAGTACACCGTTCTGGTCACTACCAGCCTTGTGCATGTGGCTGAAGCCGGCAAGGTGCTGAGCACCGTGCTGCCCATGGCAGCGGCGCTGATCTTTGCCTTTGCCATGACGGCGGCATGGCTGTTCAGTGAGTGGTTCACAAAGCCGCTGCGCCAGCTTTCCAGCGCTGCCCGCCAGATGGCCATGGGCAACTATGCCGTGCAGGTGGATACCCGCCGCAGCGATGAGCTGGGCGATCTGGCCCGGGACTTCAACCACATGGCAAGCGAGGTGCAGCATTCTTCGCAGATGCAGCGCGACCTGCTGGCCAACGTCTCCCACGACCTGCGCACCCCGCTGACCCTTATCAAGGGCTATGCCGAGACGGTGCGCGACATTACCGGCGACGACAAGGCCCACCGCGATGAGCAGATGAACATTATCGTGGACGAGACCGACCGCCTGACCGCACTGGTCTCCAGCGTGATGGAGCTGAGCAAGGTGACCAGCGGTGCCGACAAATGCGAGCGCGTGCACTTTGATATGGGCCAGCTGTGCGACGAGGTGAGCGAACGGTACGATGCCATCTGCGCCCAGAACGGCTGGCAGCTCCAGCTGGAGCTGCCGGACGAGGAACTGCCCGTTTACGCAGACCCCAACATGATGCAGCGCGCACTGCATAACCTGCTGGGCAACGCCATGCACCACATCGGCAAAGACGGCATCTTCATCCTGCGGGCCCAGCGCTGCACCGAGGGCGTGCGGATCGAGGTGGAGGACCATGGTCCCGGCATCTCTGCCGACGACCTGCCCTATATCTTTGATCGGTACTACCGCTCCCGTTCGGATGCCGGCAAGCAGGGCACCGGTCTGGGCCTTTCCATCACCAAGGCCATCTTCCAGCAGCACGGCTTCCGCTTCGGCGTGCAGAGCACGCTGGGCAAAGGCACCATCTTCTGGTTCATCATGAACGACCTGCCCGCCAATGCAGCCGAGATGGCCGGGCAGGAATAATCAGGAATAATTTTAAAGCCGGGATGACCGTGTGGTCGTCCCGGCTTTTGCTTTTTCTATAGAGCATCGTTTCTGCCCGCAATGCTGCGGCCATTCCAAATGATTTACTGGCTGGAATCTGCTGTGTGATAAATTCCGAATGTATTATCCGGTGCGGGCATTTCCACCCGGGAGGCACGATCATTCACAGCCCACATCATCCAGCCCATTGCGGCCAGTGCCGCCAGAATGATGATCCATTTGACAAAATTCGGCAGTTTTTTCATAGAAGATCCTTCAAATCCGTTTTATACATTATTTTATATTTTCAGCTTTTATTCCGGTCTGCAAAGTTTCCGTGCACATCTGAGCAGCTCTTCGGCCTGCTGGCTGTCCAGCTGCTTCACCCATGCACCGCGCGCTGCTGCGCCCTCGCCGGTGCTGCCCGCTTCGGCAAAGCAGGCAAGGTCCGAGTCGGTGCGGCTCTGCCAGGGCGAAAAGCCTTCCGGTGCAATGTGGGCTCCCAGGCGGCAGTCCAGCACAGCCGTTTTACCGGTGGGCCGCCACGGCCTGCCCAGAAACACCGTGCCCGCCGGGCAGTCGTCCGAAACAAAGTCGCAGTCCCAGAACACAAACCCGAGGCCATCGGCACGGCCCGAGGGAGCCGTGACATAGCTGGCGGGCAGGTGGTTGTTCACGGTGCGGATGGTGCACTGCTCAAACAGAGCGTCCGCGCCGCCAAAAATAAAATCGATATCTCCCGCGATCTCGCAGTGCCGGTAATACTGGGCCGTCGGGCGGCGGGGCGCAAAGCGGCCCGGGCCAAGGAAGCCATCCTTCTCCCGCTCCTTCTCCGGCAGAGGGGCGCAGAACAGCGTATCCTGATTGCTCAGCAGCCGCACATTCTCAAAGAAGGTGTGAGAGCAGTCCACATAAGCCGCCACGGCCTGCCCCACCTTTGCCCCGGGGCCGGCATCGTTTTCAATGGTCAGGTCCCGCACCCGCAGTTCTATCCCCCGGAAAAACGCGGTATAGCTGCGGAAGGTGTGGGTGGGCCTGCCGTCCGGGTGCGGCAGCCTGCCGCCGTCGCCCCACACGATGCGGGTGCTTTCCATGCCCGCGCCGATCAGGGTGATATCCTGTTTTTCGCACACCAGCTTTTCGCGGTAAACGCCCGGGCCAATGCGGATCTCTGCTGCGCAGGCATAAGGCACGGCCAGCACCGCTTCGGACACCGAAGCAAAATCGCCGCTGCCATCCTGCGCTACGGTTATGGTAAGCATGTTTCTGTCCTCCCGTTTTGTTTCTATGCTTCCATAGTATACCTTCTCCTCCGTCGAAAATCAACGAAGTTTGTATGAACATCAAACGCATTTTTCCAGCCGCAGCACCGCCGCCGTAATGTCGTCCGGCCTGCCGGTCTTCTGGGCGCGCACGCGGGCCGTTTCCACCAGCGTCTTTGCAACTTTTTCCGGCGCATCTCCTGCCGCAGCGGAAAGCTCCAGCTGCTTTGCCACCCAGCCCGGACCGTCCACCAGCAGCCCGTCCGAGACCAGCACCGCATAATCGCCCACCGTCAAATGCACCACCCGGCTCTGGCCGTTCACTCCGCCCAGAATGCCCACCGGCAGGCTGGTGTCGCCCACAGCACGCACCCGCCCGCCGTGCACAAGGAAGCCCGGTGCCGCACCGGCCTTGAACAGCCTTGCCGTGCCGGTGTAAAGATCCACGCTGATGAGGTCCAGCGTGGCACCGCTCTCATCCTCACTTTTCAGGGCAAGGGCCACGTTGACCAGCCTTGCCGCCAGCTCTGCGGTAAAGCCCGCCTTGAGCAGCCGGGCCGTCAGCTCGGCGGCAAGGTTGCCATCCACGGCTGCAGGCCTGCCGGTGCCCATGCCGTCGCACAGGATCATCTGCGCTGCCGCCGGGCTGCAGAACTGCTGCACCGCGTCGCCGGACACCTCCCCCTGCGCCGCCGCGCCCGCCATGCCGAACACCGCCCGCAGCACCGGTCTTTCGCTGAACAACAGGGTCGTCATGCCCTTGCAGGACAGCACCTGCGGCGTTTCCAACGTGCGGCGGCAGATGCGCCCCACCTCGCGGGCCAGCGCCGCCAGCTCCTGCGGGCCGAACCGGGTGCGCGGCAGGGTGACCGCCGCATGGGTGCGGCCCAGATCATCCAGCGTGACGGCACACTCCTGCGGCGGAGTGCCAAGCTGCGCAAAAAAGTCCGCCACCCGGCCGGATTTATAGGGTTCCGGGTCGCCCGGACGGCCCAGCTGTTCTCCCAACACGCCCAGCGCTTCGGCCACGGCGCTGTACTGCTCGGTCAGGGCAGTGCGCATGGCTTCGGCATGAAGGCGGGCCTCCTTGCGGCTGCGGTACAGCGCAAAGGAGCGGTTTGCCGCTGCGCACAGTGCTGCCGGGTGGATGCACCGGGATAATTGCCCGGGCAATTGAGTCGTTTCCAGCCCGCCGCTGCTTTCCAGCAGAGGGCGCAGTGCTTCCATGCCCTCCAGCGTGGCGGCATACTCCTGCTTCCAGCAGGTATCCCGCCGTCCGCAGTTAAAACAGAGGGTATCATGTGTGTTATCAATTACCCAATGGAAATCCTCACGCCGGTGCGGCAGCGTTTCGTAGACATCGTTCACGGTCTCTGCCAGCGATGCAAGGCTCTGGGACACCTGTTCCAGCCGGGTGGCCGCTGCACTGTACTGCTGCGGCTGGGCCTGCCCTGCCTGCGGCTTTTCTTCCGGCTCCGGCACAAGCCATGCTGCGGGCATGGCCGCTACGGCTGTGATGCCGATGCAGACGTTCAGCAGATATTGGAACGCGCTCCCGGGCGGCTGCACACAGAGTGCACCGGTCACGCAGCCGCCCGCGTAGGCGGCTACCGTTTCCATGCGCCGTCCGGGTGCCAGCACTGCCGCTGCCACCGTGGCACAGGCAAGGCCGGATGCCGCAAAGCTGAGGGCCGGGTCTGCCGCGCACAGCGCAGCGCCCAGCACCGCGCAGGCCGCAAGCGCGGCTTTGGCCTGCCCTTTGCTGCATAAATACAGTTCCAGCGCCGCGCAGACGATCACGCCCGGCAGCAGCTGCCACAGCTGCACACTGCCCAGCGCCGCCGCTGCGGCCGCACCCACCAGAAGCATCCCGGCACCCGGCTTTTCGGGCGCAAACTGCCGCAGACAAAAGCCCATGGCTGCGGCCAGCAGGGCATCTGCTGCACTGTAAAACACCAGCTCTGCCCCGCCGCCGCCAAAGGCAAAGCACAGCGCCACGCCCACCAGCGTGCCGCAGCCCGCCAGTGCCGCCGGGGTCAGTGTTCTGGCACCCATCCACCGCGCTGCCACTGCAGCACCCAGTGCGCACAGCATACAGACACTGCGCAGCGAGAGCGCGCCAAACCCGTGCAGCAGCACACCCAGCGCCGCACCCGCCGCACAGGGGGCAAAGCAGTCCTCTGCAAAGCCCAGCACAAAGCCCAGACCAAAAGGCATCAGTGCACCGTACAGAACGGCCCAGCCGCCTGCAAATCCCACTGCCACAGCCGCCAGCCTGCGCGCTGCCGGGCGCAGCTCCGCCCGCCGTGCCAACGCTGCTCGCTGTCTGTTCTGCCGCCCGACCGCTGCCAGACCCATCCGCTCTGTCATAAAAACTCCCCGCTTTCCGGCGGGGCGTTGTGGTTCTGTTCCCCGCGCTTTCTGCATATACTGTAGCGCGGGCGCGCGGCGATTTTTGGCGCGGTGCAGTGTTCTGCCGCAAACCGGCCCAAAGACGCAAAAAAGCCCTGCAGCGTTCAAAAATGCTGCAGAGCTTTGTGGTTTTATGGCAAAAATCAGCCGTTCAGCTTTTCAATTGCCGCTTTTACGCGGGCAAGGGTGGTTTCGCGGCCCATCATGCAGGCAAGGTCGGTGCCGCCGCCGGGGGTGCGCTGCTTGCCAGAAAGGGCAATGCCCAGCGGGTACAGCAGCCAGCCGTTCTTCTTGCCCAGCTCCTCAGCCTTGGCCTTGCAGGCATCGAAGACGGCATCGCGATTGCCAAAATCCAGTGCTTCGTCGCTGAGCACAGGCAGCAGGGCTTCCAGTGCCTCCTTGGCGGTCTCCGGGGTGGTCTTCTGCTTCTTGTTGGCGTACATGCTCACATCGTACTCGGGCATCGCATCAAAGAAATCCAGCTGCTCCGGGATCTCGCCCAGCACTTCGCAGCGGGGCTGCAGGTTTGCGCACAGCAGCTTTTTGTCGATAGAGGTGTGCACGGCCTTGTCGATCCACGGCTCCGCCTTCTTCTGGAACTCTTCCGGGGACAGGCGGCGGATATATTCCGCGTTGATGGCCCGCAGCTTGAGGGGATCGAAGATGGCCGGAGACTTGGAGATGCCGTCCGGAGACCAGATCTTGACCAGCTCCGGCAGGGAGAAGATCTCCTGCTCGGCATACTCGCCCTTGGGGCTCCAGCCCAGCAGGCAGATGTAGTTCAGCACGGCCTCGGTCAGGTAGCCCTTTGCCACCAGATCCTGATAGCTGGCATCGCCGTTGCGCTTGGAAAGCTTATTCTGCGCATCCTTCATGACCGGCGGGCAGTGGATGTAGGTGGGGATCTCCCAGCCGAACGCCTGATACAGCAGGTTGTACTTGGGGGTAGAGGACAGATACTCGCTGCCGCGGATCACGTGGGTGATGCCCATGAGGTGATCGTCCACCACATTTGCAAAGTTGTAGGTGGGCATGCCGTCGGTCTTGATGAGGATCTGGTCGTCCATCTCGCTGTTGTTCACCTCGATGTGGCCGTACACCACATCGTCGAAGCCGGTCACGCCCTCGCGGGGGATCTTCTGGCGGATAACATAGGGTTCCCCGGCAGCAAGACGCTTTTCCACTTCCTCCTTGGGCAGGTCGCGGCAGCAGCCGTCGTAGTGGGTCATCTCACCGTTGGCGCGCTGCTCGGCGTGCAGGGCTTCCAGACGCTCCTCGGTGCAGAAGCAATAATATGCCTTGCCCTCGGCCACCAGCTGCTCGGCATACTGCTTGAACATGCCCATGCGCTCGCTCTGCACATAGGGGCCCACGGGGCCGCCGATGTCCGGGCCTTCGTCCCACAGCAGACCGGTCTCCCGCAGGGTGTTGTAGATGACATCCACAGCGCCCTCCACATAGCGGCCCTGATCGGTATCCTCGATGCGCAGGATGAAGGTGCCGTCCTCGTGCTTGGCCATCAGGTAGGTGT
>ERZ1106976.2006-NODE-2006-length-19110-cov-4.709263_pt1 | contig 19110 bp, 19 predicted proteins | sample MGYA00403687_ERZ1106976 | MGnify/ENA primary metagenome ERZ1106976 (study PRJEB35170, sample SAMEA104062446) | human gut metagenome | biome: human gut; feature: human-associated habitat; material: faeces | place: Denmark | collected 2013-02-22 ... | reverse complement strand
CTTTTTTTATTGTCATATCGTGGCAATGGATTTAAGTAATTCTGCAACAATGACGTAAGTAAATAGACATATCTTTGGAACAATATATTTTATAATCAAGACAAAGTAATGAAAGACGTAATTTACAATTTTATCAACGAGCACATGATGATACACATTGTACTGATAGCCTTGTGTATCGCAGCCACTATCGGCGCAATGTTCGTGGATCTGGTCTCAGGAATAATGAAGGCCAAACAACGCGGGGAGGCAAGAACATCCACGGGGTATAAGAAAACAGCCATCAAGGCGAAGAAGTATTTCACTCCATTTATAGAGTTGTGCTTCATTGATCTGTTATGCTGTGTGGTTATCCCCTTTCCTGTTTTTTCAATGATTTGGACGGGTTACTGCATTTTCTGTGAGTTTAAATCAGTTCGTGAAAAATCATGGGAGAAAGCGGAGTTGCGCAAAGCAGAAAAGACAATGAGTGTGATCATCGAGAACAAGGATGATATTGCCAGGATGGTGGCTCAGATACTGTTTGATGAGGGACAGGGGGCAATCAGTAGGAATAATGAAAAACCGGCCTCGCCAGACCGGTAAACTCAGTTCTATTACATGAAAAAAACATGCTATGTTTTTGTGCAAATATAGCTATATTCTTTTTATGAAAAAACAAAAAGGAGGATAAGAAATGAAGTTTTTTACGATTGCGGAACTCTGCAAGTCAACGACTGCTGACCGCTTGGGTATCAACAACAGATGCAGACAGGAGCATGTGACTGCTCTGACTGCCTTGGTAGATAATGTGCTTGATCCGTTACGCACATGGTGGGGAAAGCCAATAACAGTAAACAGTGGCTATCGCTGTCCGGAACTTAATGCGGCCGTTAGGGGAAGTAAGACCTCGCAGCACATGAAGGGGGAAGCTGCTGATATTGACACTGGAGACAGACAGCAAAACAAGCTGTTGTTTGAATATATCCGCAAGAACCTGCCCTATGACCAGTTGATTGACGAGTCTAACTTCGCTTGGGTGCACGTCAGTTATCGGGCTGACGGAAATAACAGGATGCAAGTTCTTAAGTTGTAGACTATGTTGGTTAGAGTTATGAACTGGGTAAGCCGACATATATTGCTGGCTCCTTTCATGTGTCTGTTCCTGCTGTTTGCCTGTGGCAGCTCGCATAAGGCTGTCAAGTCAGACACTAAGATTATACAGAAAGATAGTACACGTGAATCTGTCAACATCGTATACGGATCAAGTACGTCTTTGAGCGAACTCATTACCACTAATGGCAGCTATGTAATTGATTTTCGTATCTATGATACCCGAAAACCGCCCGATAGCCCGACCGGGAAACCTCCGTTATTAGCTGACGGTCATGTGGAAGGTGATTTCAGCAAGAATAAAAGGAAGGAAACTGCAACCAAAGACAGTACGGAGGTGAAAGCCGATAAGGATATTACTTCTGATATTTATGAAAAAAAGCGATCAGAAACCATAAAAGAGAAAAAAGAATCCACGCTGTTTAAACAAATCGGTTTTGTCTGTGCTTGTGTAACCGTTTTGATTGTCGTTATGCTGATAGTAAAACATTGGCGCAACAGATAAGCTTCATCATAAGACTTTAAATTTATAAATTGAACTATCCCAGTGATGAGTTGGAATGTGGTAAAAGCAACAAGACATTTATATGTATGTCGGATTCCTCTTGTGATTATTGTAAGGATTATATCTTCATACATATCATTATTGTTGCTTTTCTTGTAAATACTATTTCTTATTTGTAAGTTTGCGAAAAATAAGAATATGGCTAAGTTTTATGATATAACAGAATGGAACGAAAAACCCTTTTTTAACACTAAAGGTACACGCAATAAATGTGTGGTTAGTAATCCTGAAGATGACTGTGTATATTTTTTCAAAACCTCTATGTTGAAAGAAGGTAAAGATTACAAACCAGAGTTCTGGTCTGAAATTATATCTTCAGAAGTAGGTCGTTCTTTAGGATTTGATGTATTAGAATATAATATAGCAAAACATGAAAGTGAAATAGGATGTATTTCTAAGTCCATGAATACCGAAGAAGAATGTTTGACTGAGGGGGTGAGTATATTAACTGGCTATGATAATACTTATAAGCCTGAAAATAAAGAATCATATTCAGCTTATACCTTTCATTTTATAAAATCGGCAATCGAAAGTTTCAATTTGGGTGAACAGATAGAAGATATCATAAAAACTATCATTTTTGACAGCATTATTGGGAATAGTGATAGGCATCAAGAAAATTGGGGATTTATTACGCCATACAAAGAAACCGAATTGACTAATGAAGAAGCAAACCATATCTTTTCTAAATTAAAAGATCGTTTTAAGCAAATAAAGGATTTTTTATCTAAAAACGAAGAACTCAAGAACCCGAACGGACATGTAAAAATGAAAATTCTCAAAATGGAAGGTAGGTATTCTCCAATATATGATAGCGGTTGTTGTTTAGCTAGAGAAAAAAGTGAAGACGCAGTAAAGCAGATGCTAAATGATGATATAATGTTTGATAGTTTTATCAATCGAGGTAAATCTGAAATAAGATGGGGAAACGATGGAATCAAATTGAATCATTTTGAGCTTATAAAAAATATAAGAGTCGAATATCAAGAAATAGTTGATAACATAATAAATAATGTTATATCTTTGTATGATGAAAACAAAATACGTGATATAATTTTTAATATAGATAAAGAACTTCCAAATGATTTGAGGAAAGAATATGGTTTATCCTCTTATCGTAAGGAGCTGATATTTAAACTGATAAAAGAACGCATTTTGAGATTAAAAAACATTATATTATGAAGAGATATATAAAGCGCATCTATCTAATCTGGAGACGTGGCAGAAATGACAGTCGAATAAAGATAGGTAAAATAACTCGAAATCAGACTGAAGGAGTTAGGTTTGAATATATATCTGATGGAGTAAAAGAAGCTTTAGAAAAAGGCTTTAATATGTATCCTGACTTTCCAAACCCAGAAGTTGTATATAAAAATAATGTTTTAGAGGTATTTGCTCAACGCTTAACTAATACGGAGCGTTCCGATATACAAAAATATTATAATTATTGGGAGATTAACCCTAAATTGAAAGAGAATAAATACTACGTACTGGCTCAAACTCAAGGATTGTTATCAACAGATAATTTTGAATTTTTGGCAGAATATTACCCTGTTCGTGATTTAAAATTTACTAGTGAGGTTTGCGGGCTGACAAGAAGACAGTTACCTAGTGGAATATTAAAGGAAGGGGATATACTCGAATGGAAGTTGGATAAGAGAAATTTGTATGACAAATATGCAGTGCAACTCTTTAAGGATGGTATAGATATAGGATATGTTAAAACTGTGCATAGTAAGGTTTTTCATGATTCGAAATATAAACTTTTTAAAGTTCAAGTAAAGAGTGTAGAACAAAATGGACATCTTAACAGAGCGTTTATTTCAATTACAACAATAGATAAAAAGCATTCTAGATCTTATTGAATACAATCTTCCTGACGACATGTTGACATACGGTTTCTTTTCATGCTTTTGCCAAAAAAGCAGTTCATTTGGGTAAAGAAAATACTTAACAATAGGTAAATATTCACAGGGAGAATTTCAATTGGATAGATGTGCAAAAATTCTCGATTGTGGAAAATATCTTAATTCAATGATATTAGTGATAAAGCAAGACTGGAAGAAATTCTACGTTTTAATCCGACTATTGAACAGCTAAGATTATTTAGGGAGAATAGAAAAGGCAGCCAAATAAGCTGCCTTACATTTACCCTTTCATCATATCGGGGTTAAAAACATAATCAATAACCCTACTGTTAACATCATTAATTACGGAAAAATCTTTTTTTATGTATAGATCTGTCATTCTGTTCTCTTTATCTACATGATTTAGTGCTTCTCCTACTGTACCTTTGTCCACTTTTAAATCGTTTCGTGCGATGGAAGCGAAAGAATGCCGGGCTGCGTAAAATTCCAAATCTTCAATGCCAAGAACTTTCCCTATCTGTTTCAAACCTACATTTATGGCAACATTGAGTCTGCCATAAGTGGAATACTTTTTATATAACCTAAAAACTCTTTCTTCGGATACGTCCTTATACTTTTCGTATATGGGCAATATGAAGGGATGAATGTTAACGCTTATTTTTGCTTTATCAGTCCTTCTTGTTGCAGTTTTTGCCCTGTTGTATGTGATTGTAAGCGTTCCCTTGCTTTCGCTTATAGTGTCACAAAGAAACAAATCTGCCGAGTTCATACCCATCAAGCAAAAGGATAATATAAACATATCCTTTGCAAAATTAAATCTGCAATCCTTCTCCTTTTTATCTTTAGTGAGTATATATGGCAGGTTGTATATGGCTCTGATAGTATCTGCGTCCAAAGCTCTTTCGCGGGTACATATTATATTAGGTATAGAATACTTGGTAAATGGAGACCATGGTATCTTTATGTCCCCTGCTTCTTCATCATTATATTCTTTTTTAGCTTCGTTATGCAAATGCCTGATTGCTCCCATATATAAAGAGAGTGCACGTCTTTGACCGAGATGTTCTTCATACGATTTCAAGAATTTGTAATTTATCTCCTTAAAATCCAATTTCTCCCGTCCCAGGAATTTTGTTAAAGAGTTTACCATGCAGGAATACACATTGATTCCATGCTTCTCTCTGTTCTCATCTATCCATTTGCGGGCGTAGGAAATGAAGTCTATTTTTAGAGATGATTCATCAGTTTTGGTTATATGCTCCACAAGTTCTGTTATATCCATATCGTTTATGAGCAATGACAACAGGTTGCACTTGCTCCGATATATGGATATGATGTTATTTAATTCATCTAAGATGGACTGATTTTTGATTTTAAACCCCTTGGTTATATCTTCTTTCGTAACATATATGGAAGTGGGAATCCTTTTAAGCTTCCTATTGTGTGTGACTCTTATCTTAACGTTGTAAGTGCCATCTATTCTTTTCCTATCTTTAAATATTTCATATTTGAATGTTGCCATAATCGTGTATGTATGTTGAAACTATGTTGAAACAATTTCACGCAAAAGTAACTCTTTGGCGCAAAAGTGGCAAATAAATTTTTTGTTCACATGAGAAAAAAACTTTCCCAAAAGCTTTGTATTATTGATTTTCTATGTATCTTTGCATCGTTATTATTTCTCGGGGTATTAGCTCATCTGGCTAATTTTTTCTACTTCTTAATCTGCTGTTTGTCACCTATTTATATTTTTCGTTTTCGTTTGATGTTGAAACATCTAGGAATATAATGTAGGGTATAAAAATGATGATAATAATGATTCATGGTACCCGAATTATTGATAGGTTATCTTTAGTTATGAAGGAGAGTCTAAATTGAAGTGCAATAGCTGCAAAAGTGAATGGGCATCTTATTATGAAGTGTCAATTTGTCCATTCTGTGGGGAACCATTAAACACAGTGCAGGAGGCAATGGATATCAGTCTGGCACTTACAAAAATCGTCGATGATTTTGGAGAAGATGTACTGAATAATCCTAGTAGAGTGATTGCGTGTGTGATGGATTATGTTTTGGAAAATCAAAAAGAAAAAATAAAGGACTTAAATGGATAAAAGATGCTGCTAGTCATGGATACTCCGATGCTAATTTTATTCTTGGTTACTGTTATGATAATGGAATCGGTGTTACTAAAGATTCGAAGATAGCTGAGGCTTTTTACTTACAGGGGAGTAATTCGTGTGATCGTTATCGTTCTTATTCCAATCGATATGGAGATGGTTGGTTAAGACAAGCAAGAGAGGAAGGCTATAAATTATATATGGGAAAACAGTTATAATATGTTTCCATATTAGATGATTACATATGATTTACGCTCACAGTTAGGAGGTAATGTATGTCAGAAGAATCAGACTATATACGAAAAAATATTGAAGATACGCATAAGGCTACCGAGTCAAGTAGAATTCGAAAGACTGGATTAACTGACCGAAAGGTAAAGTTAAACTCAAAGAATTTCGATAAACTTATGAAGCAACGAGGTTTATCCAAACAGGAAAGGAACGAACTGAAAAAATCCAATGTTCAGGGCGCAGAAATGCAAGTGAGGCATGCAAAGGCTGGAGAACAATTTGTCACAACTCATGGAATAGAACGGAGTTCTGGGATATTTGTCTCTGAAAAGTCATTGGGAAAAACACCAGGGGAACGAATTAATAATGGGGCGCTACCACATAGCAATACTGCCGAATATGAGACAAAAGTAGAATTAACTTGTAATCAGAATGTAGTCTATGGAAAAATAGCCGCTCAAAGCAAGTTTGAAAAAATGGATCCCAAACAACAACCAAGAAATGGCGGAGGAGAGCAAGTAATTACCAATGGTGGATATAGTTCAGGAGCAATTCGGACTAATGACACGAAATATCCGGTACCAGCTAAACAGACTATCATGCAAAGGGTCAACGAACATAAAGCTCAGCATGGAATAAAGACATCGAGTAGTAATAATCATAACTCGAATGCTGCTTCGCATTCTCACTCAAAATTTAGAGGGCAAAGTAGATAAAAGAAGAGGGGTAGAACATATGAAACAAGGATTCGTATAAGCCATGGTTACTGCGTGACAAAGGAAAAGAAAATGGATATATTGCAATCTATGAACATGACGGTCCCTATTTATGGGGAGTAGGTGCAAACGATAAAAGAGGGATTCGTCCTGTATTATATATATCAAAAAGATATTTTACAGACTGAAACATAACACATAAGAAAATAAAAGGTGGTTTATGACTATGAAAGCTTCCGTTATACTAATTCGCTGCTCTAGAAATAAAAGTGTTTTTGGAGCCAGAACCCAGCAAATGAATGACGATGACTGGTGGCGAACTTGGGCGTTTGCTATTGATGAGGATAGAGCAAAAAGAGAAGGATATGATCTTGAAACAGTAAAAGGAAACTTATATTGCACAGATGAATATCCGGGTTGTCCTTACTGCGGTACTAAGAGTTTTGTTCAGTGCAATAAATGTGGCAAACTGACTTGCTGGAATGGGGAGACAGTACTGGATTGTCAATGGTGCGGAAATCATATGGATAACATTGTTGAGGCCAGTGATAAATTTACAGTCTCGGGAGGAGATGTTTAAGCAATGGATTGTTGTATGCAAAATTATAAAGGAGGAGAAGTGAAATAATGCGGTGTGAAAAATGTGGAGCCGAATGGAATGGATCAATGACATCTGGTGCTCAGAAGTGTCCATTTTGTGGAGAAATACTGAGCGAAGATATTCCTTATAAACAGGTTGTTGATTCACTTAGGATGCTCATTGACCGTTTCGGGTGTGATATATATTTAGAAGAGCAGCGTTTAGATGCTATGGTGAATGATTTGGTGCCAAATGCCCTGAAAGAGAAGAATGTTATCAGGAGTGCTATATCCTTTAATATTCCAAGTATTATTCTGGAAGCATATAAGAATCCTGAGCGGAAAAATGATATTTGGGACAAGGCACACCATTCTGCAGAAATCAATGGACTTGATACAGAATGGTGTTCAGCTATTCTCTTTATGCTCAGCTATCCTTTAGAATTAGATTCCCGCCAGCGTTTTCCACTGGATATGGGGAAAAAGAAGTCACGGATAAAGCTGAAAGGGAAAGTGACTTCCAAACCAGTCGTCCAAAAGTCAGTGGTAGATTATTCTACTACATCAAATGAGACATTGGAAAATCTGTCGGATGATGGAGACGTGGAGGCATCTCTGGAATTGGGGTCAAGATATTATTCTGGAAGTGGAATAGAACAAGATTATAGTAAAGCCGCTCTATATTACCGTAGAGCCGAATCTTTTGGTAATCCAACGGCGCAATATAATCTCGGTGTTATGTATGATAATGCTCTCGGTGTGAAGCATGATGATGACAAGGCTTTCGAATACTATAGAAAAAGCGCTGAACAAGGGTTTGCTCTTGGCATGTTTTCTCTCGGTGAAATGTATTATGGTGGCCAAGGATGTGAAAAGAACGATCAACAAGCTGTTTACTGGATTCAGAAGGCAGAGAAAGAGTATGACGATCCAAATGTATATATTACATTAGCAACGATTTTAAGAGATTCTGAAGACGATTCAGTTAGAGATCCAGATAGAGCATTTGAGTATGCGCAAAAAGCTGTCGATACGGGAAGTGAGACTGCACTAAACCTGATGGGTACATTTTATGAAAATGGCACTGGCGTGTCACAAGACTATAAAAAAGCTTTTGAATACTATTCACTTGCTGCTGAAAAAGGTGTAGAAATCGCATATCTCAGTATGGGAGCGTTTTATCAGTTAGGTTATGGAGTTTCACAAGATTATTGGAAGGCTGTTGAGTGTTTTCGATTAGGTGCAGATGCCGGCAATATGTATTGTCTGAATGCACTTGCTATGTGTTACAAGAATGGGCAAGGAGTAAAACAGGACTACAAAAAAGCATTTGATCTGTTCCTTGAGTCAGCTTATGCAGGAAATTATGCAGCAGAATTTAATGTGGGATTGGCATATGCTGAGGGGCAAGGTGTTGACCAGGATCCGAGGGAGGCAAAGAGATGGTTTTTACTATCTGCTGAAAAAGGTTTTGGAAAGGCGATGGCTAGTCTTGGCATTTATGCTGAGCAAGGGATACCAGACGGAAATCCAGATTTAGAAGAAGCGTTCGATTGGTATTTGAAATCTGCAAATGCTGGCGATTACGGTTTTTCACAATGGATTATTGGAAATTGCCGAACACATGGACTAATGAACTCCTATGTTGATAAATTGGAAGGTTTTGAATGGTATCTTAAAGCAGCATATAACGATCATCCCACTGCTCAAAATAACGTTGCAGTTGAATATTTGAATGGTATTCTTGTGGATCAGGATTATGGTCTAGCAGTTGAGTGGTTTGAAAAAGCTGTTGTTCAAGATGAACCAGTTGCTTTGAACAATTATGGTACAATGTTAGTTAATGGCAATGGTGTTGAGCGTGATGTGTCAAGAGGATTTGAAATGATCAAAAGAGCAGCTGAGTTGGGAAACCATGACGCAAAAGTAAGTTTAGGGGTTTGTTATTTTGAAGGTTGGGGAACGCCTCGCAATTTAGACTCTGCTCTAAAATGGTTATCAGAATCTTATTCAGAATCTGGTGATGAATCAGCGAAAGCTTATCTGGAGAAGGGTTTCAAACAAAAAAATGGTCGTTGGGTAAAACGTAGTCTTTTTGGCAAGGTGCCAGATCCGGAACCCTTACCACCTGTACAGTCCATACAGGTTGCGGAAGGTGGATGCAATGACTTCTGCGGATATTACATGGAAAATGAGAGTAATAAGGGGAACGGTCGCACCTATTGTCGCTATTTTGACATGGAAGTATTTACTAAACATAAGTGCCCTTATTATAAGGATATAATCGGTGAAATAGCTAACATAATGAATGACTAGGTGTCGAGAAATTTCTCGAGAAATTTAAAAAAATTATCAATTTCTGTCGGGAAAAAGCTATGATATACTATTTATAAGATAAGAAACTAAAAATATCCAAAAATACAAATGTCTTCAGGAAAAAATGCATATTCAGAGATGCCCGTAGTTCAGCCAGTTTTTCATTATGAAAGTGTGCAGTTCATACATCAGCCTATTGTTGTTGCAGTTGATGTCAGTGGTTCCATGGATGTTACCGAGGATGGTCAGATGAAAACTAACTTGAAGCTGGCTGAGAATATGGTAAATCAGATAGGTCAGGATCCGGAACTGAAAGAAGAGTATAAGAGTACTGCAGATCTCTGTGTTATGACATTTGCGGATTACGTTACGACAGTTCAGGATTGGACCCCATTATCTCAATACCACGGTGGAATTACGCTTACGAAGATGGGCGTAACTGCTTTTCATGATGTAGTAAAGCAGGCACTAAATGCGGTACATGTTATGAAAAGGTCATATGTTGGAAAGGGAATCCAGTGTAAACGTCCTCAGATATTCATTATCACAGATGGATATTCCACAGATCCGAAGTATAACAGTGGAGTAGTTGCAGAAGCGAAACAATTATGCCAGAAATATGTTGACACAAATAAAGTAGCTCTTCATGTTATTCTGCTGCCAGGTGGTGCCACTACTGACTCAAAACAGTTAAGCCCGAACGTTAAACACTACAAAGTGGATGATTGCGCTTATGGATTACCGGCAATCAAGGACTTTATTAATGCTTCTATTGTTGCGGTTTCCAGTTCAAATCCCGGAACGGATGCTCAAGTACCATTACCGGATCCTATCAAGACGACTCAGAGTGTCCAGAAAGGATCAGATGGAACACGTTATGTCTCCGAAGACGTAGAGACCTGGAACTAATTTTGAATTTTGGTGCTAACAACAAGATTCTCCATTAAAATTTCTTATTAATTATAGAGGAGCAGAGTCTTTCTCTGCTCCTCTATTTCAAAATCGTATATTTGGAGGAAAAATATGATATCCAGTTATTGCTTTTCTCTCGTAGGTAGAGATCATATCAAGAATCATATGCCCTGCCATGATTCCAGCTTGATTAAATCAGTTTCGTCATCGTGGAAGATTGCTGTGGTAGCTGATGGGGTTGGAAGCTGCAAACATGCAGAAGTTGCTTCGGATATTGCTGTGAGGGAAGTCGCGGAATTAATAAAAAAACAATTTCCGCCTTATACCTCGGATGACCGTGCATATTTTAGTGTTATTCATGCCGCGATGCATGGAGCTGCGAACGCTATCGAAGCATATGTAGAAGAAAATGATGAAGGAAATGAGATGGAATACCAGACGACTCTTTCAGTTGCTATAATGAGCAATAAATCATTATATTATGGGAGTGCAGGCGATTCCGGCATTATTGCCTTGGATGATCAGGGAGAATATCATTTAGTAACTAAAAAGCAGAATGACGATCTTGGACGTGTTTATTCCATACCAACCAATCGTCTGTTCGAAATTGGTAAAGCTAATTTTATTCCTGCTGCTGTTTTATGTATGACTGATGGTTTGTATGATAATGTGGCACCTTCTGCCTTACGTAACAGTAAATTCCACGTAAATGTGCCGTTTGCAAATATGTTTGTTACATATGCGTTGGGCTTAGAAAAATTTAAGGAGCCAGAAGCAGTGAAAAATTGCAAAAATAATTTGATCAAGTATTTGCAATCTGACGAATGTAAGTCTATGAATGATGACTTGAGTGTTGCCGCTCTGATAAATACGAATTCAGATCTGCAGAAAGAGGAAATTAAGTGGGAGGATCCACAGATTGATTTCTATGCCTTGAAATGGGATGAGGTTTCCGTATATCCTTCTTCAGAAACAAGGAATACATTATTTCGACAATATGTTCGTGATAATAATCCAGATTGGACGGAAGAACAGATAGACGACCTTTTGAGAAAGTATTCCAATGACAATAATGAAGATATTCCTTCCGAGAGTAAATCTGATATCGAATTGAAATCAGACTTGACGGAGGAAAAAATGAACAATACAAACCCTCAGTCATCTATTCCTGAAGATCAGTTGGAGCTTGATAAAGAGATTATCGGTAAAAATACAAGAGGGCTTCGCAATTTTTGGAAAAAAAGATCATAAAAACTTAGATTTATGTGTCTGTAAGCCATAAAAGAAAGGGATGAATAAATGATTGCTTATGATACATCAGGTAAAAGTTATTCGCTCACAGAAACCAATTTAGGTGGTGGTGAAGGAAAATTATACGCTGTTGATAATAACCCTGAATTGTATGCGAAAATTTTTAAATCAGAAAAGCGTACCAAGGGAAGAGAAGCAAAAATTCTTGAATGGGAAAATATGCTTACAGAAAATGATTTGAATCAGAATTTCTGTAGGCAGATTGTTGTTCCGCAAAAATGTCTGTATGCACAGACCACTAGTCAGAATACACAGACATTTGTTGGCTATTTGATGGAAAAACAGACTAGTTTTCGGACACTGAAGAACACATATTTAGCCAAAGATTTTGATTATATGCAAAAAGTCTGGACAGCACGCAATCTGTGTATTCTGACTAACCGGGTACATTCATTGGAAAGAGAAATAATAATTGGTGATTACAATGCAGATAATATCGCCATATTTCCTTCTACTAGTACAGCTAAATTCATTGATGTTGATAGTTTTCAGCTTGTTATTAATCGTAATGGCAGAAGAATTTTGTGCCCTTGTACTGTTGGAGTGCCTGAGTTTATGGCTCCGGAAATCAGCAGAAGATTGAAAAAAGAAAAGTCAGACTTAGAGCATGTTGACCAAGGACCAGATGATCCGATTTTTAATAAATATACGGATCTGTATTCGATGGCATATCATGTGTTTGCACTTTTGATGAATGGAAGTTCACCATTTGCTTCTATGCCTAACATGGAGGAGCTTTCGCAACATCCCTCCAGAAATGTATCATCTATCGATATTGATCAGTTCCATGCGGCAGAGAAAGGAGAGTTTGTATTTGCTCGACATTATCTTTTTAAAAAGGCTCCTAATTATGCCCCTAAATATGGAATACTTTCAAGAAAATTGCAAAAATTATTTGAACGTGCTTTTATTGATGGAGCGAAAGATCCTACCGCTCGTCCCGATTCCTTAGAATTTTATGATGCACTCACAGAATATTTAGATTCTCTGGAAGACCGTAAGTGCGGACACTATATGCCATCGAATTATACTGGAGCGTGTGAGTGGTGCCGAATCAATAATCTGAAATATTAATCAGGTCAGGTGTATTATGATAAAGCATAAAAGAAACGAAATAAAAAAGCAGGTGGAAATACCGGTTGAACAAATTAAGTATGATCCTGTAAAAGTAAAAGAGCGTCTTAATAAGATAAAAAAGAAAAGGGCTATTATTAATAACAGTCTTACCGCAGTTTCTTTTGGCTTGCTAATAGTAGCTGCAGTTTTGTTGATGCTGTTTTTGCTTACAGGTGATTCAATGCAGATAGAGACTGATAGAATTGTTGAAAACCTGAAATACCTTTGTTGCAGAAACAGTGAGATAATAGTAGCACATTCAAAAGTAAACTTTTTATCAATGAAGGAAATAGCGGTTTCTACATTCTTTACGCTTATAATACCGAATTGCTTATTCTTTGACACTGGGTTAAAGGAGCTCATAAGCAGGATTGGTACAAATATTTATCCGGAACAAAACATCAAACAATTATGGAGTTGTATTGTTGCCAATGGATTAGCTATTATGGCAGGATGTCAGCAACTTATTTCAAACATACTAAAAAATCTTTCTCCTATTTCACAAGGATTTCAAAAGTTTTCTTCTGAAATAGGGGAGAAAATACAACAGATACGAAATTAAACCATTCGAAAGGGAACTAAAATGTTTTATAATATATCATTAATTGTAGGAATTGTTCTTAATTTTATAGCAATAATATCCAACATTCTAATTTGTTTTGTAAATGATGAAAACAAATGGAATGGGCAAATGAAAATCATATCAACTCAATGCAGATGGATTGGTCTGGTGTATATAGCTTTAGCTTGGTTTGTTGGAAACGGTGAAATAGTATCCGCTGGTCGTGATACTTATGCCCAAGTAGCTCATTGGATGCAAATATTTTCCATTGGATGGATTATTGTTTTCATAGTTACGCTGTTTTCAAAGCTTTGGAATAAAAATGAGAATCTATCTAGTAAAGCGCTGGTTTCTTCGTTGTTATATTTCGTCGTTGCCTATTTAATTCATTAAAACATATTGGAGTTATGCCTATGAAGGAATCACATTCTAAAACAAAACAAGAATATGAAGATATCACGAGATTAATTGATACTGAGAAAGAAAAAAAGATGGATCAGTTAATTTCTGCTCTTGTTTCACTCGAACAGAGGGAGAATAAAGAAACTAATTCAAAAGAGAAATCATCCGAAGATAGGCTTTTAAAAAATGACGATGAATATATTGCAATGATCTCACTACTCTCTCTGCGTATAAAAGCAGGGTGTGAGTTGATTCGATCTGGATTAAGTGATATGCTTGGACAATTTAAAGAGGACATCGAGGAGCTGCTTTCATATGTTCAAAGCCTTGAATATGAATGGAAGATATCTGAAACAGTGAGGAGCGATGCTTATGATTTGCTTAGAGCTGTCTGTTTGCCGGAAGATAGATTGATAATTGACCAAAACTATCAGTGGAATCTGTTAAATACTACTGTCAACGGTATTACTCCTGAGATGTTTTTTTTGTTTACTGAGGTTTCGAAATACATGCGCAATATTGACCGACTTCATGAAGCTGTTAATTTACTGGAGTTTCTTTGTTTTTATAGTCGAACAAGGGTGAATCCAGAGCACAAGGAGTTGGTAATTAGGGCTATTACGCAAATCTGTGATGATAGTCCTGAAACAACATGTAGAATTTGCGATATTGATCAGTGCATCTTCGCAGATGAGATTACTTTGTATTCAGGTGATTTTTATTGGTTTTATGGGAATAGTTTGCTGAAATTAGATCGTACAGAAGATGCACTTCATGCTTATGAAAAATGCTTTCAGATACGGAAGGCTATTTTAGGGGAGACAGATTATTACACTGAAGTTACCAGGCGTGAGCGAGCTATCTGCAAATTTTCCCTTACTAAAGGGCATGAAGGAAGAGAAGACTTAAAACGATTTGTTGATCGGATAGAAGAAGGTTTTTTTATCAATGATATAGATCATGAACAACTGCAAATTTTGGAGGCAAAAACGTTATGCACTTTACTGATGGATCTGTCTGAAATCAGTAATCCTGATGAGTACAAAAAATACTTGAAAATATATGGACGTCTTTGCTTGAAATACGAATATACAGGTGAGCCGTGTATAAGTATGCGTATGGCTTGGAATATGCGTGGCGGATATTATATGTGTATTGGAGATTATATTCAAGCTGAGTCTGCCTTCCTAAATGCTTTGAAAGTAGATGTAAATGACGAGAAAAAAAGCATCATTTCTAGAACACAAATACAAAGCAATCTTTTGCTAATTTATTATGTACAGAATGATTTGGAAAAAGCATATCCTCTGGCAGCCGATTTACTAGATCAGATTGAAAATGATGAGTCTGAAGAATCAATTAAAGATACGGACATTTATCGCATTTATACTTTACTTGTTTCTATGGAAATACAGACTGTATCTGCTCCAGTTCAAGAAGAACTTGATGATATAGCAAATCTTTTGAAAGAGACATGTGAGGACATCTTAAGTGGTGATACTTTGAAAGCACCACGAGAAGAGGCAATATTTGCCATTATATGTATTTTTTTTATAATTCAGCATGAAACCAGTACTGTTTCCGATCAAAAACAATTCAGTTTAGTTCTTCATAGGATAGAATTGGAAAAGCGAGTATTTGATTTTGCTCCTATGCAGTTGACAATACTCTATTATTGCCAAGCACTTCTGTTATGGAATATTGGCGAAAAAGATGCAGGAGATTATTTCGAAAAAGCAATCAATTGTCTAGAAAAAAGTGGTATCCAACATAATCTAAAAGCAGCTGTATATCAGAGTTATGGTGCCTTTTTATGCAAGCGAGGGGAGTTCAATTCAGGACTTCAGTATATTGAGAGATCTTTGAATGAAATAACAATAACATGGCATCAATACGTACGGTATTTAAATGATACACGCTTATTAATGATACTAACACCCGTACAATTGATGTTTACTGGTTGTTATGCAATATTAAGACAGATAACAGATATCAGTACATCATATGAGCGGCTATTACAGTTCAAGGCACTGGCTTCTTTGGCTGGTCGAGAAAGAAATCGCATTATCCACGGAAGAGATTTTAATCCTGAGCTACTGGATAAGATACAGAGGATTCAAAATACAATTGCTACTTTGGAATCCGAGAATATGCTTCGAGATGTGGAAAGGGATTATGAAAAGCAGGCGGAAGAGTTGCGTCGTATGGAAAAGGATTTTGCTGTCCAATTTCCTCATAATGCTAAGTTTACAAACATTTCCCTGAAAGCAGTTCAAGACGCAATTCCAGACGACTCAGCTGTATTAGAGTATTTTTTCACTACTGACAGTTATGGACAAACACAATTCGAATATGATGATAGCGTCGATAGGGATCCTTCTGTATTCGACGTCTATATAACAACAAAAGAGTCAGGTAGATGCAGCTTGCATCGAATTACTATTTCGAATGGATTAGAAGTAGTAGAAGGCGCCCAATCATTTGTTCTTATAATGCAACACATCTCGGCAGGAGAAGCAACCATAGAAGAATTAGAAAAATTGGATATTTTACGATTCCGTCTTTATAATGCGATTATTTCCCCTGTTTTGGACTATATTGAGGGATATGGGACGGTATATATTGCACCAGATAATGAATTGATTAATCTCCCGTTCGATTTATTATATAATGAAGATAAAACGAGACTTGCGGACTGGCATAATTGTGTCAAGATTGAATGTGCAAGGGACTTTCTCTTTGGGACTACTGACACTCCAAGCAATAAAGGAACACTTATTGTCAGTGACCCAGAATATGAAGTAAGGGAGAGGATTGTAGAGCCAGATAGGAAAACTTTAGACGGTAATGAGCGTCAGAGAGCTCTGAATTTGGATATAGACAAACTCAATTCGTTACCATTTTCAAAAGTTGAAGCATATCGAATCAGCAGTAGAATTGGAGGAGAGTTATACACTGGCGTAGGTGCGACAAAGCAAGTAGTTTTATCTGCAAAAGGGTATGAAAATATCCATATAGCAACACATGGATATTTTGACATAGATAGCGAATACGCATCGCTTTACTCATCCTGTCTAGTGTTTACAGGCATAAAAAACTGGTATCGAACCGGCAGAATAAATCCTATATATGGTAGCGGGGTATTAACTGCAGATGAAGTGAGCCGTATGGATCTATCCTCGACAAATTTAGTTGTATTATCCTCGTGTCTATCTGGTATGAATGATATTCTGTTTAGTACTGGATTTTATGGGATGGTTAGTGCTCTTTCAGCTGCTGGAGCAAAGTATGTTGTATCTAATCTATGGAGTGTTAATGATCTGGCTTCTGCTGTTTTTATGGATGCATTTTACTATTACTATGCAAACGGATGGAATACTCCTCCTGTTGCCTTAAGCAAAGCACGAGATTATCTGCGAAGTGTGACGATTGATGAGTTGAAAAGACAAGGATGGTTCCATCCTACCACTTATCAGATGCTTGATGCAGACAGCCGGAATTTCTTATACTCGTTGGAGAACAAGAATGGTAAATTGAAACCGTTTCGAAATGAATCGTTCTGGGGAGGTTTTACTTGTTATGAATGCCATTAATCCCAAATACAGATAGAAACATATATTGAAATAGATTTTGGGAAGAAAGAGAGGAAATGTGATTATGGTGCAAGAGAGAAATAATCCATCATCAACGACACAAAATGGATCCAATCAAGAAAAGTTTAAAAGAGCTCAAGAGCTCTATGAGAAGTATTATGCTTCAAATAATGAAGCCTATTTTGATCAACTGATTTTAGTTACTGATTCGATTTATTGCAGAAAAATTCGGAATTTACTAAAGCAAAATGGCTGCTATAATGATGATTCGGAACATGCGGCCATGCAGGAAGCAAGATTGGCGATTTGGGAACGGATTCAGAAATGTAGAAAATCAGGTGAGATAGATACCGATTTCTCACGGTATTGTAAAGGAATCTATTATCATAAAGCAATGGATGTTGTGCGCAAGCATAATACATATAGAAGTCATTTCAGTGATAAAATTGGAAGGGAGCCAGTTTCTTTAGATACTCTTTTGCCAGATGGAAGTAAAAGCCTAGGTGATACTGTTGAAGACATAAAAAACGGACCGGAAACCGGAATATCTTTAGATGAGCAGAGAAGAGTTTTTAATTCGCTTTTCTTGCTCTATTGTCAAGCATTGGTTAATGCAAAGGCAGAACCACCAAGAGAATTGGCTTTGTACCATGCTCGTATTTTGCCACATGTGCTTCATATTAACCATGAAATTGAGACCATACCAGAAGAAAAAATGGCATCTGCAAAATGGGCTTTTGAACGAATGAAAGACAAGACTATAAAGACGCTTGGAGAAACATCCGAAGAAGAAATGAAGAAACTAATCAGTCATACTTTGAGCTGGTGCAAATCATTCTGGGATCAGCTAGAGTTGCCCGTATACATATCTACTGAAAAAACGGTTTTGAAGGATGTCGTATATACTTCTGTATATAACAAGGGAAAGATAGAAGACTGGTCAGAATCTATGCACAAAACTGTAGTGAAAGCAACATTCAAAGAAGCTTTGAAAGATCCCAAATTGGTTGAATTAGCGACTGATTATATTTCTGATCGAGATAAAATTTCATGTTTGATTAAAGGAGGGCGTGATAAATGATGCATTTGACAGAAGACCAGCTGTATCACCTGGCGGAATTATCTTGTGATGCTGAAGAATTGAATACAGAAGAAGACCAGCAATTTGATCATGTGAAATCGTGTAGGGAATGCTTTAATCAATATTGTGTATTGGCAACTATACTGGATGCTACCAGCTTAAACTGTGATTTAGTCTTTGATCCAGTACAAATACCGGAAAGTACAGTTGCACCTGTTAGAAAACTTTTGGTTGCACTCAGAGTGACATGTGAACGTGTTTATAATACGATATCCTTGATAGGAGAGCAGATTCCACAAAATATGGCAACTTTTGCATTTGAGCGTGTCCTGGCAACTGCAGTCAGGGGTTCCAGTAGCAGTAAGACATCCATTTTACGGATGGAAGATCTGGATGATGAAGACACTTATTTTGTTTATGATGCAGAGAATCGTAAATTGATGGTGCAGTTTGATGCAAACGGCCGGGATGCTGCAAACTTTAAGGCTTATTTGAAATTTGCAGATCAGACAACAATGGATATTCCTCTACTAAAAGGTGGATTATACCTGAAGGGAACATTGTCAGACGTGCCATCTGGGAACTTTGATATATTTATTGAAGAAAATTGAATATAAGGTATATCATTGATATTCTGGCCTCAGTTTTA
>ERZ1106976.2003-NODE-2003-length-19113-cov-12.722741_pt1 | contig 19113 bp, 12 predicted proteins | sample MGYA00403687_ERZ1106976 | MGnify/ENA primary metagenome ERZ1106976 (study PRJEB35170, sample SAMEA104062446) | human gut metagenome | biome: human gut; feature: human-associated habitat; material: faeces | place: Denmark | collected 2013-02-22 ... | reverse complement strand
ATCCGTGGTATAGTCCACAGCCGTGATGCGGCCGTAGCCATCGGACTCTGCGTTTTCGGTTGTATAGCTTTCGCCCGTATAAAACGCAAGGAAATCCCCCACATCAACGGTGGTGTTTTCGTCCAGATTTTCCACACCCGATGCAGCGGTAAAGGTCAGCTCCTCCACGGGAACGAGGATGGTATAGTCGTCGGACGGGTTCTCTTCCTTAGCCGTTTTACGGCTTGCCTTCACCGGCAGCACATCGGGAACGAACAGAACATCCTCCACCGCGGCGGACTGATAGGAATAGGTATTGGTTGTCTTGTTGACCCCAGTGATTTTCACATAGGAAACATCGCCGGTGTTGGCATCGGTGGTTCCGACTGCCACACGCTTTTCAGGCTCGGTGCCCTCATAAATGGCCACGGTGTCGCCGACTGCCAAGTCGCCCTTATAAACAAAAGTACCTGTGCTGTCGGAGACAGCATCCATGGCTGTGCCGCCGCTACCAAGAGCAGCGACCGGCATGCTGAGTGCCTTGACCCGTTTGCCGTTCTGGGTGGCATTGCCGATGGCGGTTGCCGGGATGGATTTAACTTCCTCTCTGAGATGCCAGTTCAGCACCGGATCGCCCGCTTCCACGGTGAAGTGGTATTCCCGCACGGAAGGCGCTTCGCCGTTAAAGTAGAGACTGTTATCCTCCAGTACCACCTTATAAGTGCCGCCCTCTGCCCATCCGCCTGCGGGCGGCGCAACGGTGTAGGTGCCATTGTTATTGTTCCTGACATTGCCGACAACGAGGATCGTATTGCCGTCCGCGTCCACTTCGCTGGTGGGCTGCTCCGTGCCGATCAGACTGATCTTGCCCGTCAGGTCGCTTTCGGAATCGCTGTTGACGCGGATCGTAAAGTTCGGTCCGACATCCGTCGCTCCGGCGTAAGTCGGTGTTTCCACGCCCTCGATTGCATCGTAGTCCACCATCTTTGCGTAAAGGGACAGATTTTCGCTGAGCGGATCACCGTCGGCAACGGCCTTGTTATAGCTTTCATCATAATACCAGCCGACGAAGGCTTTCCCCGCTACCGAAGGCGTGGGAAGATTGGCAAGGGAAAGTGCAGAAATTGTCTGTGTAAAGGTAGAAGTCGTTCCATCGGGCAGATACAGCGTGATGGTATGAGCTGTGCTGCCAGAACCGTTTCCACCAGAGCTGCCGCCAGAGGAACTGCTGCCGGAGGAATTGCTGCCGCTATTCGGCTTGCTCTGATCTTCCTTCTGGGGTGTCTCACCCGATTTACGCCCCACGATGCCGGGTGCTGAATACCAAATCTCCACCGCCTCGTCCGCACGCATACACAGCATCGCCATCTGGGCGCGGGTAGCATTGCCTTCGGGGGCAAAGCGTGTGCCGTCACCGTTCAAAAGCCCCTGTTTCCAGAGCTTCAGCACAGCATCCTGTGCGTAGGCGGGGGTACGCTCCAGATCCGCAGGCGTAGTGGTGACATTTGCGCCGGTCGCATAGTCCACTTGGAACGCTTCAAAATACCGCACGAAGAATGCTGCCATCTGTGCCCGGTTGATGAACGCATCGGGAGAGAATTTTCCGTCACCTGTGCCTACTGTGATGCCGTACCTCGCCGCCCACTGCACATAGGGGGCGTAGTACATCGTCTGCGGCACATCAGAAAACGGCGTCTCTCCACTGTGATCATCTGGATTTACACCGGCCATACGCCCAAGCACCGTAACGAACATTCCACGGGTCATGGTGCCGCTGGGACTAAAGGTGGCAGTTGAGGTGCCGTTGAATATGCCGTGGGAATAGACGTACTCCACAGCTTTGGCACACCAGTCCGAGGACTTTACATCCTGAAATGGCATTGTCTGGCTGGGCTGCTCCGCCCTGCCGCCGTTGCCTGCGGCAAGTACCTCCATGGGCAGCATCGTTACCAGCAGGACGATACTCAGCAGTCCGGCCACAAACCGGTTCCATTTTCTCCTCATCCAATACCCCTCCTCATTTTTTAATTGGATGTGCGGAAAGTACGCCTCCCTCTCAGGCGCACGCCTGAGAGGGTTTTGCACGCAAGCCCCTCCACAGCATGATGTTGCACTTTTATTTTACCATTCCCATACCGTGCTGTGTTGTGTTGTTTAGGGGCAAATTCGTGTCGTTTAGGAAAAAGAACCCTTTGCCGCTTGTGCAGATGAACACGCTTTGTTACAATGGCAAACAGGAAAGGAGGCGGTATCATGGAGCCTCAGCACAGAAAAATCTGGCCCGCAGCCACTCTGTTGATCCTTGCTGCCGCTGCAGCGGTCTTCTGCCTGTTCCGCCTGTCTCAGCCAGACAGGATGCAGACATCGCTTCTTTTAAACTGCACACAGACGAACCGGAACGGTTGGACCTTTGAGACAGAAAGCGGTCCGGTGGAACCTGTATTTGGCTTAGGCGGCTATCTGGATGGTATTCCGGTGGACGGAGACAGCCCGGTGGCGGCGGAGCGGGTCATGGAGGAACCTGGTCAACGGGATCTGCTGCAATTTTTTGGCTTTGGTGCGGGGATACAGGTGTTTCTGGATGGTGAACTGCTCTACACTGACTTTCCGAACGAAGAAAACCGTGCGGATGCCTTTTTGGAAGATGTGGATTTCAGCAGCATTTCCTATGACGATCTGCGCATCCCGCTTCCTATAGACTGCGCCGGGAAGACGCTGCGGATCGTCACCTACGGCACAGCCCTCAACGGTTTACTTTACCCTGCTTTCCCATCTCTGGTCAGTCGCTTTTCCGACTCTGTGACCGCTGTTTCCAGCATTGTCTGGCCCATGGCGGCCATCACAGCACAGGTCATACTGGCGCTTTTCCTGCTGCTGGTTTTCCTTTTCAGCGCCCAGACGGGACCGTATCTGTGGAAACTGCTGCCGCTGAGCGGCTATTTTCTGCTGACGGCGGTGCCTGTGGCGTGCGGCTCATTCTTCGCACTTTCTGCCGGATTGGATACAACGGGCAGCCTGACGGCCTGGCTCTGTCTCATTTATATTGACTTGCTGTTCTGCTTTCTGGCCATTTCCCTGCATGGTTGGAAGCGCCGGATATTGTTGATCGGAGCGGCGGCGCACATTTTGTGCTCGGCCCTGCGGTGCTTTACGTCGGTCACTCTGTTTTCCGGCAGGCTGGTGGACTGGCTTGGCTTTGGTCTGTTCCTGCTGACGGTTCTTTTGATGCTGCTCTCTCATGAACGGATGCTCCGCCGGACAAGCCTCTGCCTCTGTGGTGTTGCAGGCGTGCTGTTTGCCGCATGGTGCGTCAGCCGATTCGTGGGCGTGGAATATCTCTATCCACTGAGCAATCCCATCACCTCCCTGCTCTACGGCAATCCGAAAGCGCTGTATACCCTACTGTGCGCTGTGACCGGTCTGCTCTGTGCAGTGCAGGTGGTGGCGGAGTTCATCCGCACCGCCTTCTCCCGCCAGCGGCAGATGATAGCCCTGCAAAGCCGCAGCCAACAGGCACAGGAGCAATACAAGCAAGCCCAAGAATCCCTTCGGAATGTATCGGCCTTCCGCCACGAGTGGAAAAACCACATCTCCGTGCTGTCGCTCTTGCAGCGCAAGGGGGATACCGAAGGTTTGACGGAATATCTTGCGCAGTTGGATGACCAGTTGGAGCAGCTTTCACCCCTCCATTATACGGCGAACTTCATTGTCAACACCGTTTTGCAGCGCTATGTAGCCAAGGCGAAAGAGATTGGCGCTGCCTTCCATGCAACGGCTCCGTTACCTGCCGAGCTGTCTATTGATGAGGATGACTTGTGCAGCTTTCTCTTCAACCTGCTGGACAATGCCGCGGAGGGCGCAGCCGGAACACCATCGGGCAAGCCGCGGGAAATTCGTTGTTCCTTGCAAATTCGCCAAGGCTACCTTGCCATCCGCTGCGAGAACACATTCAGCGGTGTGGTTGCCCTCGACGAGGAGAACAATTTGCTGACCACAAAGACTGCATCTGCCGACCACGGCTACGGACTAATTCAAATGCGCAGGATTGCTGCCAAATACGGCAGCACCCTTTCCGTCAGCTACAATGCGGAGCGTTTCACAGTCATGACCGCCCTCAAGCTGCCTTAAAACAAAAAAACGGACGCATGGGGAGACTTCCCATACGTCCGTTTTTTCATCGCTCATTCAGATATCGCACAAACTGTTCCCTGAATCGTTCGGCATACTTCCGCCCGATGGGCAGTTTCAAATGTTCAAGGGAAACAGTGCGGCTGCTGACTTCCCGCACACACGCCAGATTCACAAGAAAGCTGTTGTGGCAGCGGCAGAACTGCTCTGCCGGTAGATTTCCCTCGATTTCGGTCAGGCTCAGAGGGTAAAACTGCTCCCCGCTTTCCATATGAAACAGGCTCCCGTGGTCGCGGCTCTCCACATAGCGAATGTCTTCCAGCGGCAGCACCGCCATGCGCCCGCCCACCTTAATGGAAAAGGTTTTCGGTCGGTGATGGAGCCGCAGGTCGGTTTCAATGGCTCGTTTCAGTTCCGCTTTCGATACCGGCTTGAACAGATACTGAATCGGTCGGACCTCGTAGCCGTCTTTCAGATACTCCGAACTACCTGTGAGGAACAGAATACTGGTACGGTCATCTGTCATGCGCAGCTTTTTCGCAAGCTCCATGCCGCTCTCGCCGTCCATGAGAATGTCCAGGCAAAGCAGGTCAAACCGGTCGCCGGTCAGCAGCTGCGTTTCCAGTTCCTCTGCCGAGGAAAATGCAGCGATATGATGTTCGATTTCCAGGTCGGTGAGGACTTCGCCGCACAGTGCCGCCGCTTCCTCCCTCGTATCCTTTTGATCTTCGCAGACCGCCACTGTATACATCGCTCATCACCTCCCGGAGATCAGATAGATTTTAGCACAGATTTTATTTTTTTACAACAAAGCCGTTTGTTCGGACATTTCAAGCATCGACGGATCAGCGCGCAAGCGACATGGAGTAACGGCGACTGATTCAGTTAAGGAAATGATTGTCCTGGTCATGTTATGCCGCTAAGAAAACTATCTGGATGTGTAATGACTGAACACCGCTTTGTGTTGCTCAAAGTACCATATTTTCTTTTTCCATCGGCTCATTATGCCGTTGGAAAATTTTTTTGAAAATTTTTGCCGAAACTTTGCCAAAACCGCACCTTCCATTCGGGATAGAAGCGAAAGGGGAAGAAAGCCGACCTCTCGGTGCATGAGAGGAGGTGAACAACTCTTGGAGCTGACACCATCCCAAAAGAAAACCGTTAGACATCAGTTCGACAGCTTTTGCAGGAAGGTTCTGCGTGAAGAAGCCCGCGATTATGAGCGTCATATCGCGTGGCGTTCCGACTATGAGGTATCCCTTTCGGAGCTGTCAGAGGAGCAGGAGCGCCAAATGTATGTGCTGGACGAGTATCCGTCCGAGCAGATGCATTTCCATGTGCAGGGCTATGATGTGGCAATCGAAAACGAAGATCTCGCCAACGCCCTGACGGTGCTGCCGGATGACAAGCGTGACATTGTTCTGCTTGCGTATTTCCTTGATATGACCGATCAGGAAATCGCGGACAAGCTGGATATGGTACGCCGCACCGTGCAATACAAGCGTGCTCAGTCCCTCAAGGAATTGAAAAAAGAAATGGAGGTTACGGAAGATGGCGCGCAATCTGAGTAATGCCGCTGCATCTCTGCTGCCTTACTCGACCATCGAAGCGGCAGCGTCCGGCAATGTGGACGCGATCAATGCTGTGCTGAAGCACTATGAGCGTTATATTGCGGCTCTGGCAACCAGAACCCTGTATGACGAAAACGGTGTTCCGCACCTTTGCCTCGATGAAGAAAAGGTATGCAGGATGCGAACCAAGCTGATTACCAAGATTCTTGACTTCAAGGTAAACAAAACAGCCTAAAAATCCACAGCAGCCCGTGCAGGAGCGTGTCCCCCTTTCCACGCTTCTGCAACGGGCTATTCGTGCATCCGCGAGGAAAGGTTCTTATCGCCTGATGGGAGCCTTTCCCGGCTGATCCACAGCCAAATATCACACGCGCCTGAAAGCGCGGATATGCTGCACCTTGAAAAATTCATAGGCAACCGGATAACGAACCCGAATGAAGCACAGCCCGGCAAATGGCGCGCCATGATCCACACAGAAAGGAAACTTTGGGTGAGCGATACAGCCAGTTTGCAGATGTGAGTGGCACCGCATTTGGCAACGACCTTCATTCGGATAATGATACTCCCGCGTTGAACGCCCTCAAAGCATTGCGCGGCGCACCCATCAGCATGGGCCGGGGTGAGACTCCCGTGGGCGGCTGCCAGCGGCCATCCGGTTTTGCCAATAACAATTTACAAATGAGGCGAAAACTATCATGAGTATCAGGGCGGCGCTATATTGCCGCGTAGATTGGAGAATTTCTGTTGAAAATGAAACACAAGGGAGAATATCTGCGGTGACTGTCCATCATATTTTCGGCTCATATCCCATAAGCATATAAGGAAGGGGGCTAAGACAGTGACGGAGGTTGATCGCGAGATTGCTTTGGCTTTATTAAAACGACTATGGAAGCGGGAGTTGATTTCGGAAGAAACGTATGTTTCTGCCAGCAGCTCCCGTTTTTTTGACAAACGGCAATTTACATCTGATACTGAAACCGTCAACAAAATAACTGAGGAGGTCAGTACGGATGGTAACAATTAGATGGCTTCGAGAGCAGATTCGGCAGGGAAAAACCATTTACGATCTGCCACTCCGGGTTACGTTCTACGCGCGTGTTTCTACGGAAAAGGTGGAGCAGCAGGGTAGTTTGGAAAACCAGATCCAATACTACACAGAGTTCATTCAAAAGAACCCGAATTGGACCTATGTTCCCGGCTACATTGATGAAGGTATTTCTGGAACGAGCACTTATAAGCGTGACAGTTTTCTGCGCATGATCGAGGATGCCAAACGAGAGATGTTTGACTTCATTATCACAAAAGAAATATCCCGTTTTTCCCGCAACACACTGGACAGTATCCAGTATACACAGGAGCTGCTGGACAACAATGTGGGTGTACTGTTCCAAAATGATAATATCAACACACTGGACAGCGATAGTGAGTTTCGGCTGATCGTCATGGCCGGCGTGGCACAGGACGAAGTTCGAAAACTATCCGAGCGGTTAAAATTTGGTTTTCGGCAGTCCATCAAGAACGGCCATGTTTTGGGAAATAATCGCTTATGGGGTTACGATAAGAAGGACTGCAAGCTGACAATCATCCCGGAGCAGGCAGAAGCGGTCAAGCTGATTTTTCAGCTCTATGCCACCGGAAACTATGGCCTGCGCAAGTTATCACAGGAGCTGACTCGCCGTGGATACACAAGTCTTTTGGGAAACGAGTTCAATTCCGTCACCATCGGCCATATTCTGCAAAACCCCAAGTACAAGGGGTGGTACTGCGGCAATAAGACACAATCCTTAGACTATCGGAAGAAAAAAACGGTATTTCTTGATGAAAGCGAGTGGGTAACATACCCAGATCCTAATATCCCGGCGATTGTATCGGAAGAACTTTGGAATCAGGCAAATGAGATATTCAAGAAACGCAGTGCCAGAACGAAAGCTTACGGCGTTGGTTACCAAAGCAAGTATCCATACAGCGGGAAAATCATTTGCGGAAAGCATGGAACCACCTTTCATCGGCAGAGCTTCAAAACTGTGGAGGGACACACAGAATACTGGCAGTGCAGGATGTACCGTGAGCGCGGAAAAGCTGGATGCGATTTGCCGACGCTCCAAACGAAGGAGCTGGACGCAATTCTGGCAGACCAATTCCAAAAGCTGGTGAAAAATCAAAAGCAGATCGTCCGACTTGTAATGGACAGTGTTTCCGGCGTTCAGCAGAAGCATGATTACTCCGGGCAAATCACCCAGTTGAACACCCAGATCAGCCAACTGGAGGGAAAAAAGGATAAGCTGCTGGAACTCAGTATCGCCAACGCAATCACAATTCAGGAATTCAAAAAGCGCAATAACCGCTTCAATGAACAGATTGCGGATATGCAGGAGCAGATGATTTCTTTACAAAAGCTGGAGGAAAATGGCTCAGCTTCGGGTATTGACTTGTCCGCAGTTGAACAGGCGCTTTGGCAGGAGCTTTCCTTTCAGGATATCATCTCGACGGAGGTTGTTGCGTCAATCCTCGACCATGTGGTTGTTTGCGAGGGCAGCACGAAACAGCGAATTGATCTGGAACTCTATTTAAGGCTGGGGCAGACCGCTTCAGTCACTTTTTCACGAGAGCGATTTGCATTTTGGAACACATCTTCTTGACAATGTGGGCGACGAGGCGCAGGTTGTGCTCAACGAGCATATTGCGCGCCTCCAGATCGCCCGCAAGCATCTGCTCAACATATTTCTTCTCCTCCTGCGCAGAAAGCGGACGCGGGAACGAGCCGCCCGACAGGTGAAGCGAGAGCAGCATGGCGTGCGACAGCAGATAAAGTGCGATCGAAAGCATAAAAACTCCTCCTCTTTTCTTCATTTTATGGGCAGACGGGAAGTCCCTATGCGCAGCGCAAAGCGCGGCAATATGCCGCGCAGACTCCCCTGCATTTTGCACAAAACATCTCAATTGTGCAAAATAACGCCGCATTTATTTTATTTTTCTTCCGCAAATTGTGAATTTTTTCCTCACTCTATTGATTTTCGGCATTCAAGCGCTATACTAAAACCAACTACAGAAAAAGGAGGAACTTTTTCATGCCCGCACGTAAAAATACTGCACGGCTTTCCAAAAAGCCGCCGCTGTCACCGCAGGAACTCAAACAGATCGACGCTTTCTGGCGCGCAGCAAACTATCTGACCGCCTGCCAGCTCTATCTTCTCGACAACCCGCTTTTGGAGCGCCCGCTGCGTGAAAGCGACCTGAAGCAGACCATCGTCGGCCACTGGGGCACCTGCCCGGGGCAGAACTTCATCTACACGCACTTGGATCGCGTCATCAAGCGCGACGACCTTGACATGATCTATCTCTCCGGCCCCGGCCACGGCGGCAACGCCATGGTTGCGCAGGACTGGCTGGACGGCAGCTACACGGAAGTCTACCCCAACATCACCCGCGACAAGGAGGGCATGCAGAGGCTCTTCAAGCGCTTCTCCTTCCCCGGCGGCATTCCCAGCCATGTGGCGCCCGAGACTCCCGGCTCCATCCACGAGGGCGGCGAATTGGGCTATTCCCTCGCCCACGCCTTCGGCGCCGTGGCGGATAACCCCGATCTCATTGCAGCCTGCGTCGTCGGCGACGGCGAGGCCGAAACCGGCCCGCTGGCGACCTCGTGGCACGGCAACAAATTTATGAATCCGATCACCGACGGTGCGGTGCTGCCGATCTTGCATCTGAACGGTTTTAAAATCGCCAACCCAACCATCTTCTCCCGCATGAGCCACGAAGAGATTGAATGCTTCTTCCGCGGCTGCGGCTGGGAGCCACGCTTTGTGGAAGGCAGCGAGCCTGAGCTGATGCACCAGCAGATGGCCGCTGCGCTCGACTGGGCGATCCGCGAGATCCACCGCATTCAGCGCACCGCGCGCAAGAGCGGCAAGGCAAGCCGCCCGCACTGGCCGATGCTCGTACTGCGCACGCCCAAGGGCTGGACGGGGCCGAAGGAAGTCGACGGCCTGCCGGTCGAAGGCTGCTGGCGCGCCCATCAGGTGCCCATTTCCATGGGTGCGGAGGAAAAGGCGCATCTGCCGCTGCTTGAGAGCTGGCTGCGCTCGTACAAGCCCGAAGAGCTCTTCCATCAGGACGGCACGCCGGTGGAGCTGGTCGCGTCCTTCCCGCCCACAGGCGCGCGCCGCATGGGTGCGAACCCGCACGCGAACGGCGGTCTCCTGCTGCGCGATCTGCGCACGCCGGACTTCCGCGATTACGCGGTCGATATACCCTCTCCCGGCGCGGTAGAGGCACAGGATATGTACGTCCTCGGCACCTATGTCCGCGATGTGATGAAGCTGAACATGGACGCGCGCAACTTCCGCATTTTTGCGCCCGACGAAACGGCTTCCAACCGCTTGCAGGCCGTCTTTGAGGTCACCGGCCGCCGCTTCCTCGACGAGCAGATCGAGGGCATCGACGACCACCTCGACCCCGACGGCCGCGTGATGGACTCCATGCTCTCCGAGCATTTCTGCGAAGGTTTCCTCGAAGGATATCTGCTCACCGGCCGGCATGGCTTTTTCGACAGCTACGAGGCGTTTATCCGCATTGTGGACTCAATGTTCTCCCAGCATGCCAAGTGGCTCAAGATGTGCAATGAGCTGCCTTGGCGGCAGGATATTGCATCGCTCAACTATATCCTCGCCTCGAATGTCTGGCAGCAGGATCACAACGGCTTCACGCACCAAGATCCGGGCTTTCTCGACCACGTGGCGAACAAGAAGGCCGATGTGGTGCGCATGTATCTGCCGCCCGACGCCAACTGCCTGCTCTCCTGCTTCGACCACTGCATCAAGAGCCGCAACTATGTAAATGTCATCGTGGCGAGCAAGCACCCGCGCCCGCAGTGGCTCACGATGGAACAGGCCGTGAAGCACTGCACGCAGGGCATCGGCATCTGGGAATGGGCGTCGAACGACCAGGGGCAGGAGCCGGACATCGTGATGGCCTGCTGCGGCGACACGCCGACGCTTGAAACGCTCGCCGCCGTAACGATCCTGCGCCGCGAGCTGCCGGAGCTCAAGATCCGCGTGGTGAACGTGGTCGACCTCATGAAACTCCAGCCCCACACCGAGCACCCGCACGGTCTGACGGACGAGGAGTACGACACGCTCTTCACCAAGGATAAGCCCATCATCTTCGCCTATCACGGCTATCCTACGCTGATCCACGAGCTGACCTACCGCCGCCACAACCGCAACCTGCATGTGCGCGGCTACAAAGAAGAGGGTACGATCACGACCCCGTTCGACATGCGCGTGCTCAACGACATCGACCGCTTCGATCTTGTCATCGACACGGTGCGCCGTCTGCCGCAGCTCGGCAACCGCGGCGCCTACCTCGTCCAAAAAATGAACGACAAGCTTGTCGAGCACCGCCAGTATATCAAGGACAACGGCATCGACCTGCCCGAAGTGCGCGCGTGGAAGTGGAACGACGGCAAGGGCATCGAGTCGTAAGAGAGGAGATTGCGTTATGCGCATTGCAATTCCCGTTGCGGGAGAAACCGTCGCGTCGCCGCTGGGCGATGCAGAGGGCTTCCACTTCTATGAGGACGACCACGGCCGCATCGTGCGGCACTTTCTCGTGCCGATGGAAGAACGCGGCACGAAGGCCGCCATCGACCTTTTGGAGCGCTATGGCATCGACGCGCTGCTCTGCGGCACGATCGGCGAAAGTGAGCGCATCGCCGTTGGCACGGCGGGTCTGATGCTCTTTCCCGGCTATGCCGGCGAAGCGGACGAGGCCGCGCTGCATTTTTTAAGCGGCAGCATCGTTTCCGACCCGAACAACCACTGCAACGCCTGCGGCTTCAAGGGCGCATGCTCGCTGAAGGACAAGGGCGGCTGCGGCAAATAAAGCAAAAAAGGAGCAAGCCAAAGGGCTTGCTCCTTTTTTACGAATGCTGTTATGATGCGGGGCGCGTGGTGACAAGGTAATCCGAGTTGATCCAACCGAACTGTCCGCCTACGGAGACGAACGTCCAACCGTCCTGCTTGGCAGCCGCCTGCACCTCGGTGCCGAGGGAAACGGTCGTGATCTTGTCATAGCTCGTACCGGGGCCGCTGCGCAGATTCACGCCGCCTGTGGTGTAGTAGATGTAATACTTATCGTAAACCGAATTCGGCTTGACCGCAACTTCCGTGTGACCCGTGAGGTCGAGCCAATCGATCTTTTCGCTGTTCGTGCTGTCATTGCCCTGCGTGCCGCCGGTTTCACCGGCATCGCCGTCCAGCAGGCCGTCCTCACCGTTGGTAAGCTGATTGTCCTCGCCCGTCTGCGAGCCGCCGCGCAGCTGCTCGATCTTTGTCTGTGCATCGGCAAGGTCGCGGCGCGCGCCCTTGAGCTTGAAGGACAAAACGATCACCGTGATGAAGAGCACCAGCGAAAGCGCCAGAAGCCCCATAAAAAGCGTGTAAAGCGGATTGCGCCGCGGCTTGCGGCGGCTGACCCGACGTCCTTCCATAAATGATACCCCCTTATCGGTTTGTTTCTCTTTATTGTACATAATTTTCGCAAGTTATGTCAAGTGGCTTTCCCGTTTAGACGCAGAAATTCATAAAAAGTTCCCGCCCGGCGTAAAAAAAGGAGATGGCCAAGGCCATCTCCTTTCAGTGGATTCACTTTTTGTTCGCGCGCTCCTTGCGCCGCTCGAGAAGCTCCTTGGGCTCCGCCTCGGCAAGCTTGCGCTCGCGGCGCTCGAGCACCTCCTTGGGCTTTTCGGTGATCGCGCCAGCCGCCTTGAGGGATTCCTTCGTCGCCACCGGGCCGACCAGCTCGTAGATGAGCACGGAGAAGAGAATGATGTTGCGGATCAGCTCGCCGTCCGCGCCGAGTACCTGTGCGCTCACGCACATACCGAGCGCCACGCCCTCCTGCGGCAGCAGCATCACGCCGAGGTACTTCTGCACCGTATGGTCGCAGTGTACCGCCTTGGCGGACCAGCGCGCGCCGAGGTACTTACCGGCCGAACGCGCGATGATGTACACAACGCCGATGAGCACGAGCACGCCTTGAGAAAAGACGCTCAGGCGCAGGTTTGCGCCGCTCACGACAAAGAACACCGCGAGCATCGGCGTGCTCCACTTGTCTGCGCGATCCATGAGATCGTCGGACAGGGGGCAGATGTTGCAGAACACCGTGCCGAGCATCATGCACACGAGCAGCGGAGAGAAGCCGCACTCCACGCCTGCAACGGTAAACTCTACCGCGGAGAGGCCGACCATCAGGAAAATGAATGCAATGCTCAGCGACAGACGGTTGGAGTTCGAGCGGAACATCGTTTCAAGCTTCGTCAGGACAAAGCCTGCGATCGCACCCAGCAGCAGCGAGCCGACGATCTCGATGAGCGGAGAGAGCAGGATGCTCGCAACGCTGAACTGCGCGCTGTCCATCGCGCGGGCAATGCCGAAGGACACAGCAAACGCGATGAGACCCACCGCATCGTCGAGCGCGACGATCGGCAGCAGCAGGTCAGTGAGCTCACCCTTGGCCTTGTACTGGCGCACGACCATCAGCGTGGTCGCCGGTGCGGTAGCCGTGGCGATGGCGCCGAGGGTGATCGCTGCGGGAACAGAGAGCACATCAGGGCGCAGGAAGTGGAACACAACAAGTGCAATATCAACAAAGGCCAGCGCGGCAAGTGCCTGCAGAACGCCGATGACCATGGCCTGCTTGCCGGTCTTTTTAAGCTGGCTGAGACGGAACTCATTACCAATGGAAAACGCGATAAAGCCCATCGCCACATCGGAGATCATGCTCAGCGTCTCGACCTGATCGTAACCTGCAAAGCCGAGGCCGGGAACGCCGAGACGGCCCAGCACGAACGGTCCGATCAGAACACCCGTCACAAGAAATGCCGTGACGTCAGGCAGGTGCCAGCGGCTGAAAATACGCGTCATCAAAAGCCCTGCGAGCAACGCAAAGGCCAGATTCAAGATGGCTGTCATAGTTACACCCTCATAACAAATAATGCTGGACGATCAATCCGCCCAAGGCTTGTATTGTAGTATATTCGCGTACGAAATGCAAGCACTTTCTGCAAGTTTTCTGTCAAATACAGAAAAAGCGACAGCTTTTTGAGAAAAAGCTGTCGTTTGGTTTCGTTTGCTCCGATTCAGTCCGTATTCACGCGCACACCGGTAAAATAGCTGTTGCCAAATCCATCGGTGTATACGCCGCGCAGCGTATCGCGCAGCAGGTGCGCCGTGCCGTCAAAATACACCGGCGAGAGCGCCATATCGTCGAAGAGCATCATCTCCGCATCGTGAAGAAACGCTGTGCGCGCCACAAGGTTTTCCGATGCCGCTGCTACACCGATCAGCACATCGTAAGTGCCGTTTTCATAGTTGATCAGGTTCTGCTCGCTCTCGCTGCACCAGCGGTCAAGAAAGCCCATCGCATCATCATAGAGTGCGGTGATCTTTTGCAGCGCAAGCTCATAATTTTTCGCTTCCATGCGCGCATTGTATTCCGCCTGCGTCACGCCGCGCAGCATCACCGTCACGCCGAGCGTCGTACTCCACATGTTCTGCAGCGCCGCAGCCACGGCGTCATTTTCCGTACCGGTGACATACAAAAGCTCGATCGGCGGGAACATGCTCGTGCTGTAATAGCCCGCGTAGCTCAGCTCCTCACGCGCTTCCGCCTGCCGCGCGTTCACGTCTTCCTCATCAATGCTGCGAAGCACGCCGCCGGTCGTGCGGAAGTCATCGTCCGTTTCACCGGAATCTGAAATGCCGTAGGGAACAAGCCCCGTGGCAGGCGTATTTTCCGCGCCGCCTGCTGCCGCAGCGGCCGCACGGTCGATGGCAAGATCGAATGCCTCGCGGATATGTTCGTTTGAGAAGAGGTCGCTCTCGTGGTTATAAAGCACGCACGCCGTTGCATACACCGCCGTCGGCTTCCAGTTTTCATCTTGTGAAAGTTCGGCGATCACACTGTCGGGCAGGTGGGCGATATAGTCAATGTCACCCGCCTCGTAAAGCTTCCACGCCTCTTCCGAGCCGGAAGCAAAAACAAAGCCAAGCTCATCTGGGCCAACCAGACGCGCTTCGTAATACTCCTCGTTGCGCACCGCCGTCAGCTTGCTGCTCTTGGACCACGCGCTCACATGATATGCGCCGTTGCTCACAACATTCGGCATATCAAAGCCGGCGCCGTCTTCCGTCAAATCGCGGCGCAGCGGCATCGTGGCGACCGCCGTGCAGATACCCTCGATAAAGTACGCGCAAGGCGCGCTCAGTGTAACGACAAAGGTGGATTTATCCTTGGCAGAGACCTGAAGCTTTGCCTTGTTGCCGGTTTCGCGCACCTCGTCGTAGCCTGCCACCACGCTCATCAGCGAATGGTTCGGAGAATTGGTCGCAGGGTCGGCCAGGCGCTGCCAGGCATAGACAAAATCGTCCGCCGTCACCTTCTCCCCGTCCGACCAGCGCGCGGTAGAGCGCAGCGTGAAGCGGTAGGTCACGGTGCCGTCATAGTTCGTTTCCTCGGTATATTCCTTCGCCATGCCGTTGGTGAGCATCACCTCGCCGCTGCCGTCGTCGCTCTCGCGCATCAGGTTTTCGTACAGGGCATGAAAAATGCTGTCGGCGTCCGTATCGGTGTTCATCGCGGGATCGAGCGAGTCGATCGCGCCGCAGACGCTCACGTTGAGAACGAGCTTTTCATTCCCCTGTTTTTTATTGCCGCAGCCGGACAACAGCCCAAGCAGCAGCGTTGTGCCAAGCAGCAGCGCTGCGATCCGTTTTATCGTTTTCATAGTCTCTCCTATTAGCAAAAGCGCGGTAAGCCGCCGCTCCAGTATCGTAACATGCGCTTCATTATAGCGAAATTTTCTGCTCTTGTAAAGGCAGGAGCGTGAAAAGTTACAATTTGTTACCAAATTATCGCCGCTGGCCTATGCAAAAAGGAGCATCTCTTAAAAAAGAAATGCTCCCTTTTGTTCTGCTCCCATGCAGCGGAAAGTCGCTCCGTCAACCTTCGACCAGCTTTCCGTTCTCGTCCAGATGCGCCTTTTTCACCTCGCCGCCGGTGTACTTGGCGATCGCGTCCAGACGCATGCCGGAAGGATAGTCCGACACAAGCGTATAGGCGACGCCGCGCCGCTTGGCGCGCCCCGTGCGGCCGATGCGGTGCACGTAATATTCGTTTTCGAGCGGCACATCAAAGTTGAATACCGCGTCCACATCGTCCACGTCGATGCCGCGCGCGGCCACATCGGTCGCAACAAAGACCGGCAGCTCGCCGCGGCGGAAGCGCGCCATGACGGCCTCGCGCTTTTTCTGCGGAATATCACCGTGAATGCAGTCGACATCGAGTCCTTCCATCATCAAAAACGCCTTGAGCCGCTCCGCCATGCCCTTCGTGTTGCAGAAGGCCATCACGCGCTCGTGCCCCTCGGCGCGAATGATCTGCGCCATAACATGCGCCTTGTCGTTCTGGCCCACGTCGATGCGATACTGCGCGATGTCGGGCTTGTTCTCTTCTTTCGCCTGCACGGTGATCTCCTCGGGGTCGCGCTGATACATCCAGCTGATGTCCATGACCTCGCGCGAGATGGTCGCGGAGAACATGCCGAGGTTGCGGCGGCTCTTGAGCTTGTCGAGAATGCGCGTCACATCGTGGATAAAGCCCATGTCGAGCATGCGGTCGGCCTCGTCGAGCACAACGGTCTTGACATTGTCGAGCTTGACGGTGCGGCGCTTCATGTGGTCGCTCAGGCGGCCGGGGGTGGCGACAACGATCTGCGGACGCTTTTTGAGCGCGTCGATCTGCTTGCCGATGGGCGCGCCGCCGTAGAGACACACAATGCGCACGCCCGGAAGATATACGCACAGGTCGCGCAGCTCGTTTGTGATCTGCATGGCGAGTTCGCGCGTGGGCGCTAAAATGACCGCCTCGGTCTCCTCGCTGCCCGGTTCGATATGCTCAATGATAGGAATGCCGAAGGCGAAGGTCTTGCCCGTTCCGGTGGGTGCCTTGGCAATGACGTCCTTCCATTCGCGCATCGGCGGAATGCAGCCCGCCTGCACGGGGGTGCTCTCCTCGATATTCTTCTTTTTCAGCGCGCGCTGTACCTCTTCCGTGAGGCCGAGCGAATCAAAGCGCACGCCCTGTGTGAATTCCATAGCGTTTTCCTCTGTTTTCTCATATTTTCAGTCATGCACGATTATATCATAGCTGTCAATACTGGGGAAAAGCACCGCCTGACGCAAAAAAGGGACAGCTTCGCTGTCCCTTTTTTGAAATATTTCACTTGTGTTCTACGTGCCAGATCGTGTCGGCGTACTGCGCGACGGCGCGGTCGGCAGCGAAGATGCCGCTGCGCGCGATGTTGAGAAGCGACTTGCGGTTCCAGTCCTCGCTCCTTGCATAGGTCTCCGCCATGCGCTGCTCGGCGGCGCAATAGGACGCGAAGTCCTGCAAGAGCATATACTCGTCGTTCAGCAGCAGGCGCGAGGCAAGATCCTCGTAGGTGTTGCCATCGGAAAAGCCCTGCTTGAGCTTGTCGATCACGCAGCGCAGGTTCTCGTCGCGCGCGTAGAGCTTCTGCGGGGTGTAGCCCTCGCGCTTCAAGCGTACGACCTCGTCGGCGTGCAGGCCGAAGAGGAACATGTTCTCATCGCCGAGCACCTCGTGCATCTCGACATTTGCGCCGTCGAACGTGCCGACGGTCAGCGCGCCGTTCATCATGAACTTCATGTTGCCCGTGCCGCTGGCTTCCTTGCCGGCGGTGGAGATCTGCTGGCTCACCTCGCTCGCGGGCATCAGATGCTCGGCGAGCGACACGCGGTAGTTTTCAAGGAATACCACTTGCAGCTTGTCGCGGCAGATGGGGTCCGCATTGATCTCGGCCGCCATGGAGTTGATGAGGCGAATGATGCGCTTGGCGACGGCATAGCCGGGCGCGGCCTTCGCGCCGAAGAGGAACACGCGCGGCTGCATGGCGCGGCCGGGGTCGTTTTGCAGCTGCTGATAGAGGTAGAGAATGTGCATCGCGTTCAAAAGCTGACGCTTATACTCGTGCAGGCGCTTGACCTGCACATCAAAGATCGCATCGGTATTGAGCACAACGCCCTGCGTCTTTTTGACGTAGGCGGCAAAGTCCAACTTGTTGGCACGCTTAATCTCGCCGAGACGGTCGAGCACGGCGGTGTCGTTCGCGTAGGATTCAAGCCTTTTGAGCGCCTCGGGGTGCAGCAGATACTCATCTCCGCCCGCAAGCGCGCGCACCAGCTCGTCGAGCCGCGGATTGATTTGCGCGAGCCAGCGGCGGTGGTCGATGCCGTTTGTCACGTTCTTGAACTTTTCCGGCTCCATGGCGCACTGATATTTGAAAACATCGTTGCGCAGAATGTCGGAATGCAGGGCGCTCACACCGTTCACGGCCATGCCGCCGGCGATGCAGAGGTTCGCCATGCGCACCTGACCGTCCCAGATGATGGCAAGCTCGCTCGTTTTGGCGGGGTCGTGGTAGTAGTTTTCGATCTTTTCCTGATAGCGGCGCGCGATCTCCGCGAGGATCAGCCAGATGCGAGGCAGCAGCGACTGCATCAGCTCCTGCGGCCAGCGCTCAAGCGCTTCGGCAAGCACCGTGTGGTTCGTATAGGCGACGGAATGGGTGGTGATGTGCCACGCCGTATCCCAGTCGAGGCCCGCATCGTCCATCAGAATGCGCATCAGCTCGGGAATCACAAGCGCAGGGTGCGTGTCGTTGATCTGGATCACATTCTTTTCGTGGAAGTTCTCCGCCGTACCGTAGACCTCGATGTGCTTGCGCACGATAGACTGCATCGTGGCCGAAATGAAGAAATACTGCTGCTTTAAGCGCAGGCTCTTGCCCTCTGGGTGGTTGTCCTCGGGGTAGAGCACCTTGGCGATGGTCTCCGCCATGGCGTGCTGCTCCTGCGCGCGCAGGTACTCGCCCCGGGAAAAGAGCGACATATCGAGCGGCACGGGAGACTTTGCGTCCCAGAGGCGCAGCATATTCACGTGATTCGTTCCATAGCCCGCGATCTCCATGTCACAGGGAATGGCAAGCACCTCAGTCGCACCCTCTGGCACGACGTGCAGCCGCCCGCCGTCCCAGAACTGGCGGATCGTACCGCCAAAGCGCACGGTTTCGGTCTCCTGCGGCTTCGGCAGCAGCCACGCCCCGCCGAGATCCTTCCAGTTGTCCGGCAGCTCGACCTGCTGGCCATCGACGATGCGCTGGCGGAAAATACCCAGCTCATAGCAGATGGAGTAGCCCGCGGCAGGAATGTCGAGCGTCGTCATGGAATCGAGATAGCACGCGGCAAGGCGGCCGAGACCGCCGTTGCCGAGGCCCGCGTCCGGCTCACATTCAAAGACGTCCGCTGCGCGGAAGCCCAGCTCGTCGAGCGCTTCGGTCAGAATTTCGCCGACG
>ERZ1106976.1988-NODE-1988-length-19206-cov-4.357057_pt1 | contig 19206 bp, 11 predicted proteins | sample MGYA00403687_ERZ1106976 | MGnify/ENA primary metagenome ERZ1106976 (study PRJEB35170, sample SAMEA104062446) | human gut metagenome | biome: human gut; feature: human-associated habitat; material: faeces | place: Denmark | collected 2013-02-22 ... | reverse complement strand
TTTAACAATTAAATTCTACGCCTTTTGATACTTCAAATAAATCATTTCCGTTTTCTGGACTAATACTTTTGTAAAATAGCTTTTATCCGTAAATCCGGTCATAGCGGCAATATCGTCTATCGAAAGAGAACGGTCCATCAGAAAGCTTTTACTCTTCATAATTCTTATTTTATTAATATAATCGGTTATACTGCACTGCATTTCTTCACGGAATATTTTGCTGATATACGATTTACTCATATACACATGATCGGATAAATCGTCAAGCGATATGTCCTGCGAATAGTTTTCTTTAATGTAAGTTATTATTTTATAAATAATATCGGTATGCTTGATTTTGCTGAAATTGAATATATAGTTTATAAATCGGTCAAACGTCTTTTCAATACACCTGGACATATCCTCGATACTGTTAAAGTTATTCATTTCCTTAAAATAATCCGCATTAATTAGAAATATCTGTTCTGCATCGATTCCTCTGTCAACGGCAATCTGAGAAAGAAATACGATAATTTCCAATATTCTGTTTTTGGCAATTTCAATATTATCTTTATAATTTGTATAGATCCAAGCAGTAAACTGACCGAAAAAATCTCTAAGTAAATCAGGATCTTGTTGCTTTATCACATCGTTGAGCTGATTCTGAATTTCAAAAAAATCCCTGCTATTAGAGATACGCTTTTCAGCAGATTTATATATCTCATTTAAAATAATCATCGATCCCTGCGTATCAAAAGAATCGGAATGTATTTTTAAAGGAGCAAAGATCTTGACTGCCAACATAGAAAGCGCTTCCATTTTCTCAATGGTAATAGAGGGTATACGGTTTGATAATTGCGATAACTCATAATTCTCTATAGAAAACGGACCGATTATGATTCCCACCTCTCCATGGCTGAAATCCTCCTCCTGGGATATGGCAATAAAAGTCGCTCCGATAGGACAATAATACTCATATTTCCCGCCATATATCTGCGATTCATAGCAGCCATACAGGTGCGTGTTACGAAAATCACATACTTCGGGGCAATTTTTACAAAAATGCTTATTGTCTGTAAATTCCTTTTGCTTTATATTAAACTTATTACAACCTACATCAGATAAAGTTGAAAGATATCTCAAATATTCATCCGTATTTTCTTTTATCATAATTGAAATCCCTTATGACTCACAAAAAACCTCAAATCTCTTTTTAACATAAGACACCATTACTCATAAATTTTATATTTATGCACTGCAGTTATGATGATAAAGTTTTTGCACACGCTTTCGTATACAATGCTTTTTGCATTATCGCAAAACAGCAAGAATGGTTTCGGCGATCGATGCCATTCCTTTGTCTCCGGGATGTTTTGCTGTATTCTCCGATGTAACAATATGCTGCTTTCCATCGTTTCCCGTAACTGTCGTATTCATTCCGCATTGATAATCATTTCTGCCGCGTATATCTTTTAAACTGACAAAAGATACACTGCAAATTTCCGCTACGTTTTTTTTGATCTCGCCTCGTTCTTCATCCCAAAAATCATCTATAATCAGGATTTCCGCATTAGGGCATTTTTCTTTGATATAATGGATCATATATTCAAAATCGGATTGGAAAGTCACAAGATCATCACAGTATTCACTCAACTGAACTGTGACTAAATCCAGATCAGCATCAAGCTTGGAATCAAGTATCTGAAGTGTCTGTACACGATCGGAGGAGGTAATTTCCCAAACTGAAAAATTATAAGCATTTCCTGCTACATCACCGTATATATCCTTAAGTCCTGCCGTTACACGATGAAAGTAATCCATCTCAGGAGAGGATGCCCCCATTCCGGAATCACTCCACCAATAATCACATATAGGCTGAACAGTAATGCTGTTACCGATTGCAAGATACTTATAAACATCCTGGGAATCGTTATGGTTTTCACCGACCGCACCGATAAAAACATCGTCTACATATACACTGGCGCTGTCGGATTTCATAAGGGTAACATCGATTTGAGTAATATTATCCTTGATTTCCAGAAAGCCCTCAATATAAGACCACTCGTTGGCAGCGCCGCCTTCCGCATAGTAGGCATATTCTATCGAACCATCGCTTTTTATCATCGCGGAAGCAAGAGAGACTTTTCCGTAAACCCATGCGCTGATTTTATATGTTTCGCCTTTTTTTACAGAGATCCATTTCGTATATTTAGCATGAGTATTATCGAGAAGAAGAGATTTTGTACCGCTATGTACGACATCATCTGCTATCGTAACAGGTGTATCACCGAATTCTATCCAATTTTCGCCGTCGTTCTCAAAGCCGGGATTATCGATAATATTCTCTCCCACCGGCTGCGGATTGTTTTCTTCCGGAGGCGTGAGTAGTTCGTCATTCGGATCTGTTGCCGCTGGAGGTTCTGTTTCATAGGCAGCAAGTATCCTGTCGGCAATTGCCGCCATGCCCTTATCTCCGGGATGTCCTGCGACGCCTGCATGTGTCACGGTATGTTCCGAAGCGTCATCACCATATACTACAGTATTCATTCCGCAGTTATATTCACTTTTTCCGCGCACATCTTCAAGACTGACAAAGGTCAATCCGCAGCGATCTGCAGCCGATTTTTTTAATGCCCCGCGTTCGGCAAAATAATAGTCATCTAAAATCAGGATTCGTGCTTTTGGACACTTATTCTGAATATAACGAATGAGGTATACGAAATCATTTTCCAATCCGTTAAGAGTTGCAGTTGCGTTTTCGCTCAGTTGAATCGTAATCAGATTCAGATCTTCTGCAAGCATGGAGTCCAATATTGAAAAAGTTTGAGAGCGTTCCTTGGACACCGTTATTTCCCATACAGAAAAATTATATGCCTCCGCCTGTATGTTTTTATATTTTTTCTCAAGTCCGGAGGTTACAAGATGAACATAGTCCTTTTCAGCAGAAGAAGCCGCCATTCCGATCTCATTCCACCAGTAATCGCATTTCTGATGTTTGGTAATGCTGTTTCCGATAGCCAAATATTTATATGTCTCATCGCTGCTACCAGGGGCAACGGTATCCGAAACGGGATTTTGATTTTCTTCTTTTGTTATTATGGTATCATCAGAGATTACTTTTTCTTTGCCGGCGCAGCTGCTCAGCGTAAACAGCAGCAGTATAGAAATCCACGTCATAAAAAAGGTTGACTTTTTCATTGTAATATTTCCCCTGTTCGTAATATAATTTATATCTTTATAATGCTGTCAATCATTAATTACTTCATATATTCAGCATATTATAAAAAACTTAAGGGTATCTCAAAAAATTCAATGTTCATAGACGGCAAAGGGATTTTTACGTCCGTCAAAACAAAAATTTCGCAGACAGCGTATCCATCTGTCAAGGATTTTGCGACGAATGACAGAAAACAGATCGAATCGGATTGGGGGAATGAATTTTTAGAGGTGCCCTTAATTTAAAACAAAATTTTCCTCGCCGGCGGCAAGATTTCTTGCTTTTTAATACTCCTAAACGCTCTCAATAGTTCCGTAACAAGACAGAACATTCGTCAGTGGTAACTACCTGAAAATACCAAGCATGATTCCACTATTATTGTTCCAACTGAAAAAAACATATCTAAAAAACGCGGGTGACTTCGAAAAATCAACAGTTCACATTTTAATACATAATTCTCGAAGTCACCTTTCATTTATCGATTACTTTTCTGTTATAAATTCTTGCCAAAGACATAGATTTTATGAACGAAACGCAAAGCGAATGTTATATGTTATATTTTTGACAAGGCATTATTTATTAGTATCATACCGCTTATCTATCTTACTCTTCAATTCCATAGTTTACCAGTGTCTTGTTCAGCATACGAAGTGTGACACTTTCGTATCTTTTATACCAAGATGCAAAATTGCGGCTCGGCATATTGAGAAATGCAATCAGTCCGTTGCCCATTTCTCCTATCATATAATAATTGAAATAACCAAGATCAAATACTCTTCCCTGACAGATAATATCAAGCATCTCTGCCGATTCATCATCCCTCGAATATCTGGTCTTAAGCGCAGTTTCGTAGTATTCAGGCAACACAGAACGGTGTCCCTCTGCGGCAAGAGCCTCAAGAACAGCGCTTGTACGGGACGGATTATATGCCGATATCGGAACGCCAAACATATTAGTTCCGGCATCAACATTGGTATAATAATATTCAAGAGATGTATCCATTTTGGGCCATGGTATAATTCCGAATTCAATATCAGAGTCCCGCAGTTCCGCAATTCCGTCGATATTGGCATCAATAAATAAAGCTCTGCCATCTCTGAACACATCGTCGGGCTGAAGCTTTGTTTGAGCTACGTCTGCATCCATATCCTTAAATACATAGGAAATTTCATTATCGCTCATATCGTAGAACCAATCCAAAACCTCAATAGTCTCCGGAGTATTCAGACTTATATACGGTATATCATTTTCATCTTTATTCAGAATCGACTGTCCCGCCGTATAGAGAATCTCAATCGGTCCGCCGTATGCACTGGTAACATATCCGTAGCGATCTTCTTCCTTAGTCATTACCGTATCGCCGTTAATATCGTTTTTTGCCTTAGTTGCGTACTCAAGAAATGCATCATAATCCCATTCATTATCTTTTACCATCTGATAAGGAAATTCAAGATTCAGTTGCTTCATAAGATCCTTGTTAAACAGAAGAGCACAGGTAGAACCGGTACACTGATAGCTTATATCTCCGTTCATAACATAAAGCAGATTATTTACAGACAAATTCTTTCTTGCGTTCTGATCCCAATATTCGCGCGTCAGATCAACATATTCCAGATCTTTATTCCAATCAAGAAACAGTCCCGCATTGGCATATACAAAAGCCGCGCGTGCATGCGGAACCACGACGTCATATATATCTTCACCGGACGAAATTACATCCATGGCATCGGTTTCATAATTCCAATTTGAACTCTTTTCACAAGCGATTTCTATCTTTAATTCTTCCGCCACAAGACTGTTTCTTTTATAAACAGCCTCATCTACTCTGTTTTCATCCGAGGACTCAGCAAACAAATCCGAAAGCCATCTCTCATAATCGCGAACTAAAAAAGTAAATTTATATCCCTCATAATCCAAATCTGACGGTAATCCTGCATATTCAAGTAACCCGATATTCGAGGGATCTTTTTCGGAAGATGCTACGCTTCCCGTGTCGGATGAATCGGGAGTTTTCGACGTCGTACAGGCTGCCGCCGAAAACAAAATCACACTCGCCAACAAACACAACATAATCTTTTTCATTTTAATCTCCATTCCGCCTCCCAAGCAGCGACACAAATTGTTTCGGCGTGAAACAGCTGCGCTCCCATACAAGCTAAACATATCTTTTTCACGCTATAAGCTCCACCTTCAAAATTGCGAAAAAATTACTATTTTCGAATTATAATAATCTTTTCCTATTTCTTACAGCTAACTTCTTATTCAAGGTGCTGTATTCTGATAGCTGTTTTTATCCGCGCAATATGTATCGGTTAATATTCGCTTCCTGTTTGTACGGCTCCAAATCGCAAAACAAGATTTGCCGCGGCTGCTGTACATAATTATCATGTACAGAGCCGCGTTTCTTTACCAAAAGTACTAAGCTGATGCAATTTCGGTAAATTTATTTACCGGTATATCTTCTTTTTTCCAACACAATTACTGCTGCAGCGGCAACAACCACTGTCGTTACGGCTGTTACAACAAAATCGGAAGTTCCGGGATTCGGATCCGGATTCGGATTCGCGGTTTCACCTGTATAAGCGTCTGCCTCCGCCTGTGTCTTAAAGAAGGCGATATATTCTATCGAGAAGGTCTTACCCTTATTAGCCTCATCATGTGCGTATTCAGCGGTATTCATATCAAAACGGAGAGCTCCGATATAATTCTGCCACTTATCTCCGCAAAGAGTTCCCATGTCATAAACCGTGCTGTGCCATGCATTGTCAGCCGTTATCGGAAGCTCGACCATATAATTACCGTCAAAGGCAGGACCGGGATGTGCATTCAGATCGGTATAGTTCACATAAAACAGCGTGAGCTTATCATTGTCACATTCGGATTTATATTTAATCTTCATGTATTTATAATCGCTTGCGCTGACGGTATCCTCCGTATACGGACGGACTACATTCGCAAATAATGCGGCTTTTCCGGTCATGATATAGAAATGAAGATGATTCTCTACGGCCGGATCAACTGTAAACACAAGTGCATCTTCTCCGGAGACAACAGAACCTCCATGAGGAAAAACTGTAGTTCCGTCTTCTTCACTATTCTTACAATCCTTAAATCTGAGAACAAACTCGTCTCCGGCAAATACGGAAACGGACAGAAGCATTACAGCCGCCAGAACGACCGCAACAGTTGATAATATTTTTTTCATTGTCATATTTCTCCTTAATATATTATTTTATTGCATCAGCAAATAGTTTTTTATTTACTTTTTTTATTTTTAACAACAAGGACTGCTACAATCGCCGCAATTACAACAATAGCAATTCCAATTCCGATATATAAGCCGGTATTACCGCCTTTCTCTTCCGGCTTTTCGGTAGCGGAAGCGGTATCGCTAACTTTATCGGTATTATTTGCAGAAGAATCTTCCTTACTCTCAACAGGTTTATCGGTTGCGGCGTCCGTGGTGTCTTGATTCGATTCCGTAACCGGTTCCGTAGTAATCGGTTCCTCCGGATCAAGCTCGGATTTGTATGCCTTTGCGTCTGCTTCTGTTTTGAAAAACGCAATATAGGAAACCAAAAATTCATCACCGGCAGAATCAGCCGTCAGACCGGCACCGTCCATGATAGGATCAATATCAAATCTCAGCGCGCTTATGTAGTCTTTCCAATTTGCAAGAGTACTCATATCGAAAATTAACGACTGCCATCCGGCACCGTGCTTTATATCAAGGTCAATCATATTTTCAGCCGTGAACGCAGGACCGGGATTGTTGTTAAGATCGGTATAGGTAGCATAAAAGAGTCTGAGCACATCGTCCTCGGCAGCTGAATTATATCTGATCTTCATATACTTGTATTCGGATGCGTTAAGGGGAGTTTCACATTTTGTGTTCTCTGCTCCGAGTCCGAACCAGAACAGGGGATGCGTTTCACCGGTAAGGGTGAGCTTCAGTGCATCTTCTTCAATAGCCACTTCCATTGAATCCACATGTAGAATATCAGGATATTCCTCCACGCTGTTGAAAGTAATTACATACTCATCTGCGGCAAATACATTTACCGAGAATATTGCCGTTACGACAATAACGAGTATAAGGGAAAACGCGATTTTTTTCATGATGTTTCTCCTTTTATAATATATATATTTTTATCCACCCTCATGGCAGATGGAATAAACTTTATACTACTTAAACACACAAATTTAAGTTTTCCGTTCGAAGCAAATACCTGCCTATTTCTTCAGAATGAGAAGCGTAACTATCTCAAACGGTTTAAACGTAATATGAATATTTCCGTCTGAAATCGCTATTTCCTCCTTAATATCCTCCAGAAAATTAGTGCGGAAACACCTTTTTGCATAGGAAGGAAGCGTAATCGTACAATTCGTCTTACACCGTTCGGATTCATATAATCTCAATACATAAGCATTCTCAATAAGCTCCGCCGGTTTTACTGTTTCACATATGATATTTGTCTGAGACACAAGTGCGGGCGCCTGTATCGGTTCAACAATCTTTCCTTTTGCAATCACATACGGCATATTCAGCATATACGCGGGATATATAACGGTTTCAGCACCAAATGCACCGTCGTGAGGCAAAAGCGAGTAGGTAAATTCATGCTTGCCACGATCCCCGGTAACATCGGGACGTATCCCTCCTCTAAGCAAGGAAAGCCGCATATCCGATCCTTCTGCCGAAATACCATATTTACAATCGTTAAGAAGCGCTACACCAAATCGGCTTTCGGACATATCGGACCACTTATGATTGCACACCTCATATTTAGCGGCTTCATAACAATTATTCTTTGTGGTCGGACGGTCAATACTACCGAATTGAATCTCGTTCTTTATAAACGAGGAATTGATATCACAGTCAAATCCGACTTTCAAAAGTCTGTGAACATCATTCCAATCCACAACCGTATGAAAATCGATCCGCGCCGAATATGCGCTGAAGATCATATCCTGAATAAGCTCTGTTTTATCGGATATACGGTACTTTGAGCGTATAACAAATTCCGCCGCACCGTCTGAAGCAACGTTCCTTTCAATAAGTTCTCCGCACGGCTGCATTTTCAAATACTGATCCGAATCGATATCCCAGTTATCATATATTCTCGGAATATCTTCTCCGATATAAAATGTGTTAAGAGGGTTTCCCTTCTTATTGCGGACCTCGCGGTTACAGCCCCGTAAAACAAGAGAAACGATGAATCCATTATCGTCAAATTCGACATTCAGAAAAGGCGTTTTAAGCGTATTGCCCGTATAGATAAACGGACTGACGGCTTCATTCTTTTGATCAGAAAGCTTTATTTCGGTATATCCGAACGCTGGGATCTCAAATCCGCCTATAATAGCGATATTTCTTCCACATATGTCCGCATACTGCTGGCATGTATATCCAATACCCTTCAGATTTTCGATTTTTACATTGTCGTTTCTTGCAAAAGGCAGTGTATTAAAAACCGTAATACAATTCTCCGAACCGTCGGTAAGCTTATTCAGATATTTTTCTGTTTCGCTTTCCGCGTCAAGAATGATTTTTGCCGTTTCTTTCTTTGTATTCTCGTTAACGGGAGTAATACAGGTGCCGGGAAGAATGTCATGGAATTGATTCTGAAGAAGAGCTTTGAGTATTTCCTCGCTGCGAACATTTTTGCTTTCGCCGCTTATAACATTAAAGTATTCCATGTTTCTTATTGCATACTCGGCTTTGCGGTTGTTCCGTTTTATATCGTGCATCTGTGTAAGCGTACCGCGATGAAGCTCAAGATACAGTTCCCCACTGTATACAGGAAGATAGACGGATTCTTTCTCTATACTGCTCATAAATTCGCTTACCGTAGTATAATATTGCTCCGGTATGCCGGCAAGTTCCCGTACTCTTCGCGAATCCTCAAGCATTCCCCATGTAGGGCCTCCTCCTCCGTCTCCGTATCCGAATGCGAGCAGCTTCTTTTCACATACCTGCTTGTCCTTTATTTCCTTTACGGCGCGTACCGTTGTTTCCACATCAGGGAAACAATGCGTCAGATTATAGTGAGTAAGCACACGGCTTCCGTCCTGCCCTTCCCAAATGAAAGTATCGTAAGGGAAAGTGTTAAGATCATTCCACGATATCTTTGTTGTACAAAAATATTTGACTTCTGACTGAAGCATAATCTGGGGAATCGCCGCATTATATCCGAAAGTATCGGGAAGCCAAAAGCAGTCTGCCGTATAATTAAAGTACTTTCTTGTATAAAGCTGACCGTGTATAAACTGTCTCGCCATCATCTCCCCGGAAGGAAGATTACAATCGCACTCCACCCATACCGCGCCGTTCGGTTCATATCTGCCTTCCGATATCCGTTTTTTCATTTCTTTAAAAATATCGGGATAATATTTTCTCATCCACTCAATATGCAGAACCGAAGACTGAATAAATTTGTACTCGGGATATTCCTCCATCAGAGCGAGAGCATTTGAAAATGTCCTTGCACACTTTCTGATTGTCTCACTGACCGGCCACAGCCAAGCCGTATCCATATGGGAATGACCGATAACGCCTACTTTTCCGCGTGTTCCGTCATTTCCGCCGATACCGAGAACCTCCTTCATATATTCTCTGCCGGCAGCAACCGACTCTCTAATATCCGATTCATCCATATCGGCAGGATACTGCGATACGACTTTAAAGACCTCTGTCAGCGCATTCATAGCGCGTGCTCTCATCATATCGGACTCCGGAAGCTTTGCAAGCTGAAGTACAGTCTTGAGATCGTATATGAATCCTTTAACCGATTCATCGATTACACATATATCGGTTCCCGTATACCGTCTTCTGAAATCCTCCAGCGGATCATACTGCTCTCCGATTTGCCCATATCTGTCAAAAGGCTGGTCTCCGGCAAAAAAATGTCCCGCATAGCATTCAAACGCAAGCTCAAAGCATTCACCCGGAACAGCGGATAAAGTAATCAGCCGATTGCTGTGAAGTCCTCCGATTTCATCTCCGCGGCTATTAAAAATTCCGGACGGTTTCCCGTTAATGAAGAACAGAACCTCCACAGCTCCCGAATCAGATATGGCATACAGTTTTTTCCCCTTCAGATTTTCAGGCACGGTATAAGTACCCTTTATCCAAAGATTGTTCCATTCGCCCTTCCACTCATGTACGCCGGACATCTCCCTCCATCCGGCTTCGGGCACATTCCTCAAATGTTCTTTCGTCTCAAGATAAACAGGATTTTCGAGCGTTCCGACACGGTTAAACATATATCGCGCATACCGCTGAGGAAATTCCGCTACTTTTTTATATAAACGTTCCGCGTACTTTTCAAAAACCATTTTTTACTTTTTCCTTTTTCGGTTAATTAAATCAACGGCATCTTTTATTGACCGTAAATATTTTGCATCGGGATCTCCGACGGTCGGCGCGATATACGCTCCCTCGCCATATTCATTCCAAGCATAAACGATTGCAATGTCATCCATTGTATATTTTTTGTTTTTCTCCAGCCACAGTCCGGCATTAACCGCATGATTATACAAGGTTTCGGGTTTTCTGTCCACGCAGTAATTCTGACGTTTTCCTGTCGGATTACATTTCCACACGCAGTCCCACGGTCTTGCGTCATAGCCGGAAAGAATCGGGGGAATATATTTGATACCGCACTCATTATACCTGCAAAATACGTCCCAGCAGTCCTCATGCTGCATAGTCATCTCTGAAAAGGGCCGAGACAGTGCTAACTTCCCGTTTTCGTCATAGGTATTAAATTTGCGGTAATTATAACCTGTCAATGCAGAATAGCCTTCCCATTTGTATCTCGCTATATCCTCCTGCCACTTATGCTCGTTGAACCACTCCGGATGATAATCAATTTCATAAAATCCCGGCGAACCATAGGGACATACGCACCCTATTATGTTAATCCCAGGAAAACCGTTTTTCACCATAAGCTCGTTTAAATAATCAAAACAGCGTTTGGCAGACTCAGCCCCTCCAAGCTGTTCTTCAAGATCATGCACAAGAAAAAATATAATAACCGGCTTTCCGTCTACTTTCAGCGCATGCGGATCTGATAAATATGGAAGCCATTTTTCACACAGTGGTTTCCATTCATTTAACCTTACCTCGGCACCGGCATGATTGGCTACCATTAAACAGAATTCCATTCTATCGGCATTCTTCGCTTTTAGAAACATGTCCACAGCGCGATTATACTCGCCCATATAAGGCGAATTATACCAATCTATCGCAAAGAAAGATATATTGTTATCAGCCGCAAGATCAATCTGATATTCAAAATTCTCCTGGGTATCCGACACCCAGCCCCATGTCGGACAACGATCGGAATAAACGTTTAAGAGCCTGTCTGTAAACATTTCGTCCCACTTTGAAAATCCATACCAGAAATAAGCTCCAACTTTCATATTTAAACATTTGCTACGTTTTAAACCGACAAGCAATTTCCTTTCACTAAGACTCAGACTATGAATCAACAACCGATTCGCATATATGAATATATAACCAAAACTCGGTTCTGAAATATGATTAGTATTGTACTTAAAGTATATCACCCAAGTACTGATTGGTCAATAATATACATAAAACCAAAGATAATATTACAAAAAATCACAATAAATTACAACTTATTATATACAACAATCATTTCAGCGTAGAGACTGCGTTTTTCTTCTGAAAGGTATGCCTTTCAAAGATTAAGAGAACACTACCTGGTTCACGTATTGCGTCTTGTGCCTTGATACCCGTTTCCCTTCATACTTCACAAAATTCGTCGGCAGAGGCGTCGCTCTTGCCTCCTCAATTACTATCATTTTATAAAAAATATGACTGCGTCTCTCTATCGTCAGAACCTGGCGGCATTGCCTTTGTATTTCAAGTTTTTTAACGATGCCGGGCAATCATCCGTTGACGATTTATTCAGTGAGTCCTTAGCTATTTTCCGCTGCAATCGAAAGATTATCCTTTCCGATAGCTTCTAACCATGTGAAAATTTCCTCAATTATATACCTGTTGACTTCTGCATCCATATCAGAAGACAACGCATATCCTGTACCGTTACTTAATCTAAAATAAAAAGTGTACGCGCAAAATCATATATACCAAAAAATAATCATCTGCCATACACTCGAAAACGCTTTTTCAGTGAAATCGAAAAGCATATATATGCCAAATAGTGCCTCTGAATAAAAACACAATGGAAATAAATAAAGACAATAGCTCAAGCTTTCAGTGCAAAGAACTTCTTCCGCCGCAAAATTAACAACCGTAATAAGATCGAATTTACCGCCCCCGAGTATCTCCGATCCAATATTTTTAACAAATAGTCGTAGCTGTAGGTTGGCTGAGTTCTGTACCTGTAGAACTCAGCCAACCTACAGAATCGTCCCGCACCTACCAACATGCCCTCAAGCACTCAAATCCGCCGACCTTTCCTTTGTAATGGAAATTGGCTCAGTTTACCGTAACGAAAAAAATTCAGGGCTTTGCTCAAACTTCATTTGGGGTATAAAAAAACACTCTAAAAATCCGCAAAAACTTTTAAAAAGGAAATTTTAGAGTGAAAATTCTTTAAGCGAGGGAAAAACTTTGCAAAACACCTTGTTTTTATAAAAAAACGCTCTTGCGTCCTTTGAAATCAGGAGCAAGAGCGTATCATTTTTTCATTTCTACCGTATTTTCCTCTTCATAATTCCTTTGAACAGAAAACAATACGTTTATCCATTATATATCTTACCGGTCTTGTACAATTCACAGTCAATTAACTTGAAATTCATCATCATGAATTTTCCAGCTTCATATAACCATCTTTCACCCAGCCGATTTTTCTCAGTATCTCATTAAAGATAAAAGAAAGCACAGCAGGCAGAATAAAGCATATCAGCACAAGCCCTATCCAATTGAGTACAGTAACCTCAGCGGTATAGCCGTTTTCAGGTGAATACCATCCGAGAATGATTCCGATCGGTCCAAGCAGACCACAGGTTCCCATACCGGAGTTGATTGCCGCTCCATACATACGAAGATTGAAAACACACACAGCGAGCGGTCCGGTTATCGCGGAAGCAAGAGTCGGCGCTATCCATATCTGCGGATGGCGGACGATATTCGGCATTTGAAGCATGCTTGTTCCGATCCCCTGGGAAAGCAATCCTCCCCATTTGTTTTCGCGGAAACTGATCACTGCAAAACCAACCATCTGAGCACAGCAGCCGGCAACGGCGGCAGCGCCTGCAATGGCAAGTCCTTCGGAGCCGCCCTGTGCGGCACTTCCCGTCAAAATAAGTCCCGCGCAAATCGCAGCACTGGATATCGGAAGAGTGAGAACGACGCCGATGACTACCGATACGATTATCGCAGAGACAAAAGGAGCCTGAAGCGACGCCCATCCGATAAAGTCGCTGATATGTCCCGCGAGCTTTCCGATATAAGGCGCAACATATATTGAAAGCAAACCGCCGGCAAGAATTGTGACAAACGGCGTTACGATAATATCAACCTTTGTCTTCTTAGATACAAGCATACCGATTTCCACAGCAATAATGGCAATGAAGAAAACAGCAAGAGGACCGCCTGCTTTACCAAGAGTATTTGCAGCATAGCCTACTGCGGCAGAAGAAAAAATAACAAGAGGATGCGCCTTCAGCGAATACGCGATCGCCGCTGCCATTGCCGGTCCTGCCATCGCCTGAGCATAGCCACCGATCTCAGCAAGAAATTCAAGCTTTGGAACCATTCCGAGAGCCTTAAATATAGTTCCAATAAGCAGAGACGCGAAAAGCCCCTGAGCCATAGCCCCCATTGCGTCTATAAAATATCGTTTAAACAGCTTTTTGATCAATTGCATATTATTCCTGCCTTCCGCCGAATTTCGACAATTATTTTAACAAATATTGTACCATTTATGAATCGACAAATCAATTGTTTTTTTTCACAATATTATTCGCATATATTGAGATTCAAACCGTCACTTATCCCACTTATGTTTGTTTTTCAAATCATTATAGAGTGAAACGTAGCTTTCATGACGGCTTTTGGATATAACTCCTTTTCTTACCGCTTCGCATATTGCACAGCCGTCTTCGCATAAATGCGTACACCTTGTATAACGGCACTTGCCTATATAATCCTCAAATTCCGGAAAGGTTGCAGGAAGCTCATCCTTATCAAAAAAATCGAACCTAACAAAATCGAGAAGACTAAACCCGGGTGTATCCGCAATATAACCCTTTGTTCCGTCCTCGAACAGTTCGGTAAGCGAATAGAGTTCAACTGCGCGCGTAGTGTGCTTCCCTCTTGAAATTCGTGCGCTTATCTCTCCTGTTTCAAGACAAAGCTCCGGGAAAAGCGTGGTCATAAGCGTGGATTTTCCTACCCCGGACGCTCCGGCAAAGCATGATATCATTCCCGAACATTCGTTATGCAGATATTCTCTTATTTCGTTCTCAGCACCAAACCCCCGTCCCGATACAAAAACAGGAAATCCCGCCTTTCTGTATACGGATGCAAGCTGTTCCGCCGTTCTCGGAGCGATATCCGCCTTTGTAACCGTGATTACCGGACGTATACCACAGTGTACAGCGATACAGGTCAGCTTATCTATGCTTAAAAGAACCGGTTTCGGCTCCGCTGCGGCAAGGGTTATAAATATTACGCCGACATTTGAAACCGGAGGTCGTATCAGCGAATTTCTGCGCTCTGTTATTTCGGTAATCACATAACCTCCTGCATCGTTAACCACTACGTCATCTCCAACAAGAGGCTTCATACTGTCGTGTCTGAAGGCTCCTCTCGCCTGACACCTCACCTCACCGCCATCCTCCAGCCTTACGGTATAAAGACCGCCCACACCTTTTATCAATTTTCCTTTTCGTTCCATTCTGCTCCTAACATTCCGATCGGAATTACTGTCATCTGCATATTTATTCTTATTTTATACTTTTTTTCGGAATTTTGCAAGCCATTTCATAAAATTGGAGGAAACACAAGAAAATTCGCTTGATTTCAAAGATAAAATATGCTATCATATATACTTGAAGAAAAAACAGAAAGCGAAAAAATAATGGATATCATTAAAATACTCTCCGATGAACTTAAAATTTCCGAGAAACAAACCGAAGCTGCAGTCAAGCTTATTGACGAAGGGAATACCATTCCCTTTATCGCCCGATACCGTAAAGAGGTAACAGGCTCGCTTGACGATACGGTTCTCCGTTCCCTCAGCGACCGGCTTACTTATCTGAGAAATTTGGATAAACGCCGCGAAGAGGTAAGAGTTTCTATTGCCGAGCAGGAAAAGCTTACTCCCGAAATTTCAGCAGCTCTTGACAACGCGGCAATTTTAGCGGAAATCGAAGACATTTACCGCCCCTTCAAGCCCCATCGCAAAACAAGAGCCGACGCGGCAAGAGAAAAGGGACTTGAACCGTTTGCGGAGCTAATAATCGCACAGAACAAGAAATATGATACCGAAATCGCCGTCGCCGCAGAGCAGTATATCGACGCTGAAAAGGGCGTTGAAACTGCTGAGGATGCAATAAACGGCGCCTGTGATATCATTGCGGAGGATATTTCGGACAATGCCGACTACCGTAAGCGTATACGCGAGCTTTCGGTTGAGTACGGTACTCTGAAAGCCGAGAAAACAGGCGAGGATACCGACGGAACCTATACTATGTATTACGATTTTTCAGAGAAGCTTTCCAGAATCCCCGGACACCGTGTCCTTGCCATAAACCGTGCTGAAAAGGAAAACGTTATAAAGGTGACTTTAGACGTCCCTTCCGATATTATTCTGAATGATCTTTTTGCCAAGGTAATAACCGAGCCTCAAAGTCCTGCGTTTAAGTATGTCTCACGCGCCATAATAGACAGCTATGACAGACTGATTGCTCCCTCCATTGAGCGGGAAATCAGATCGGAGCTCTTCGATTCGGCCTGTGAAGGCGCAATAAAACTCTTTTCCGAGAATTTGAAAAACCTTCTTATGTCTCCCCCTTTAAAGGGAAAAACCGTGCTGGGACTTGATCCCGGATACAGAACAGGATGCAAGCTTGCCGTAGTAGACAAAACGGGAAAAGTTCTTGATACAGCGGTAATTTATCCCACAAAACCTCACGAACGCATAGAAGCCGCTGAAAAAATCACCTCCGGACTTATTACAAAATATAAAGTCGATGTAGTAGCGATAGGAAACGGCACCGCCTCAAAGGAAAGCGAAATCTTCATCGCAGGACTGCTAAAAAAAATGTCGGGATCCTTTAAATACGCTATGGTAAGCGAAGCCGGCGCTTCGGTATACTCCGCTTCCAAGCTTGCAGCAGACGAATTTCCCGATTTCGACGTCACGCAAAGAAGCGCTGTTTCGATCGCAAGACGGCTACAGGATTCCCTTGCCGAGCTTGTTAAAATCGATCCGAAATCAATCGGCGTCGGTCAGTATCAGCACGATATGAAACCGGCAAGACTCAGCGAGGCGCTTGAGGGCGTGGTGGAAGACTGTGTAAATACCGTCGGCGTGGATCTTAATACTGCCTCCCATTCCCTGCTCTCTTATGTTGCCGGAATTAATTCCGCATCCGCCAAAAATATCGTCAAATACCGCGAGGAAAACGGCGAATTCAAATCGCGCGCCGAAATACTCAAGGTTCCGCGCATAGGCGCTAAAGCGTATGAACAATGCGCAGGCTTCCTGCGGGTATCCGGGTCCGACGAGATACTTGACTGTACCGGAGTTCATCCCGAATCCTACGGCGCGGCAAGGGCGCTTATATCCGAGTTCGGATATACCGAGGACGACATAAGAAACTCACGGCTTTCCGATCTGCGCTCCGGCGTATTAAAATACGGAACGGCAAAGCTTGCCGATAAGCTCGGCGTCGGGGAACCGACTCTGCTCGATATAATCGGAGAACTGGAAAAGCCGGGGCGTGATGTACGAGATACTCTCCCACAGCAAGAATTTCGAGATGACATTATGGATATGAACGATCTGAAGCCCGGTATGGTACTTACCGGAACCGTAAGAAATGTAATCGATTTCGGCGCTTTTGTCGATATCGGCGTTCATCAGGATGGTCTTGTCCATATTTCTCAAATTTCAGATAAATTTATTAAGCATCCCTCCGAAGTGCTCTCGGTCGGAGACAGGGTAACGGTTAAAATTTTATCTGTCGATGTCCAAAAGCAGCGTATTGCTCTTACAATGAAACAATAATTTTTAATATATTAGAGATTTTCTCGCCGTTTCATGTCAGTATTCAATAATCAGCATCAAATCTTGTACAAATCGCACAAACACTTTACTTAAATTTTGGAGATTTAACCCCTTTAAATTTCTTTTCGAATTTGGTAAAATAGTAAAGCAAAATGTAATGTTGCGGTATTTGTTTTCCGCATAATTTGACGGAAAACCCTGCATTTCGCTGTCTGCCGCACACAAATATTTCAGGAGGATTAATATGGCAAGTCTTTCATTTAAACACATTTATAAGAAATATCCTGGTGGAGTTACCGCCGTTTCGGATTTTTGTCTCGAAGTCAGAGATAAAGAATTCATTATTTTTGTAGGACCTTCCGGTTGCGGAAAATCCACAACGCTTCGTATGATCGCCGGTCTTGAGGAAATCACAGAGGGTGAGCTTTTCATAGGCGACCGTCTTATCAATGATGTCGCTCCTAAAGACAGAGATATAGCAATGGTTTTCCAGAACTATGCTCTGTATCCTCATATGACTGTTTTTGACAATATGGCATTCGGTCTTAAGCTTCGCAAGGTTTCCAAAGAGGAAATTAAGCGTAAGGTTGAAGAAGCCGCCCGCATCCTTGACATATCACATCTTCTTGACAGACGTCCGAAGGCACTTTCCGGAGGTCAGAAGCAACGTGTCGCGCTCGGTCGTGCAATCGTCCGCGAACCGAAGGTATTCCTTCTTGACGAGCCGCTCTCCAATTTGGACGCTAAGCTTCGTGCGGCAATGAGAACAGAGCTTACCAAGATTCATCAGAGACTCGGCACTACTTTTGTATATGTAACACATGATCAGGTTGAAGCTATGACTATGGCTTCCCGTATTGTCGTTATGAAAGACGGACTTATTCAGCAGGTTGACACTCCGCAAAACCTTTACGATTATCCCACCAATATCTTTGTTGCTGGCTTTATCGGAACTCCGCAGATGAACTTTATCGACTGCACCCTTAAAAAGAACGGTTCTGACCTTTATGCCGTATTCGGGAAGAACGAAATCAAGCTTCCGGCTGAAAAAGCTTCGGATCCCGCTCTTGCCGATTACATCGGAAAGGAAGTCATTGCAGGTATCCGTCCCGAGTGTCTTAAAGATGAACCGCTTGCAATCAGTACGATGACCGATTCTGTTATTGATGCACATGTTGATGTTACCGAGCTTATGGGCTCTGAAATATATCTTTATATTTCTACCGATGGTATCGATCCTCATACTCCTCAAACGCTTGTAGCACGTGTTTCACCGCGCTCACAGGCAAGAACCGGCGACGATATCAAGATCGCTCTTGAAGCCTCCAAAATTCATATCTTTGACAAAGACACCGAAAAGTGTATCGCTCACTGATTGAATTTCAAGTTGCCGCTGACCTTTCATAAAGGTCAGCGGTATTTTGGTCTGTTTTCTGCATTAATGTATGATACTTCCGATATCATTCTAATGATAGTCTTTTTACCTTTTTGTATTGATGGTTTGAATTATAACAATTTAACGAATCATAGATTGAAGCTGAAAATTGGCTATAATATGGCTGATAATATAAAAAAACAGTATTTTATGCATGAAATGTTTTTATTTCGTGATATTAAGATACTATAAAGTCAGCTCCATGGTACAAGTATTTTGGCTTATAACTTATTTACGCTGTTGTTTTAATATCAGTTATTATGATCAAGCATTGCCCCGGTGTAGATTAAAACAGCAATAAATGATAATTTATCCGGCAATTGTATGGCAGTGTCGCAGAA
>ERZ1106976.1987-NODE-1987-length-19211-cov-10.856181_pt1 | contig 19211 bp, 15 predicted proteins | sample MGYA00403687_ERZ1106976 | MGnify/ENA primary metagenome ERZ1106976 (study PRJEB35170, sample SAMEA104062446) | human gut metagenome | biome: human gut; feature: human-associated habitat; material: faeces | place: Denmark | collected 2013-02-22 ... | reverse complement strand
AACGGGCTTTTCAGATTTTGGGTATTTCCCGACTGCACATTTCTTGACATTTCCAATGATTTCTACTTCACTATCTCCATCTATATCACAAACCAAGTATTGTGGTGCAAAAACGAAATCTCTGATTCTAAGTTCTCCACCATGATCACAAAAGATAGGATATATTTGGGGCAGAAAATTTTTATCATACTGTACAGCCGAAATGAACTGAGTATACTGCGGATAATCTGTGTTCCAATAATATGATGTGCCAAGCCGTGCTGCATTTTCTCGATCCTTCGGAATTTCGGTATATCGGGAAAACAGTTCTGTTGGGGGCTGATTATCAACAAACGCAACGGATATGATATAAACCGCAGGAGTCATATTGGAAGGTTCAGATACAGATTGGATGTCTATATCATCGCCCGCATTATTTACCACTATATTACTTGCTGTAACAATCGAAACGCTTGTTTCGTCGGTAGAAAACGATAAGGATTCGGTAACAATAACGGGACCGTCATATCCTTCGCCTGCAAGTCTTTTTTTGAAAAAAGCAAGCCACTCTTCATTTTCCGGCTGAGAGGTCAAATCATATTCTATATATACAATATCGCAGGGGAAAAAATCCCACTTGCCATTCGATTTAATAGCAGATAATTTCAGTGGTGGGGTAATATCAGAGTCGTTTCCCAAGGCATTTGAAGCTTCATATTCTGAAAGTAAGTTCATATCCGGAATATTAGTTGGAAGATTATCGGCAAAGAGAGAAACGGGGCCAATATCACCCAGCAGTAGTTGCCCTTTCTTATCTATACAGGAAATCAAAATATCACCAGAAGCTGTGCTGATATATGTTACCAAAGGGGCCGAAGGGTCTAACTCCTTTTCCTTTGCAGAAACTGAGGATGTGTCTGAATGATCGGTATTAGATTCGATAAGAAATAGGATTTCATATATGCACTTACCGTTCTTTTCTGCCTTGCAGCGTACCAACTGTTGCTGCTCGCCTATTTCATCTACACCGAAGGATATTTTGTCCTCTTGTTCCTCTATGTCGACAGTCTCATATTTGCTTTTTGCCCCCGGTGTGCCAAGCGATTTATCGGCATCTAAAATTTCACACGTCTCCACTGTGTACTCTTCTCCGCGTCCCATTTTAAATACCAACGATACTTCATCTCCGCTATCCACCAAAAGGCACGGCAATTTACTTGCCGACGTCCCATCTAAATAGCTTCCATCTTTATTGGCGCTAACTTCAAACACACTCGGAACAAAATCCATGTCCGCCCCGTTGATCTGCGCACCTACTTCCGGTGCCGCCTTGCTGCACCCGCATAAGAGCATCAACAGGCACGCCCCGAATGCTATAAGTCTTTTTCTCATTTCATTCTCCTTTCTGCGTCGCGTCCGTACTGTTTTCGCCAGCCTCAACACTTTTCTCCCTGCAGCAAATCTTTAAAACAAGTGAAAGGCTCAGAAAGAGCAGCATCATTGCCGTCGGGCCAAAAACCGGTACATTTCTTATCCTGAAAATCATTGCAATTATCAGGCCGATCAATAGACTGTTTGCAACCAGCATCGACGAACGTGGGAGATCCTTGGTTTCGTCCTTTTTTGCAAAATGCCACTCAAATACTAACTGAACAATTGTAAACAAAAGGATAGGCAATGGGAATACCCGAGGGACATTTATGAGATCCAAATAGGATGTATAATAGACCCCTTCCATGGTCCTAAGATATAGTGCGCGAGGGTAAAGCTCAATAAAAAACGCAGCTACCGTGCAAAGGAACGAACCATACTTTTTCAAAAAAGCTATCATAGCATTTTCCTTTCCGCGTCCACTACAGACAGTTTTTATCAGCTTCAAAAACCGACCGCTTGTTTCTAACTATATAGACGATAAAAGCAAGAAAAAGTTTCATTTTTTATTATACATTACCTGTTTTCCTTTTTCAAGGAAAGGAAAAAGGTTGAGACTACCGTGTGTCCGCTTTCATTATGGTCTTACTATAAAGGCCGCAAAGGAAAAAGCGGCAGCCTGCCATTCTTTCCTTCACGGTCTTACCTCATATAATCTGCACGATCTGCTCCCATAACAGAATGTGCGTGGAATCGATCATTCGATTGTCGTGGTAGTGGCCGAATATCCAGTAGTCGTACCGTGCCTTCTCTCGGATCTCTCGCAGAAAGTCTGTGAGTTGATTTGCTCGGTTGTAGTGCTTTCTCCCTCGAATAGTGCCAGTCGCTGCACAATGCGTAATAATATAGTTTACCTCCCAGCCGATGCGGTCAAGGTTTTGTCTGACCTCGGCGTACTCCTCACCCGAAGGAAGCTCCTGTCTCCACCACGAAATATGTTCCGTGCGGCATCCGATATCATGGCTCATAGCGCCGCCCATGGTGAAGAACCGGTAGCCATCCAGTTCGAATATCTGCCCGCGCATCAAGTGCAGGACGTGGGGTCGAATGCGTTGGATCTTGCCGCCGCACCACATTTCTACCGGGTAAACTGCCAGCGCATCAAAGTTTTCATGATTGCCGTCTACAAACGCCAGCGTGAAAGGCAGACTTTCCAGCCAGTCCAGCGAAGCGTCGTCGCGGCTGTCGCCGAACCATACCCCTCCGAAATCACCGTTATCCCGAATTCAGGACAACGGTGACTTCGGCGGTGTCTGGGATGGCGGCGATGCGGAGCAGCAGTGGCTGGACTGGCTGGAGACCAGGTCCTTTACCACGCTGTTCGTCAGCGGAAACCATGAAAACTATGATCTGCTCCGCAACTATCCAATCAGCCAATGGCACGGCGGCTTGGTACAGGCCATACGCCCCAGCGTCCTGCATCTGATGCGGGGCCAGCTTTATAACATCTGCGGAAAGCGGATATTTACCATGGGCGGCGCCAGCAGCCACGATATCCGGGACGGCATTCTGGAACCGGATAATCCGGACTATGAGCGAAAGCTGCGGCAGCTCAACGCCGCAGGCGCTCTCTACCGAGTCAATCACCGCTCCTGGTGGAAAGAGGAACTGCCCGGCGAGGACGAATACCGGACCGCAAGAGAAGCACTGGACAAAACAGGTTGGGACGTGGACTACATCATCACCCACTGCTGCCCCAGTAGCATTCAGGACACATTCAGCGGTGGGTTGTTCCAACGGGATGCCCTGACAGACTTTCTCGATGAGGTTCGAGAGCGATGCCGATTCCAATACTGGTTTTTCGGACACTACCACGAAAACATGGTGGTAGAGAAAGAGTTCGTAATGCTCTATAATCAGATTATCCGACTGAAATGATGAGTGGAGGCGCACTGGCGATTGGCTAATGTGTCTCCACTTTCTATTTAAGTAAGTTTTTCACAAGCTCAGGCATAAATCTTTGCCCGGGTTCACGAATAGCTTTCCCGACTACGTTATGCCATTGTGTTGACGCAGGCTACGCCCAAGACAAAAAACAGGAGGAAACAAACATGACGATTGATAGCGCAAAGGATCTTCAAATGAACATCGCAAAAGAGGGGCTGGCACTGCTGATGCTCCATCCCAGCCTCGATGTGCAACTCCATCGGGAGTGCATCTTCCTCATTGGCACAGCGTGGGACATCCCCGTGGGTGACACGCAGGAGGTCATCTCGCTTCTGGATCGTGAGCTGGATGCGATCCGCGCCGCAGGCGAAGGTGGCACGGTAGCGCATGTGTTGCCGGAGGATGAACTCTCGATGAATGCCATCGGCTTGGAAACGCTGGACAACATCTGGGACCTGTTCGAAACGAGTCTGCGCATGGACAGTATGCAAGCCAGAACAAAGATGTTCGAAATGGCAAAGTGGTTGGAGGAAAGCCAAAACCTTCTGGACTGAATCGCGCAGGCACCGAAGGAAAAGCAGGCATGGATGGAGCCGACAAACTAAGCGCTCCCTATAACAGAGCCGCCCCGCGGTGGGCAGCTCCACCCTTCCCCACCGTGTTCGCCCCTGTGAGCCGCCGTGTGCGCTTTTTACAGGCACCCCAAGGTAACCACCCCAACACAGGGATTTGAGCGGGTGTTGAGCCACTTGTGGGGAAATTAACATCCGGTAAAAAAAGCAGAAAAAAGGCTCGTAAAATTGGTCCATTGGAATTGACGTTTTATGTATTTTCACGTATACTTAATTTACAGATTCACGCACACATTTGTAGATCATTCATCTGTCATCACAAGATGCTGGGGGTTCGAATTGCAAAACGGCAAATCGGGCCTCAAAAGCCTGCAAACCCTTGCGGCGCAAGGCTTTGCTCCTGCATCTTTTTTGTCAACACACTCCATTTCCCAAATTTCAGAGCGCATCGCTCCGCGATGCGCTCGTTTTGGTATTCCGGCACTTTGGTCTAACATTTTTAGTTTTAAATCAGCTCTTCACAAAGGAGGTGCGCCATGCAGAAGGTCACGCTCGGCATTCTCGCCCACGTCGACTCGGGAAAAACGACCCTGTCCGAGGGGCTTTTATACGCCTCCGGCGCACTGCGGAAGCTCGGCCGCGTCGACCACGGCGACGCCTTCCTCGACACCGACGCGCTCGAGCGCGAGCGCGGCATCACGATCTTTTCCAAGCAGGCAATGCTGTTTGCGGGCGATAAGGAGTTCACGCTGCTTGACACGCCGGGCCACGTCGATTTCTCCGCCGAGATGGAGCGCACACTGTCGGTGCTCGACTACGCAGTGCTCGTCATCAGCGGCAGCGACGGCGTGCAGAGCCACACGCGAACGCTCTGGCGCCTGCTCACGCGCTACGAGGTGCCGACGTTTCTTTTCATCAACAAGATGGACTTGGCGGGCGCGGACAAGGACGCGCTTCTGCGCCAGCTCACGGCGACACTGAGCGCGGAATGCGTCGATTTCTCCGCATCGCAGGAAACGCGCGACGAAGCGCTCGCCCTCTGCGACGAGGCGGCGCTCGAGCAGCTTTTGGAGCGTGGAAAAATCGACGACGCTCTGATTTCTGAGATGGTCAAAAACCGCAAGGTCTTCCCCTGCTTTTTCGGTTCGGCGCTCAAGCTGGACGGCGTGGAGGACTTTCTCACCGCGCTCGCGTGCTTCACGCGCGAGCCGGTCTATCCGAAGGAATTCGGCGCAAAGGTCTTTAAGATCTCGCGCGACGCGCAGGGCGCGCGGCTCACGTGGCTCAAGGTCACAGGCGGCGCACTGCGCGTGAAGGCACCTCTCACCTATCGCGCGCAGAATCAGGACTACAATGAAAAGGCCGATCAGCTGCGGCTTTACTCCGGCGTCAAATTCCGCGCGCTCGAAGAGGCGGGCGCGGGCAGCGTCGTCGCCGTCACGGGCCTCAGCCACAGCTATGTTGGTCTCGGCCTCGGCGCGGAGGCGGAGGCGTCCGCCCCGCTTTTGCAGCCGGTTTTGACCTATCAGCTCATCCTACCCGACGGCGCGGACGCGCACAGCGCGCTTATAAAGCTCCGCGAGCTTGAAGAAGAGGACCCGATGCTGCGCATCGTCTTGGACGAGCGCTACGGGCAGATCCACGTGCAGCTCATGGGCAAAATTCAGCTCGAAATTCTGCGCCGCCGCATCCTCGACCGCTTCGGCCTCGACGTGACCTTCGGCGAGGGCAGCATCGTCTATCGCGAGACGATCGCCGCCCCCGTCCTCGGCATGGGACATTTCGAGCCCCTGCGCCACTATGCGGAAGTACAGCTTCTAATAGAGCCGCTTCCGCGCGGGGCGGGCATCCAGCTTGCGTCAAACGTGCCGACGGACGCACTCGATCTCAACTGGCAGCGGCTGATTTTCACTCATCTTTTAGAGCGCGAGCACGCGGGCGTGCTGACCGGCTCACCGTTGACGGATGTGAAGTTCACACTTGTCGCGGGCCGCGCGCATCTGAAGCACACCGAGGGCGGCGACTTCCGTCAAGCGACGTACCGTGCCGTGCGGCAGGGCTTGATGCAGGCGGAAAATGTGCTGCTCGAGCCGTATTACGACTTCCGTCTCGAGGTGCCCGCCGAGTGCGTCGGCCGCACGATGACCGACCTCCAGAACATGGGCGGCACCGTCGAACCGCCGCAGAACGAGGGGGAAAACGCCGTACTCACGGGCTATGCGCCGGTGCGTACGCTGCGCGACTACTTCGCCGACGTCGCGGCCTACACCCGCGGCCGCGGACAGCTCTCCTGTACCGTGCGCGGGTATGAGGCCTGCCAAAATCAGGACGAGATCGTCGCGTCCCTTGGCTACGACGCCGAGCGCGACACGGATAATCCCGCGTCCTCCGTCTTCTGCGACCACGGCGGCAGCATCACGATCCCGTGGAATGAAGTTCCCGCGCATGTTCACTGCGACAGCGGCATCCGCCTTGGTGAAGAGTCCATTGAAGAAGCCCCCGCTCCGCTCCCCCGCCGCGGCATCGGTGCAGGCGGCGCATATGCCGAGGACAAGGAATTGCAGGACATTTTCGAGCGCACATACGGCAAGGTCGAGCGCCGCGCGTTCGAACCGAGCAAAAAGCCCGCGCGCACCTCGCTCGCCGATCACTATGACGTCACGATCCACTCAGAGGACACGGAATATCTGCTCGTCGACGGCTACAACATCATCTTCGCGTGGGACGAGCTCCATCGGCTCGCCGCGCAGGATGTCGCCGCGGCGCGCGGCGCGCTGATCGGCATTCTCGCCAACTATCAGGGCTTTCGCAAGTGCCGCGTCATCGTCGTGTTCGACGCCTATAAGGTCAAGGGCAACCCCGGCAGTGTGCAGACGGTGCACGGTGTCAAGGTCGTCTACACCAAGGAGGCCGAGACTGCCGACACCTACATCGAGCGCGCGACCTACGAGCTGCGCCGCGAGCGGCGCGTGCGCGTCGCGACGTCGGACGGTCCCGAGCAGATCATCATCCTCGGCCATGGGGCGCTGCGCGTCTCCGCCCGCGCGTTTCATGCCGAGGTCGAGGCCGCCGAGGGGCAGATCAGCGCCGTGCTGCAAAGCCTGACGAACCGTCCGCGCAGCGAACGCACCATCAGAAACAACGTAAAGCTCAAGCAATAACAGAAGGCCCGCGCCGTCTTTTCCGGCGCGGGCCTTGCTCGTGATTCTGGCTCATTTTTGACCTTCATTTTTGTCAAAGTGCCGGATTTTTTATGGAATTCAAATTTTTCTTGCCATTTTCCTGTCTTTATGCCATGCTGTTGATGTAAGCATTCCCGTCAGCGATCAAAAATCAGCATAGGAGGACGATACCATGAAACGGCTCCCTTCCCTGTTGTTGTCACTGGTCCTTTCGCTTGCGCTGCTCGTCCCCGTTTTTGCGGCGGACGCCTGCAAGGAGATCCGCTACACCGACTTTACCTGCGGCAAGGAAATGCACTTCACGGAGCATTATTGCCGCAACGGCGACAAAACCATCCGCGTCGAAAGCGCGGACGCATGCGCCGTCAGCCATCTGGATGCGGCTGCGCAGACCCTAACGGTCGAAAGCGCCGTGGATGGTAAGACGAGCACTGTCTCGTTTCCCTTTTCACCTCCTGAGGGATCCAAACCACCCTCTTATTACAAACTTATCGCTGAGGGCGCCAAACCGACCTCTTACAGACTTATCGCGCGGCATTCCTCATTCATATTTTCCTAAAACGGCAGTGAAAAGCTGCCGTTTTTTTGCGCTCTTTTTGCGCATTTTCCTCTTGCAATTCGTTTTTAATTGTTGTATCCTAAGCACTGTCAATTCAAAGTGATAGTCAATTCAGGTTGACTATCTAAGTGTTTTCAAGAAAGGAGAACCACATGCAGACCAACGAGATCCAGGAGCTGCTGCTCGACACGATCCCCGCGTGGCACTACTGGTTTGCCCGTCCGTTCAAGCGCATGCTGAACGACGGCGTCAGCCTTGACATGTACTACTGCATCCAGTCGATGCGCCGCAGCAACCGCACGATGACGATGACAGAGCTTGCAAACTTTGCCCGCATGCCCAAGCAGCAGATGAGCAAGCTCGTCGACAAGCTGGTCGAGGGCGGCTTTGCCGAGCGGCTGAGCGACCCCGACGACCGCCGCGTCATCCGCCTGCGGGCGACTGAGAAGGCCGACGAATACGTGGCGAGCTTTTTAGAGAAGGATGCGGCGGAGTTCCGTGCGTTTTTCGACCAGCTCGAAGGCGAAGAGCGTGAGACCTTCTGCACGGCGCTTCGCACCATCCACGACACCTTTGAGGCCAAACGCAAGCGCATGATCGCGCAGGGCAAGCTGCCCGACTGTCCCCCACAAACTAAGAAAGGAGGCCACTGCCGATGAATATGATCCATCACTTCATGGGCTGCATCCGCGAGTATAAAAAGCCCACGATCCTGACGCTCTTGTGCATGGTCGGCGAGGTCGCGATTGAAGTGCTGATCCCGTTTTTCACCGCCAATCTCGTCAATGAGATCAAGGGCGGCGCGGAGCTCAGCGGCGTTGTGCGCGTGGGCCTTGGGCTCATCCTGATGTCGCTCGTGTCGCTCGGCTGCGGCGCGCTCGGCGGGCTTTACGGCTCGCGCGCGAGCGCCGGCTTTGCCAAAAACGTCCGCCACGATGTTTTCACCCGCGTGCAGAGCTTCGCGTTTGAAAATATCGACAAATTCTCCTCCGCCTCGCTCGTCACGCGCATGACGACCGATATCAACAATGTGCAGATGTCCTTTATGATGTGCATCCGCATCGCGGTACGCGCACCGCTGATGTTCCTCTTCGCCGTCATCATGGCCTATATCATGGGCGGCGCGCTGGCGACGACATTCCTCATTATCATTCCCGTGCTCGTGATCGGACTTCTTCTGATCGCACGTAAGGCAATGCCCGCATTCCGCGCGGTGTTCCGCAAGTACGATAAGCTCAATGAATCGGTCGAGGAAAATGTGCGCGCGATGCGCGTGGTCAAGGGCTTTGCCCGCGAAGGGTATGAAAAGCAGAAGTTCGCCGCGGCCTCACACGATATCGCCAAGGACTTCACCTTCGCCGAGCGCGTCGTCGCGCTCAACGCGCCGCTGATGCAGTTCTGCGTATACTTCAACATGATCTTCGTGCTATTTGTCGGCTCGCGGATCATCATCACGAACGGCGGCACGACCATCGACGTTGGCCAGCTCTCGGCCATGCTGACCTACGGCATGCAGATCTTAATGTCGCTGATGATGATCTCGATGATCTACGTGATGATGACGATGTCGTATGAGTCCTTCGTCCGTATCTGCGAGGTACTCGAGGAAGAGCCCGCGCTCACCGATCCCGCATCTCCCGCGATGGACGTGAAGGACGGCTCCATCGACTTTGAAAACGTCAGCTTCAAGTACTCCGCACAGGCGAAGAAATTCGCGCTGCAGGACATCAACCTGCACATCGACTCGGGCATGACCGTCGGCATCCTCGGCGGTACGGGCTCGAGCAAGTCGACCCTCGTGCAGCTCATCCCGCGCCTTTACGATGTGAGCGAGGGCTGCGTCAGAGTCGGCGGGCGCGATGTGCGCGAATACGACCTTGAGGCGCTGCGCGGCGCGGTCAGCGTCGTGCTGCAAAAGAATGTGCTGTTTTCCGGCACGGTCAAGGATAACCTGCGCTGGGGCAACGAAAACGCCACCGACGACGAGATGGTCGAGGCGTGCAGGCTCGCGCAGGCGGACGAATTCGTCCGCTCCTTCCCCGACGGGTATGACACCTATATTGAACAGGGCGGCTCGAACGTCTCCGGCGGACAGAAGCAGCGTCTCTGCATCGCCCGGGCGCTTCTCAAAAAGCCGAAGATTCTGATCCTCGACGACTCGACCTCCGCGGTCGACACGCGCACCGACGCGCTGATCCGCGAGGGCTTCCGCACCTATATCCCCGAGACGACGAAGATCATCATTGCCCAGCGTGTCGCGTCCGTGCAGGATGCCGACCTCATTCTCGTGATGGACAACGGCCATATTGCGGACATGGGCACGCACGAGGAGCTCCTCGCTTCGAGTGAAATTTACCGCGAGGTCTACGAATCCCAGACGAACGGAGGTGAGCAGGATGAAGCGTGATCCCAAGAATTCCCGCCGCCCAAACGACGGCGCGGCGAACCTCGCCATGCTTAAGCGCACGGTGAAAAAGCTCTTTTCCTACTATCCTGTGCTCGCGCCCGTCACGTTCGCGTGCATCCTGTTCTCGGCCATCGTCACGTCGATCCCGTCGCTTTTCGTGCAGAATGTCATTCAGGTCATCGAAAAGTGGTACGTCTCGCGCGACTGGGTCTCCGCCAAAGCAGAGCTCATCCCCATCCTGTCGCTGCTCATCTCGCTCTATGTGCTCTCGATCATCGCGATCCTGGTCTACAAGCAGCTCATGGCCTATATGACGCAGGGCTTTCTCGACAAGCTCCGTCAGGAGATGTTCGGCGGCATGCAGGATCTTCCCATCCGCTACTTCGACACCCACCAGCACGGCGATATCATGAGCTTCTACACCAACGATATCGACACGCTGCGCCAGCTCGTGTCCGAAGCCATCCCCGCCTTCATCCAGTCTGGCGCGATCGTGCTGGCCGTGTTCGGCATTATGCTCTATTTCAGCATCTGGCTGACGCTCATTTCGGTGCTCGGCGTGATTCTGATGATCGTCGTCACCAAGCGCGTCGGCGGCGGCAGCGCCAAATTCTTCCTGCGCCAGCAGCAGGCCGTCGCCAAAACCGAGGGCTATATTCAGGAGACGATGACCGGCCAGAAGGTCGTCAAGGTCTTCTGCCACGAGCAGCGCTCCATTGAGGAGTTCGACAAGATCAACGACGCCCTCTTTGAAGACAGCTACCGCGCCCACGCCTATGCCAGCGTGCTCGGCCCCATCATCGGCAACATCGGCAACTTCCTCTATGTGGCTCTGGCGCTCGTGGGCGGCGTGCTGCTGCTTATCGGCGTTCCGAACCTGAGCCTTTCCGGCAAGGCGCTGGATATCTCCATTCTCGTCCCGTTCCTCAACATGACCAAGCAGTTCACGGGCAATATCAACCAGCTCTCCCAGCAGATCAATTCCATCGTCATGGCGGGCGCAGGCGCGCAGCGTGTCTTCTCCCTCATCGATGAAAAGGCCGAGACGGACGACGGCTTCGTCACGCTCGTCGACGCGGACATCGCCCCCGACGGCACGATCACCGAGAGTGACCATCACACCGGCCACTGGGCGTGGAAGAACCCGAACGACAACGGCAAGGCCTCTTACCGCGAGCTGCGCGGCGACGTGCGCCTCATCGACGTGGACTTCGGCTACGAGCCGAATAAAGAGGTCCTGCACGACGTCTCCGTCTACGCAGAGCCCGGCCAGAAGGTCGCCTTTGTCGGCGCGACCGGCGCGGGCAAGACGACCATCACGAACCTCATCAACCGCTTTTACGACATTGCCGACGGCCAGATTCTCTACGACGGCATCGACGTCAGCAAGATCAAAAAGGCCGACCTGCGCCGCTCGCTCGGCATCGTCCTACAGGACGTCAACCTCTTCACCGGCACGGTGATGGACAATATTCGTTACGGCAAGCTCAGCGCGACGGACGAAGAGTGCATCGCCGCGGCAAAGCTTGCCGGCGCGGATGACTTCATCTCGCGTCTTCCGCAGGGTTACGCAACCGAGCTTTCCAACAACGGCGCGAACCTCTCGCAGGGTCAGCGCCAGCTCATCTCCATCGCCCGCGCGGCGGTGGCAGACCCCCCGGTGATGATCCTCGACGAGGCAACGTCCTCCATCGACACGCGCACCGAGGCCATCGTCCAGCGCGGCATGGATAAGCTGATGGAAGGCCGCACGGTGTTCGTCATCGCCCACCGTCTCTCCACCGTCAAGAATTCCGACGTCATCATGGTGCTTGACCACGGGCGCATCATCGAGCGCGGCAGCCACGAAAAGCTGATCGCGGAAAAGGGCACATACTACCAGCTCTACACCGGCGCATTCGAATTGGAATAAATGTGAAAAGGGGCACGGCCGATGGCCGCGCCTCTTTTTTGCGCAGTCGAATATTGTCCAAGTTCTCCCGCTATATTGTGTTGAACGCAATTTTTTAAGGGAGGAATTCTATGTCTCGTTCGTTTTTCCGCACCTACGGATTTCTCGGCGCGATGCTGCTCTCGATCGTACTCGGGTGCGTGCTGGGCGCGCTGTGGCCGCAGGCGGCCTGTCTCGCGCCGCTCGGCACCATCTTCATCAACCTCATGTTCTGCATCGTCGTGCCGCTCGTTTTCTGCTCACTTGCAGGCTCCATCGCCTGCATGAAAAGTCCCAGGCGCGCGGGAAAGATCATGGGCACAACGCTTCTCGTCTTTGTCGTCACAGGGCTGATCGCCTCGGTCATCATGGTCATTCTCATGCGTCTCTATCCCCCGGTGCTCAAGCCGTGGACGGACGCAGCGGCGGGCGCTGTTGACGAACAGGCGGGCATCGCGGAACTGCTCGTCAATTTCTTCACGGTCGAGGATTTTGCCGCGCTTTTGTCCCGCCGCGCAATGCTGCCGCTCATCGTCTTTTCCATTCTCACCGGCTTCGCCGTCAACCTGAGCGGCGGGGCAGACTGCCTGACGGCAAAGTTCTTGCAGGATATGACGAACTGCCTTTTGAAGCTTGTCTCCCTCATCTCCTACTATGCCCCCGTCGCATTTTTTGGTTTCTTCGCCTCCCTCGTTGCGACCTATGGCGCGCAGATCACCGCCTCCTATGGCCGCGCGCTGCTCATCTATTACCCGCTCTGCCTCGCCTACGCGCTCATCGCCTTCCCGCTCTACGCGCGCGTCGGCGGTGGAAGGGCGGGCGTTGCCGTCATGCGGCGTCACATTCTTCGACCTGCCGTCACGGCGCTCGGCACCTGCTCTTCCGTTGCAAGCATTCCGACCAACTTACAGGCCGCGGAGGACAGCGGCGTACCGCGCGACATTTCCGATCTTGTTCTCCCCCTCGGCGCAACGATGCACATGGACGGCTCGTGCTTCAGCTGCGTGCTGAAGATCGCTTTCCTTTTCGGCGTATTCGGTATTCCGTTTGAGGGCGCGGGATTGACCGCCAAGATCCTGCTCGTCGCCGTATTCAGCTCGGTTGCCATGAGCGGTATTCCCGGCGGCGGTTACATCGGCGAATACATCATCTGCTCGCTCTTCTTCCCCTCCCAAATGGCCATTGCCTACCCCATCGCCGTCACGATCGGCAACCTTGTCGACCCGCCTGCCACAATGATCAACGCCGCGGGCGACTATGTTGTCACATTCCTCGTCGCGCGCTTCACCGAGGGGAAGGACTGGCTCGAACGCGCCCGGCAGGAGAAAAAGTAGCATAATTTTTTCGTGCGCTCCCCGCCGCATCGTGCTATAATGTTTCCTGTTATGAAAGAAACGCCCGCCAGGGCGGGCAGAAATGAGGTTTATATCATGGAAACCGGTCTTTCCATTGCACAGATGCAGCGCGGCATGGACGTGGAGGGTTTTTATCTGCTCAAAGCCGCCTTTTCCAAGGTGACGGCAAGCGGCAAGCCGTTTTTGAGCGCAGTGCTCGCCGACACGAGCGGCACGATTGAAGCAAAGGTCTGGGACTACAGCGGCCCCATCGGCGAGCGCGACACCGGAAAGGTACTCAAGGTACGCGGCAGCGTGTCGGACTACCGCGGCATGCCGCAGCTCACGGTCGACAGGCTGCGCCTTGCCGAAGAGAGCGACCCTGTCGATGTTTCGCGCCTTGTGAGCGTCGCGCCCATCGACCGCGAGGCGGGTTATGACGAGGTCAAGGCACTCGTTTCGACCATCGAGGACGCAGACTACCGTGCCGTGTGCGAGGAAATGCTGCGCCGCCACGAGGCAGCGTTCCGCACCATTCCCGCCGCCAAGAGCGTTCACCACGGCTTTTTGTCCGGCCTTCTGATGCACACGCTCAACATGCTGCGCCTTGCCGATTTTCTTGCCGCGCAGTATGCCGATACCGTGAACCGCAGCCTGCTGCTCACCGGCACGCTGCTGCATGACTTTGCCAAAGAACAGGAATTTTCCTTCTCCGAGCTTGGCCTTGTGACCGACTACTCGACGAAGGGGCAGCTCTTAGGGCACCTCATCATGGGCGCGCAGGAGATCGCCGCGCTTTCCGCCGAGCTTGACCTGCCCGAAGAAAAGGCGATGCTGCTGGAGCACCTGATTCTCTCGCATCACGGCCAACCGGAATTCGGCGCGGCAGTGCTGCCCCAATGCGCAGAGGCGGAGCTTCTCTCCCTCATCGACCAGATCGACAGCCGCATGGAGATCTACCGCGAGGTGCTCGCGCCGCTCAAGGCGGGCGAATTCAGCCAGCGCGTCTTTGCGCTCGACAACCGGCGCATCTACAAGCACGAATAAGAGAAAAGCTGAACGGGCAATGCCCGTTCAGCTTTTTCCTTTTCCAATTAAGAGGAATAGCTTATCTTCTTCCCTGTGCTTTTGCGTGCAGATACAGTACCGCCTCGACAACGCCCCCGCCGACGGCGAGCGCCTTATCGGAGATCGTCGTGCAGTATTCCGCCTTGCAGCGCGGGTCAACGTCGCCGGACTTCATGCCCTTTTTGACGCGCACGCCGTCGTCCAGCACGCCGCGCAGCACACCGCTGATGGTGCACTTCATCGGTGTGCCGTCGACAAAGCCGATGGTCTCGCCCTCCTCGACCGTGTCGCCGATGCGGTGGACGGCAGTAAAAATGCCGTCGCACGGTGCGCGCAGCACGCGCTCGCCCGCAAAGCCGCCGATGAGTCCGGGAACATTTGTATTCGGGATCGCGCCGCCGGAGTAGATGACACGCCCGAGCGTGTGGCCGCGCATCGTTTCCACGACTGCATGGCAGTCCTCGCCCGCTGTAAAGCCCGGGCCGACGCCCACAACGATGGGCGCGTCAGTGATCTTCGTGCCAAGGTTGCGCTTGGCAAGGATTGCGTCCACAAGCGCATCGGGCGCAAGCTCCTCGCGACACCGGCACTCAGGGTCAGGCAAAACGGGCAGCACACCCTCGCGCAGCAGCTTCATCGCCTCCGCGGCGTTCTCCGCGCGCACGGCGCGCAGCCCCTCGACCGTCGTTTTCCCGTGGACGATAGCGTCAGAAAAGGCGACTGTGCGGCGAATGGCCGTCGGCCGCTCCAGATCGGTCATCACCACGTCGACGCCGCAGCGCCACAATCGCATGGCGGCGCCGCTCGCGATGTCTCCCGCGCCGCGAATCAATGCAAGCATACATATACCCCCTGATGCAGACTGCCCGCGATGACCGGGCAGGAAAACTCATTTGCCATGGCCTGCGCCGCTTCATAATCGGCGGCAGACTCTACCTTGTTGATATAAACGCGGTCGCCGTAACCCTCTGCGTTGACGACGCGCGCGGCGATCTCCGGCGTAACGGTCGTTTCTTCGTCCACGCCCGCAAGCTGCGCGTAACGCGCGCTGCGGTGGGAGACCTCGGAAATGGGTCTGCCGATGCCGTCGATCCCGACGACCGTGACAACGCGCTGCGCGCACGGCGGAATGACCGGCTCATGCGCTTCATGTGCCTTGAGCGGCAGCCCCTTTGCCCCGTCCGCCTCCACAAGCACAAAGTCTGCAAACCGTGCGAGCGCTTCGATGGAAATCTTCGGCGCGCAGAGCTTGCCGTCTTCCGCCGCTTCGCCGACGCAGACGATGTTTTTCTCCGCAAGTGCGGCGGCAACGGCGCTCTCGTCCGCGCCCTCAAGCACAGGATAGCGCGCTGGGCGGCGAATGTGCGTTGTTGTCGTGAGAATGACCTTTCCCTTTTTCGAAAGCTCTTTTGCGAGCTGTTCCATCAGCGTCGTCTTTCCGCCGCTGCCGATGATGGCCGTTACGCCGCGCCCGACGTGCAAAAGCGATGAGATCTGCATACGCGCCTCCTCAATGCCGACGCCCGGCAAGGCGGGCGCGGTGCTCGATCATCTCGCCGGCGATGCTGATGGCGATCTCCTCCGGTGTTTCCGCCAGAATGGGAAGCCCAATGGGCGAATGAATGCGCGCAATGTTCGCTTCCGAAAAGCCGTCGCCGAGCAGACGCTCGCGCGTTTTGGCAACCTTCGTGCGGCTGCCGATGCAGCCGATATAGGTCGCATCGCTCCTGAGCACCTGCGCAAGGATCTCGTAGTCCGCCTGATGCCCCGGCGTCATCACAACGGCATAATCGTTTGCCGTGAGCGTTACCTTGTCCGAAAGATCAGAAAAATCCCCGAAAATGACATCACTCGCCGCAGGATAGTTCTCTTTTTTTGCAAAATCCTCGCGGTTATCGTACATCACCACGCGGAAGCCCACCGTTGCCAGCACCGGCACGAGCGCACGCCCGACATGACCGCCGCCGAAGATGTACACGCTGCCCGCATGGCGCAGCGGCTCAACATACACGCCGTTTTTCCAAACGGCCTTGGTGGAAGAATCGCCCGCTCTGTCCTGCGGGATCTCTCCGTGCGTGACAACGTGAAACTCGCTTATGCTGTCGCCGTCGAGTGAGAGCAGCAGCCAGAGGTCAACGTCCCTGTCGAGCAGGTCACGCCAGCGGCGCAGCACCGCGATATTCTCTGTCTGTTCGGGCGAAAAAAGCTGAAAGTAAACCGTTACCGCGCCGCCGCAGATCATTCCCGTACCGGCCACTTCGCTCGGGTGCAGGTTGTAGGATCTAAGCTCGTTGCTGCCGCCGTCGTTGAGCGCGCGGCGTGCGCGCTCAATGCTCAGCCGCTCCACCGCGCCGCCGCCGATCGTGCCGAGCACACGGCCGTCTTCCAAAACAGCCATCTTCGCCCCCGCGCCGCGCGGCACAGAGCCAGACGAGGCCAGAATGCTGCACAGCACCACGCGCTCGCCGCGCGAAAGTGCCGCAAGCATCTCATCAAGAATCACTTTCATATAGTTTCATGCTCCTTTGCAGAGAATCACGCTGTTATTATGCACTGGATTATAGCAAAACGCCGCGGCAAACACAAGCCGCGGCGCATAAAAACGCTCTGATCGTTTTTTTCGGTTGGAATCGTCCGGTGATCGGTGGAGCCCCCGTTTACTTGCCGTGCTCGATGCGCTTCAGTTCGTCAAAATACTTGTCGTGCGCTTCCTGATAGGCGCGGTTGAAGAGCGGGTCCTTGCCCTGATGCAGCGCATGAATATAGTCGTGATGGTTGTTCATGATGCGCTCGTCCGTCATTGAAAGCGTAAATACGCCGATATTCGAGCATTGGTCGGCGATGCGCTCCACATTGACGAGAATATCAAGGAACGTAAGCCCTGCATACACCGTGCACTGTCCGTCGCGCACGCGGCGGATATGGTTGGTGCGCAGCGTGGCGACCAGGTCGTCCACGACCTCCTCGACCGGCTCGATGCGGCGCGCGGCATCATAATCCGTTGCAGCAAAGGCCTTGTACGTGTAGTCAAGGATCTCGCCGAGCACCTCGCGCAGCACCTTGATCTCTTGATGCGCCATAGGCGAGAGGCTTGCGTTGCGGTCGATGAACTCCTGCGCGTTTTCCGTCAGGTTCACGGCATGATCGCCAATGCGCTCAAACTCGCTGAAGCACTGGATATAATAGTTGAGCAGATCGTTGCCGTGGCCGTTTGGCATGTGCGGAGAGAGACGGATAAGGTAGTTGTCCACATGGTCGGCAAGCTTGTCGATGTGGTCTTCGTTTTCATTGATGACCTTGATCTCATGGGCGTTGTACTCGTCGAGCACGCCCATTGCGCTCATCACGCCCGTGCGCGCAAGGCGCGCCATGGTGGTGATGGCCTCGCCCGCGCCGGAAAGGGCGATGGCGGGAGAGGTAAAGAACTTTTCATCCAGCAGCGAAAGCTCGTGCTCGACGCTCTCGCCAAGGCGCACATCGTCCTTGATGAGCTTGCGCGAGAGCTTTTCAAACTGATTGCACACCGGCAGCAGCAAGATGGCGGAGAACAGGCGGAACACCGTGTGGACATTGGCGATGCCGCCGGAAGTCAGCACCTGATCCCACAGCGGATCCAGCGTGCCGAAGCCGCGCAGCACCATCAGCGCGGCAACGACGAGGATCGAGCCCGCGATATTAAAGAGGATATGAATGACACCCGTGCGCTTGGCATCGGCCTCGGAGCCGATAGAGCAGACGATGGCCGTCGTCACGCAGTCGCCGATGTTGACGCCGATGATGATGGCGTAAACCGAAGAAAATGTCAGCGCGCCGGTCGTAGAGATCGCCTGCAAAATACCGATGGTCGCAGACGAGCTTTGCAGCAGAAACGCAACGCCCGTGCCGAGCAAAAAGCCGAGCAGCGGCTGGCCGGAGAGCTGATAGAACATGTTGGCAAACGTTTCGGATTCCGACAGCGGGCTGACCGCCGCAGTCATGCCAAGAAGACCGGTGAAGAGGATACCAAAGCCCATGGTGATCGAGCCGACGGTATCCGACTTGCGCCCCTTGACCACCATGATGAACAGAATACCAATGATTGCCGCAAGGGGGGCAAGCGTCGAGGGTTTAAAGAAATTGAGCAGCGACGTCTCCGACGCGTTCACGTCGAGCAGGCGAATGATCTGGCCTGTGACCGTCGTACCGACGTTTGCGCCCAAAATCACGCCGATCGACTGGTGCAGCGACATTACACCAGCGCCGACAAGACCCGATGTCAGCACGATCGTCGCCGTGGAGCTTTGGATCACTGCCGTGACCACAAGGCCGAGCAGGAAACCGACGAGCGGGTTGTTCGTCACCTTTTCCATTGCGCGCTTGAATGCGTCGGACGAGCCCTTTTTCAGTCCGTCGCCCATCAGGCGCATACCGTAGAGGAACAGCGCAAGACCGCCAAAGAGGGCGATCAAGTTGAAAATCGTCATAGCGTTTCAAACCTCTCGTCTTTTGTTTGTTCCGTTGTGCCGCCATGCGGCACGCTTTGGGCAGCAAAAAATGCCCAACTCTCACCAATTAGTATTTTAATCAGCCGCATGAGAAATTGCAATGCTTTTCCTCTTTTTTCGCAAAAAACGTCCTTTTGAGATTTTGCTTGCATTTCTTTGTTCATGTGTTACAATATTCGCAGAAAAAAAAGGAGGCTTTCAACCATGTTGAACGCAGGCAATCCCATCGGCGTGATGGACAGCGGCATCGGCGGACTGACCGTCGTGCGTGAATTACAGCGCATTCTCCCCGGCGAAGATATCATCTATTTTGGCGACAGTGTCAACTGCCCCTACGGCAACAAGACCTCTGACCAGATCTTCGAGTTGAGCAGCCAC
>ERZ1106976.1977-NODE-1977-length-19242-cov-4.261010_pt1 | contig 19242 bp, 12 predicted proteins | sample MGYA00403687_ERZ1106976 | MGnify/ENA primary metagenome ERZ1106976 (study PRJEB35170, sample SAMEA104062446) | human gut metagenome | biome: human gut; feature: human-associated habitat; material: faeces | place: Denmark | collected 2013-02-22 ... | reverse complement strand
GCGCCCTCCTCGCCGCCGGCGCCATGCGCGCCACGAGGCTTGCCAAAGGGGCGGGCCGAAAGCCGAAAGGGATCGTCATGGGAAACCGAGCCGTCATCACCACCGCCGAGAGGAAGATCGGGCTGTACCTGCACTGGAACGGAGGGCGCGACACCGTCGAGCCGCTGCTTCGGTACTGCGAGTTCAAGGGCTACCGCCCGCCGAGCTATTTGACTGGTCAAATGCGATGCTCGCATTATGGATTATTTGTATGCGTTATTAGCTCCATATGTTGCTTCATCATCGGTAAATCCTTCAAATATAAGTTGGTCTATTAATCCTTGTTTAGAAAATCCCATTGTGTTTAAATAATTTTTAGCTACTCTCACGGCTTGTTCATTCCAATTGGCACCGCAATTATTAACTGCATATGTTGCTTCCGTTGTAGAATATCCTTCAAACTCCAATTGCCTGATTAATCCTTTTTTAGAAAATCCCATTGTTCTTAAATAATTTTTTGCAGAACTTAATGCCATACGCTCGCCAACAGTAGAACTATCTTTGTTCAAGGAATCTTGAGTTGCAGCAGTATCACTAATTGTAGAATCGTTTAGAATATTATTTGCATTGCCGCCATTGGAGCTTGCTGCAATTATAATAATAATGATTGTAAATATGATTAGCCAAAACCAAAATCGCTTGTAAATAGTTTTTTTCATTTTTTCCCCCTGTTGTAAATAAAAAAGTGCACCCCAATAAGAGAGTGCACCGAAAAACGCAAACTCCTATTGTTGCTACACAAAACCGACAGAAAATATGGATATGGTATCCTATCATACTGTTGGTGGAATTTGCGATTTTACCAAATTCAATAACAATATGATATGACGAAAAAGGGCATAATATCCCCCTAACGAGAAAAATACCATAATCCAAAATATTCGGTTTTGTGTAGCAAATATATTATACACCTACTTAAACAAAAATGCAACAGAAAAAGACAAAAAATAAACTCTATCGCTAAAATTTATCAACGATAGAGTTTTGTATTATTAAGTTTTGCATTTCTCCGTTAGGATACCATGCTTTTGCGAAGGTCTTTTACTTATTCCTTTTTCCTCATTCCTTTTCAAAAACCGGTATCTCAATCATAAACGTACTGCCCGAGCCCACTTGACTCTGCACTCCGCATCTGCCTCCGAGAAGCTTCATTATCTTATTTACAATTGACAGTCCGAGTCCGGTCCCCTGCGCGGCGCGCTTATGAGAGGAATCGATCTTGTAATATCTGTCCCATATAAGCGCCAGCTTATCCTCGGGTATTCCCTCTCCCGTATCGGTAACCGATATTCTCACCCACCGCCTGCCGTCATCCGGGTCGGTATAAACGGACTGTTCAACTTTTACCAGTTTATCCGTGCCCGTATAGGTTATCGCATTATTTACGATATTATAAAAGGCTTGGAGCAGCTTAGATTTATCGGTATAAACCGTAACGTTCTCCTCTGCGCTGAAATCAATATGATACCCGTCGTGAGTTCGAAGCTGGTTATAGCGTTCCATCCCCTGCCTTAACGTCTCGGTAAGATCAAAGACCTCACTGTTTACGGTCTGATTGCCGCTTTCAAGCTTAGAGATGTCAAGCATATCATTAACAAGCGACGTCAGACGTTTTGATTCATCAATAATAACCTGTGCGTTTTCCGGTGTATTCTCTCCGGGAAGGTCGCGCATAATTTCCGCATACCCGGTAATCATGGTAAGAGGGGTACGAAGATCGTGAGACGTGTTGGCAATAAGCTCTCTTCTCAGGCCGTCAACCTTTGACAGCTCCGTTGCGGCGTAATTGAGTGTATCGCTGAGTTCCGATATCTCACGATAGGAATTGCCGGTAAAGCGCGTATCGTAATTTCCTGCTCCAAGCGCTTTTGCGGAATTATTGATATCGATAATCGGCTTGGATATTTTCCCGGAAATAAATATCGCCAACAGAAGAGCAAGACTTATCATAATCACACTCACCGCTACAAGCAGAATATTCAGGGTTTTTACCGTCGCGTCTACCGGAGAAACAACGGAATTTAAGATAAAGAACACATCGTTACCTTCCGTATCGGTAACAATCACAGAATAAATGATACTCTCCGGATCTCCGTAGCTCTCTCCGGCTTTGATTCCCACATACAGATGAGACGCGGCGTCATACCGAAAATGCTGAAGACATTTTCCGCCGTTTTTTACCGCAGAATCATACAGAGTAAAAATACCCGACATCGACATATTATGTATAGCACAGTTTTTCACCGCGTCACATGAGACAAGCTTGAATGCGGTTTCCTTACTGAGCATTTTCAGCACCAAAATACAGACGTCGTTTTTTCTTGACACTGTCTCTACCGCTTCGGAAAGCCGATCGGTATCATTGACAATCCGAGACAACTCAGACGCCGCATTTTTTATCTCCGCCGTTTTTATAGTTCGATAAATATCGCCGAGAAAAACCACCTGACAAAGCCAGAGTATGATCAGAATTACCGCCGCAAAAGCGGCAAGATAGGCAAAAAGCTTCCATTTTATACCGATTGCGGGAAGCCGACGAGCTTTATTTTTCGGTTTCAAAACGATATCCGACTCCTCTTAGCGTGACAATAAGCGAGCTGTATGCCCCAAGACTTTTTCGCAGCAGCTTGATATGCGTATCAAGCGTTCTGTCGTCTCCGTAAAAATCATAACCCCAAACCTCGGTAATAAGCTTTTCCCGCGAGAGAGCAATGTTGCGGTTACGGCACATGTAAAAGAACAGATCGTACTCCTTCGGAGACATTTCCGCTCTCACTCCATCTATATACACAAGACGCGCTGTAAAATCAACAGTTAGTCCTTCGTATTTAAAAATTTCTTTTTTAACGGTCTCCTCGGTACTGTTTCTCGAAAAACGCTTCATAATGGCATCGATTCTCAGCATCAGTTCCTTCGGAGAAAAAGGCTTTACCACATAGTCGTCGGCGCCGAATTCAAATCCGCTTATCCTATCATACTCCTCGCCTCTTGCAGACAGCATAAGGATCGGCGTATCGGAATGCTTTCTGATTTCTCTGCTCGCGGAAAAACCATCAAGCTCCGGCATCATAACGTCCATGACAATGATATCAAAATCCTGCTCGCTGCACAGTCTGACCGCTTCCATACCGTTTTGGGCTTCCGTTACCGTATGACCTTCAAATTCTGCATATTTTCTTATAAGGGCGCGTATTTTTTCTTCATCATCCGCTATGAGAATTTTATACATAATGAATCACCATACCTTTGTTGCGCAAAGGTCCTCCTTCTTTCGGAAATTACAGTTTTTATCATTCGAAACGCAAAATGCGGAAAAATTGTTTGCAGGGAACGGTATCGACAATCGTCCCCTGCAATTATTATATCTCGTATTCGAGAATAATTCAAGAAAAATTTTATTTAGCGTTCACTTCTGTCAATACAAGATCAATATTGAAAATCTCGCTTTGATTTTTACTGTTCAATCTTGAAACCGTAACGGTTACTGTTTCTCCCACCTCAAAATCAAGAAGCATATTTTTGATATCGGAGGTCGAACTCACGGTAATGGAATTAATCGCAACAATACGGTCACCCAAATAAAAATCATCACTTTCCGACTCAATGATATATACACCGTAATCGGTAAAATACTTGCTATACTTCCACCAATAATACACGTCTTCCTGAGACTGAACCTCAATGAGGGAGAATCCGAGCTTGACGCGCCCCGTCACATAGCCGTTCTCAATAAGCTCTTTTGCAACCTTCATTGCCTCGTCGATCGGAATGGCAAAGCCGAGTCCCTCAACATTATCTCCGGAGGATTTGGCATTAACGATTCCGATGAGCTTGCCCTCCATATTGAAAAGTCCGCCGCCGGAATTGCCGGGATTAATCTCGGCATTGGTTTGAAGCAAATGATATGCCGTACCGTCTATTATGATATCACGGTCAAGTGCGCTGACAATTCCGTTTGTAACCGATCCGCCAAGCTCTCCAAGAGGATTTCCGATAGCAACCACACCCTCGCCGACAACAACCTGTGAAAAATCCGCTATCGTAACGGCGGAGAGCCCGCTTACATTTATTTTGATAATTCCGATGTCCGTCTGAGAATCACTTGCCGTAAAGGAAGATTCATACTGTGTTCCGTCCTTCAAGGTTACTTTAACCGTCGTTGCACCCTCTATCACATGGGCACAGGTAATAATGTAAGTTCCCTCATCTCCCGATGAAATAATTACACCGCTTCCCGCTCCCTGCGTAACATACTGACCGAAATAAGAATCGGTCGAAACCGTTTCGGTAGTTACCTCAACTACCGAATTGGCAGCAACAGAGGCTACATATGCCGCGTCTCCTTTGTCGGTAATCACCGGCGTCTCACCGGAAGATTCATGTTGAACGATTACCGAACCACTCCCGGCAGGCTTAGAAACATTATTGCCGAGCATTTCGTAATATGCTGCCGCAGAAAACGCTCCAATCAACAGGCAAATGACCATGCCAAGCGCCACCATTCCTATGACAAAGCCTTTGGAAGCTCCCCGTTTTTCCTTTTTCAGAGAGTTCGGAGACTGTGGCGGTTGCGCCGTATATCCGTATCCACCGCCGAAACCGTTATGCGGTTCATAGGGATTCTGATTCTGAGGACGGTACTGCTGATACTGCTGCTGCCGATAATAACCGTTCCCGTATTGTGCACCGGGATTATGCCGGTTTCCGGAGGTATATTCTCCCTGCGGATTTCCATAAAAGCTTTGCTGAGCGCTGTATACTCCGCTTACACTCTGATTACGGTTATCAAAAACATTTCCTCTTTCTGACGTCGGTTGGCCCGGTTCCGAATTGTTCACCGGTGCACCCGTGTCGCGTCCGGATGGTTGAGAGGTCCGGTCCTCTTTATCCTTCGTAGAATCTACACGATACCAATTATCTCTCAAATCTTTCTGCAAATTACCCTCGGGAGAATTACCTGAAGAATTATTTTCAGGTATGTCCCGATTGTTATTATCATAGCCGTTATCCATAATTTAAAGTCCTCCGTTTTTATATATCGGTGAATTTGTTCAGAATATTTTTCCGACTTACATTTATAGTATATAACCATATTGTGACAGCATTATGATGATTTGTAAAATATTTATTGAAAATAGACTGATAACATGATATAATGACTCTATAGATATCTTTCAACCGATATGAAGTGAGGAATATATCCAGTGAACAAAACAGCAATTATAACAGGAGGCTCCCGGGGAATAGGAGCGGCAATTTGTTCTCTGCTTGCCGACAGAGGATATAACGTAATCATCAATTATCACCGTTCCCGGGCTGCCGCCGAAGCACTTGAATCCGGTATTCGGGCACGCGGACATAACGCACTTGCCGTATACGCCGACATAAGCCGTACAGAGGACATAAAAGCGCTTTTTGAGACTGCATACCGCAAATTCGGTACAATCGATCTCCTCATAAACAATGCCGGAATTTCGCGTCAGCAGATGCTTTCCGATGTTACCGACACCGATCTGGAAGAGCTTATGTCGGTGAACTTCGGAGGCATCTTCAAATGCTGTCGGGAGGTGCTTCCTTATATGCTCAAAACACATTCCGGAAATATCGTCAATATATCTTCCATATGGGGAATATGCGGCGCCTCCTGCGAATCCCTTTATTCCGCATCAAAGGCAGCAATTATCGGTTTTACAAAGTCTCTTGCCAAAGAGCTTGCCCCATCCGGCATCAGAGTGAACTGCGTCGCTCCCGGAATGATCGACACCGAAATGAATTCTCACCTTTCTCAAGAAGATATAAAACGCTTTTGCGATGAAACGCCGATCGAACGCATCGGTACTGCCCGGGAAGTTGCATCAGCAGTACTTTTCCTCAGTGATGACTCCTCCTCATTTACAACCGGACAGATTCTGAGAGTTGACGGAGGATACGCTATATAAATTTGATAAAACAATCAATTAGCCGATTGCAAAAGTCAAAGATTTATTATAAAATCCGTTTTTTCGGTGGCTTTACCGACAAAAAACACCTTTAAGGCAATATCGACAGGTTTTGACGGTACAGATACGCAGTCGCATTTTTTGTCAGACGATACCAATTGAGGAAGCAGGAACGACACCTCTGCCGGCAAAATTTGTGATACTATTTCTCAATTAAAATCTTGCCTAATTATAGGGACTCCGCCCCTATACCCCGCTTAAGCCCTTCTTGAAAGAGGGGCTTAAGAATTACAAGAACTTTCAAATAGAATATGCTTTTGAAGCTTCTTGAAGGAGGCGTAGGACAATGCGGAGATATTTTCAAGAAGTTTCTCCTCACATATAGGCAAGGCTTCTATCGTGAATGAGTATGATGGAAAACAGTTCGAGCCGGATTCGGGCAGTGATTTTCAGAGGTACCCTAAGATATGACGGAAAATTGCCTCGCAGATGCATCATCAAGGCGCAAGCCGTGAACCCGGTGGTATTGCCTTAAGACAAGCAAAGCGAGTCCGCGCACCGAGGAGAGCTGCAAAAAACTTTGATTTTTGCCGCCGGAGATAAGCGCGCATATCCCCGCCGCGCGGTTCTCAATTGAACAACAATAGTAAAACGCAGTTTTACCATCAGCTAAACCATAATATAATAAGGAGATTTCGCTGTGAAAAAAATTCTTTCTCTGATAATCGTGCTTTCGCTCTCGATATCGGTTATCACCTCCTGTTCCTTTTTATCCGACTATATCACTTTTTTGGGCAGGGAGGCAAGACAGCTTACCGATTACAGCAGCATAACCTACGAAAGACCTGATTTCGTTTCGCTTTCTTCAAAAATCGATACGCTGAAAGCTGATCTCATGCTCAGTGAAAAGGAAAAGTACTATTATATTAATCTTCTCTCGGAAATTGTATCCGATTTCTATTACACCGCCTATACCATGGAAAGCATAGCGTTTCTTGAATACGCCAAAAACATCAAAAATGACACCCTGCGGGAAGAATATTTCTATCTCGTAACCGAAAATGAAAAAATAAGCGCCAAGCTTGACGAGCTTTATTATCTGTGCGCCGCGTCAGAATATAAAGCGGAAATGGAATCCTCATGTCTCGGAGTCGGTTTCCTCGACAATTATGCCGGCGAAGAGTTTACTTATCCCGAGGAATTTTCCGAGCTTCTTGAAAAAGAAAACATGCTTATCAATGAATACAATGCAGCCATGAGCGAACTTTCGGTGGAATATGAGGGAGTAACCTATACCGGGGAGACAATAGGCGTAATTCCCGACGATGAATTGTATGATGCGGTATGCCGCGCTTATTATGACAAATATAATTCCCTGCTCGGCAATCTTTATCTGGAACTCGCAGGAGTAAGGAATACCATTGCGGCATACTGCGGCTATACTTCATATGCAGAATATTCTTTTGATCTCTACGCAAGAGACTACTCAATAGGCGATTTCGATGAATACTTCAGCGGAATTAAAGAATATATTGCCCCTGTTTACAGAGATATGTCGGTCAAATATAAGGAAGAAGTCATGCTTTCTCTTCCGGAAGCGTCGCCTGACGAAATATTAGGTCTCGGAGAGAGCATGGTCTCTCTTATGTCTCCTAAGCTTGAAAAAATATTTACAAGCATGAAGCTGAATCATCTTTACACCGTTGCCTGTTCCGAAGAAATGTATAACGGATCCTTTCAGATATACTTCAATGAATATGAAGCACCTTATCTTTTTGTAAACGGAACCGGCTTTGCATGCGATAGTCTGACGCTTATGCATGAATTCGGTCATTTCGCGTCGGCATATTATAACTACAGAAACGTCGGAAGCAACGATGAAGCGGAGGTAGCATCGCAGGGACTTGAGCTTCTTTCGCTAAAATATCTTGACAAGATATTCGATGCGGATACGGCAGAGATCATCGGCAAATACGAGCTTCTGAATCTTGCCTCCGCTTTCACCGAATGCGCCGCGTATACCGAATTTGAAAATCTTGTTTACGGCGACGACAATCTCACGGTGGAAAAATGCAATGAATATTTTCAATACTGCTGTGATAAATACGCGCTTGAAGGAATAACCGGCAATAAAACCTCAGACGGTATGTATTGGGTATTCATCAATCATCTTTTTGAATATCCCTATTATATGATCGGGTACTCCGTATCGGCAGACACCTCCGTGCAGCTTTATGAAAAATGCGTCGATGGGATCGACGAGTATATAAATTTTATACAGCTCGCCGGAAACGGAGATTTTTTCGGAAGTATCGAACGTAGCGGTCTTGAAAGTCCGTTTGCTGCCGGAAGAGCGGAAAAAACAGCCGCATTTTTAAGAAGAGAACTCGAAAAATATTCCTAAGGAAAACACTGCTCCTCAGCAAAGGGTATTTCCCGAAAAACCTCCCCCTGTCTGTCATCAATCGAACTATCTGCCTTGTTACTTACTTTTCCTCAGGTATAATAAAAGAATTTGCAGTTCATGAATAAAACACTATTGACTTGAAAGACTATAAATGATATACTGAAAACAAGATGTACTGCATCTTAATCAATTATTTTTGCTTTCTCGAAAGTATTTACGCTGTCAACGGAAGAACAGGCTAAAGCACTCAAAACAAATCATAATATACAGGAGATGCGCTTTTGAATTTCGGAATTACAAATTTTAACGCCGCGCTTCCCGCAAAGCTTGCCACCGATACTATCCTCCGCTGCAATGAACAGATTTCAGCCCGCGGACTCGTTCTCAGTGAAAGACAAGCAGCGACACTCGCAGAAGCAAGCATCTCCGCTCTTAACTCTTGCGGCAGAATAGAATTCGGCGGAGAAACCATAAAAAAGCTTATCCTCTCTTTCAGCGATTCTCCGTTTCTCTGTCAGAATAATTTTTCCAATACAGTCTGTGAACTTATCGATATTTTTTATTATTTTAAAAACGAAACTCTCGATATTGTCAGCGATGATAGGCTTATTTCCGTGATGAAAGATGCTTTTGACGGTATCTGCAGCGGTGATCTTGAATTTCTCTCAGGCACCGTACTTGACATGCTTTCCCGTGAAGTCAAAGGAATGGGCGACATTGAAGCAAAAGAAACCGAAAAGGAGGATTGGCATGACGGATATTGAACGATCCGGCACTTTGAATCCCGAGCTTATCGACGGAGAACATTACTTTTCTTCTTTTCTTTCGGAAGCTGTCGCCCACGGTCTCATTGATATACCGGAATTTCAGAAAATACAGCTTCAGTTGATTGAGCTTCTTGCGGAAAAAACGCTCGCATTCACGGCAGGCAGAAGCTCCTCTGTCAAAACGGAACGTGCGGAAGCAATCATGAATTCCCTTCTTTACACGCTCGGTCTTGCCTTAAAAAGCTTTCCGTCATTCTATGATGCGCTTGACGCGCTTAAAAATCAGTCCATTCAAAAGCTCTATTCAACCGGAAGCCAAAAGATCCATGTAAAGCTTAACACAGCGCGTCTCTATGCCTCTCTTGTCCAAAGGAGCATGTTCGATTCTGACAACTATACCTACAAAACAACCTTCATCGACGGCATTAACGGCTTTTTCAAAATATACGATCCGAAATACGGAGCAGACAGAATCGGAATTACCGCCGATTACCCGTTATGTCTTCCGGTCAAAGAATTGACAGGCGTTGAATTTATCTGCAAATATCTTGAATCCGCATATTACGAAAATTCTTTTTGCCTGCTTTTTCCATCGGAAAACAGAAAGCATTTGCTGAACGGCGCTTATTCAGACACAACAGGTATGATTTTTAATATTTTCAGAACGGTTCTGACGGCGTCTCTGATATCCGCACTGACCGAAGGCAATATCTATGCTCCGGAGCCTAATCAAAAAAGCATCGCTCTTCTGATAAATAAAATCTCATTATACGGAATTTTTGAGATGAGAATGCTGTTCGCTGAGACTGCCAAACGTCTTTGCGGCGTTTATGATATAAAAAATACGGCTGAAAAAAAATATGTAATTCGATCCGCCGAATTACTGGGGCAGGAGGTATTTCATGCAATTCGTCTCGGATGCCCCGAAAGAGTATTAACGGCAATCAAAAAAGATTGATACATCGAAGATGCATAGAATCCGCCGGCATCATATAGAAATCATAATCATATTTTATGGAGGTATATTATTATGGCAAACCGATTCGTTTTAAATGAGACAAGCTACCACGGCAAAGGCGCAATCGCTTCTATCGCAGAGGAAATCAAAGGCAGAGGTTTTCTGAAGGCATTTGTCTGCTCGGATCCCGATCTTATCAAATTCGGTGTTACAAAAAAAGTTACCGACGTTCTTGATAAGGCTTCTGTACCCTATGAAATTTACAGTCAGATCAAAGCCAATCCCACAATCGAAAATGTACAAGAGGGCGTTGCCGCCTTCAAAAAAAGCGGCTCCGACTGTCTCGTCGCAGTAGGCGGCGGCTCCTCTATGGATACCGCAAAAGCAATCGGTATTATTGTAAACAATCCTGAGTTTTCGGATGTAAGATCCCTTGAGGGCGTTGCTCCCACAAAAAATAAATGCGTTCCGATTATCGCGGTTCCCACGACCGCCGGAACCGCCGCAGAGGTCACAATAAACTATGTTATTACCGACGCGGAAAAAAACAGAAAAATGGTCTGCGTCGATGTGCATGATATTCCCGTTGTCGCCGTAGTAGATCCGGATATGATGTCTTCCATGCCGAAAGGATTGACCGCCGCAACCGGAATGGACGCTCTCACTCATGCTATTGAGGGCTACATTACAAAGGGGGCTTGGGAAATGAGCGATATGTTCCACCTCAAAGCGATCGAACTGATCGCTAAACACCTCAGAGCCGCCGTAAACAATACGCCCAAAGGACGCGAAGGGATGGCGCTCGGACAGTATATCGCCGGAATGGGCTTCTCCAATGTCGGACTCGGTATCGTTCACTCAATGGCTCATCCGCTCGGAGCGCTCTATGATACGCCTCACGGTATCGCCAATGCCATTATTCTTCCGACCGTCATGGAATACAATGCGCCCGCAACAGGGGACAAATACCGTGCAATCGCCGCCGCTATGGGGGTTGAAGGCACTGCCGACATGACCATCGAAGAAGCAAGAACCGCCGCCGTCCGAGCCGTTAAACAACTCTCCACAGATGTAGGTATTCCCTCTGATCTTAAGCAAATTGTCAAGAAAGAGGATATTGATTTCCTTGCACAATCGGCATACGACGACGCCTGCCGTCCCGGAAATCCAAGAGAGACTTCGGTGGAAGAAATTAAAGAATTGTATCTGTCCCTTCTCTGATTTTGAAAAATAACGAATACCGACAAGAGACTGACCGACAATAAATTAAGAACCGCCCTCTTACATCATCTTCGTACCGATCGGTATACAGTGGTTCAGCCGTAAAAAGAAAGCCCCGTACGCTTCGGAATCAATATCCGAATGTACGGGGCTTTAGTCGATGCCGTCAGATCCGGAAATCGCTTCCGGTTTCAGAAAAATGTTATTTGATTGGTATCGCTGAGTCCGTCAAGCGCTCCGTTTTTCTGCAATACCTCTATTACCGCCTTGGTGAGCTTAGCTTTCATACGCAAATCTTCAACAGAGAGAATATTTCCTCCCTCCCTCGCATCCTCAATTGCCTGTGCCGCGCTTTCTCCCACGCCGGCAAGAGAGTTAAAGGGCAGCCGTATTCTTCCGTCCTCGGGAACATAGGCAAATGCCTTTGATTTGAAGAAATTTACCGGAAGAAATTTGATTCCCCTTGCATAGCACTCATTTACAAGATTAAGAGTAGCCAGCATAGCGGACTCCTTCTGCGTCGCGTCCGTCCCCTTTTCGGTGATTTCCTTCATCGTTCTGACAACTCCTGCCTTTCCGCTCATAGCAATCTCAGCGTCAAAGCCTCCGGGCGCTGCCGTGAAGAAAGCTGCATAGAATACAAGGGGCATATGCACCTTATACCAGCCGAGACGTATTGCCGACATGACATAAGCGGCAGCGTGAGCTTTAGGAAACATATATTTTATCTTTTTGCAGGAGCCAATGTACCATTCCGGAACATCATGTTCCCGCATCTCAGCCTCCCATTCGGGCGTAAGCCCCTTTCCTTTCCGTACAGACTCCATTATTTTAAACGCATGTGCGTTTTCAACACCGTACCGAATAAGGTCATTCATAATGTTATCACGGCATCCGATAACATGGGAGATATCACAAATATCGTTGTGAATCAATTCCTGAGCGTTGCCCGTCCAAACGTCGGTTCCGTGAGACAGTCCCGATATCTGAAGAAGATCCGCAAAGGTTTTCGGTTTAGCCTCTTCAACCATCTTCATAACAAATTTTGTACCGAATTCCGGAAGACCGAATGTACCGAGATTCGCCTCAATGTCTCCGTCTCTGATACCAAGAGACTTTGTTGAGTTGAAAAGCTCATAAACATCAGGATCGTTCATAGGAACATCCATCACACTTGTACCGCTGTACTTCTCAAGCCATTTATACTTGGTCGGAATATCGTGTCCGAGCTCATCAAGCTTGAGAAGCGTGTCATGCAGATAAGCAAAGGTAAAATGTGTGGTGACAATATCGGAATTAGGATCGTCGGCAGGGTGCTGGACCGGACAGAAATCGTATATCTCATATTCTCTCGGCACAACAACGATTCCTCCGGGATGCTGTCCTGTCGTCCTCTTAACGCCGACGCAGTGATTGACAAGCCTCTGTATCTCGGCTTTATTCACCGTCGTTCCTTTTTCCTCAAGATACTTCATGACATATCCGTAAACCGTCTTGTCGGCAAGAGCGCCGATTGTCCCCGCACGAAAAACGTTTTCGGCACCGAAAAGCTCTTCCGTATATTTATGTACCCTTCCCTGTACCTCTCCGGAAAAGTTCAGGTCGATATCGGGAGATTTGTCCCCATAAAAACCGAGGAAGGTTTCAAACGGTATATCGTGACCGTCTCCCCGCAGCTTTTCTCCGCATACGGGACATACAGCATCAGGCAAATCAAAACCGGAACCGACATGATTGGGATTGGAAAAATCGCTGTACTGACAATTTGGACAGTAATAATGGGGAGGGAGAGGATTAACCTCGGATATTCCTGCCATCGAAGCGACAAAGGACGAACCTACCGAGCCTCTGGAACCAACAAGATATCCCTGGCTCTCGCTGAACCAGACGAGCTTTTGCGCAATCATATATAAAACGGCAAAGCCATGCTTTATAATAGAAGTAAGTTCTTTATCAAGCCTCGTTTTTACGATTTCGGGAATCGGCTTCCCGTATTTCTTCTCGGCGTTTTCATAGCAGATTCTCTGCAAATCCTCCTCCGCTCCGTCCATATGCGGTGTAAACGTTCCCTTCGGAAACGGGCGGATATCGCTGTCGATCATGTCCGCGATTTTATTGGTGTTGGTAATCACCACTTCTTGGGCACGTTCTTCTCCGAGATAGGAAAATTCTTCAAGCATCTCCTCAGTAGTTCGGAAATATATTCCGGTATCCTTGTCTGCATCGGAAAATTTCATCCCCTTGAGAAGAATTTTACGGTAAATCTCATCATGCTTATTGAGAAAATGTGCGTCACAGGTAGCAACAACAGGCTTTCCAAGCTCGTCAGCGAGAGAGATCAGTTTACGGTTAAACTCGCGCAGATCCTCGTCGGAGGAAGCCCTGCCGCTCGCAATCAGATATCGGTTGTTACAGATCGGCTGAATCTCTATGTAGTCATAATACGACGCAATTTCAAGCAAATCCGCTCTCGGTCGGTTCTCAAGCATGGCATTAAACAGTTCTCCCTCCGAACAGGCAGAACCGATAATAAGCCCCTCGCGGTAATTATCAAGCACGGTTTTCGGTATTCTCGGATGCTTCTTATAATAATTAAGATAGCTGAAGGAAACAAGCTTATAAAGATTCTTAAGTCCGATCTTATTCTTGACAAGGATTATCATATGATAGGTCTTCAGCTTCAGGCAGTCAACCTTATCCGCCATTGCCGAAGTCATTGCCGATAAGCTCTTTATCCCCTCTTCGCTTAACTTCTCAACCATTTTAAAAAATATAAGGGCAAGCATTTCAGCGTCATCCGACGCCCTGTGATGATTAAAATCACCGAGTCCGAAATAATTGGCAAGTGTATCCAGCTTGTGCTTTTTCAGTTCCGGATTCACGTATCGGGACAGAGCTACGGTATCAAGATATGTGTTCGAGAAAGGAATTCCAAAGTCATCGCATACCTTGCGTATAAAGCTTGTATCAAAGCCGGCGTTATGAGCAATGAGGGTTCTGCCACCGGCAAAATCAAGAAAAGCCCTCACCGCCTCCTCCTGAGACGGCGCTCCTTTCACCATATCGTCGGTTATCCCGGTAAGCTCCGTAATACTGACGGGAATCGGTATTCCGGGATCTGCAAAGGTATTAAAAACATCAAGCACCTCGCCGCCTCTTACCAAAACCGCACCGATCTCGGTTATTCTGTCGTTTAGTGCGGAAAGTCCTGTGGTTTCAATGTCAAATACGATAAACTCACTGGAAGAAAAATCAGCGTCGCTGTCGCCGTAAACAGATCTCGCGGTATCATCGACAAAATACGCCTCCATGCCGTAAATAACCTTCATACCGGTCTTATCCGCCACAAGCATGGCATCCTGATACCCCTGAACATTTCCGTGATCGGTAATCGCTACGGCGGGATGTCCCCATGTATATGCCGTCCTGACAGCAGCGTCGGGCGGAATCAATCCGTCCATTGCCGACATCTGCGTATGAAGATGAAGCTCCACGCGCTTTTGAGGCGCATTGTCGGAGCGTTCAATCTTTTGAATCTCCGCGACAGAAAGAGGGGAAAGGATAAATTCACCGTCGAATTTGTCAATCCGTACGGAACCGCAAACAGCATACGCCTTTCCCTCCTTGAGCTTAGATATGAATCCGCCCGCTTCCTCGGCAGGAAGGATCGTCTTGCAGAAAATGGAATAATCGTCGTCCGTCAATGCAAAATTGATAATGGTTTTATCGCCTTTTCTGGTCTCCTTGGTTTCTATGGCATATGCCACACCCAATATACATACCCGCCGCATAGAGGTTTTCAATATTTCAATATTTCTGACCGGAACCGGATCGGAAATATCAAATTCGGTTCCCAAAATATAACTCGGAGAGGAAGTATCAAAAACAGAATTTCCTATGCGGTAATATCCTTCATCGGTTTGCTTTGCCTCCAAGAGATCGGTCCCCAGAAGCGGAGAATACTTTGGGGAAACCGGTTTCTCATTTTCGGCTATTTCAACGGAAGCTTTCTCCACTCTTTTAAACGAGTTGTCTGCCGGAATATCAAGCAGCGCTTTTGCCTGTTCCCTTTCATATCCCGCGTAATCGAAGCTATATCCTTCCTCCTGCTTTATTTCAACCTCGTAATCAAGCCCGAACTCCGATTTGATTATACCCGAAAGAAGCTGAGGCGTTTCGGCTTTATAAAGAAGCTCGATTCCGCCGTTTGAAAAACCGATTTCAATGACGATTCGCTTTCCGTCAAGCTTTGCGGAATAACTCTCAAAAAAGCCCTTTGATACCGCTCCGATACGCTGAAGCTCGGTAACAAGCTGTGGTATATACCGCTCGGAAAAAAGCTCCGGTGGATATGACGGAAGAATTCTCATCGAATTAATCTGATATGCCTCGCATATTTCGCTCTCAATATCGTAAAGAATTCTTTTTTCGACAATTTCGGGAAAAGAGGCAAAAGTCTCGATCATTTTCCGCTCCTTATCGGTTCTGATGCGGTAGTCCGAGACTTTTTCAAGTATTTTTCTGTATTCTTCTTTGGGAGAATACTTTTTAAATTTTTCAAGAAAAGATATTTGTCCGTCCAAATTCAATGTCCTTTCTTTCCATACACACTTTAATTTTCATGCTTCAGGGTATCTCCGACGATTCAATGCTCATAGATGACATAGAGATTTTTTCATCATTCTAAACAAAAAATCCGCAGACCATCGTATAAATCTGTCAAGGATTTTTGTAACGAATAACGGGAAACAGAGCAATCCTGATTTGAATAGTGAATTTTTAGAGATGCCCTTTACTCAAATTTCATTATAAAAAATGCGTTTTCAGTTTTATTGTACTTACAAAATACGGAATGTAATTATCCCCAAAAGAATGGTTACGCAAAGTGTAGGAATCGTCAAGCTGCGGCTTTGTCCCGTTCAGGTTGCTTTTTGAAAAAATCACTCTGAATCCCCAAAAAACTAAAAAAAGAAATTAGGATAGAAGGAGGTAGAACGAACCCCTGCAAAATACTTTGCCTTCAATCGGTATCATCATTTCAAAAAGAACCGTTTCATTCGCTCAGCTTTGTATACTCATTTCGAAATTATTCTGGCGCAGTCCTTTTCCTTTTTATGCGATTGATGAGCGTTTTGAAGATATCAGATCTACTTGCTTCCGAATAAAGCTCGGCAGCCTTTTCATTTCACGCATTTCGCCTTTCTCCGATTACCTCCACAGCAAATTTCAAAGAAACCGATTCAATAAGGGCTTGCCCGTCATCGGGTGAGCAAGAGCACTGCATCGCAGTACTGAAACAGAGGCGAATTGTATTGCCACTGATTTCAAAATGGAGCCCGCCGCCTATGGAGGCGGGGGGATATCACTTGTGCAGTTATATTTTTCTCATTCAGCCCTGCTGAATTTGTATCCGTATATTTTCAGTCAAGGCAGGAATAAATTACGTTCCGCAATCTCGGTTGATAATACTCTTCTCTCGGATTTAAACAATGCTGTACATAGAATACCGCGAGCTTTCGAGAAGGGTCAGCAAAAGCATTAGCTCCCGCCGCTCCTCCCCAACCGAACTCTCCTACAGAACCGTTTGATCCGGAAATCGCCTTATCGGTCAAGGTCCGAACACCAAAACCGTAGTTGTAACCAGCCAACTGCATCCAGTTAAAATTCTTACGCTGCTTCCAAGTCAGCCTGGGCGTTCTCATAAGCTCCACTGCGCCGGGCGATAAAATCCGACTTCCATTAACGCCTGTGCCGTGATTCGCCAGCGCTGCCATTAGCTTGGCATAATCGGATACTGTAGTGATAATACCGGCGCCGCCGCTGTCATACTCTTCTCCCAGAATATGTTCATTTTTCTTTCCGCAATTTACGAACGTACCGTTCTTAGCTTTTCCATATTTCTGCGCCTCGACAATATCAAAGCTGCCGTTTTCCCCCTCCGGCACAAAGCAATACTGCTGCGCGATTCCCGACACTTCTGCTTCGGTAACATGATAGCGGGAAGCTTCCATGGATAAAGGAGAAAAAATATTTTCTCTTACATAGTGCCGGAATTTTGTTCCGCTGATAATTTCAACAAGTCCGGCCAACACATCGTGACAAAGGCTGTATTGCCAATATAATCCCGGCTCAAAAGATAACGGATCGGAAGCAATACACCGCACAACTGTTTCAGTATTCATTTTGCCGCCTGTTATATTTTCGGCTCTTTGAAAAGCTTCGGTCCGCATATCATAGGTCAAGCCTGCCGTCATAGAAAACAGATCTCCGATTGTTATGGCTTGTTTGGCTTCTCTAAGACTGCCGTCGGTTTCTCTTACCGACATATATCGGTATTCCGGAATATACTCATAGAGCGGATCTGTAACAGCAAAGTATCCTTGTTCAAGAAGCTGCAAAGCCGCCGTCACCGTTGTGATTTTGGAACATGAATAAATATAGTAAGATTCACTGCCATCGAGTGGAATCCGTTTTTCCAAATCAGAATAACCGCTCTGATAGGAAAATACTCTCTTATTATCGACATAGATCTCGACCGCATTGCCTGGCGTTCGATCCAACGCCATATTGTCCATAAAGATTTTTACGTTTTGAAAATCCATTATACCGTATCCTCCTGATTTCCGATTGCCAATAAATATACTGAAATCTCGGACTGCTCCAACAGCTTCCGCTGCGCAAACAGATACAAACCGTCTCTCAGCAAAAGCATCTTCAATCTGTCACACCAATTCTGCATTTCCAAATAAACTCTGAAGCTCCTGCGTAAAAACGACGGGACAACAGCATAAAATTTCGATTTGTTTACGTCGTATGTTTTATAATTGATTTCCATTTTCCAAGCCCCCTCAATTGGTGAAAAATGCTCGTAAAAGCATCAACAAAAGAAGTAGTTCTAAGAAAATCATTATCGAACTGTAAAATTTAAGGCAATGCTGCCGCGTTCTGAGGGTACAGATGCGCTGTCGTATTTGTCGTTAAACGATATAAATTGAGGAGGTAAGAGCGACTCTCAGCCGACAATATTTGTGAAATATGGCGGAAAAGGGACAAGCAGATTGCAGTTAAGGCACAAGGCGTGAATTATGCGGTATTGCCTTAAATATCTATAATAATCAGCCCAATATCTGCTTTACCTCTTTCACAAGTGTCTCGGAAATCTCTGTCTCAGGAATTTTCCGAATAATTTCGCCGTGACGGAAAAGCAGCGCTTCACCGTCACCTCCGGCAATTCCGATATCGGCTTCCCGCGCTTCTCCGGGGCCGTTGACAGCACACCCCATAACCGCTACCGTAAGAGATTTATCCGTTCTGATGTGCGACAGCTTCTCTTCTGCCTCCGAAGCAATTCGGATAAGGTCGATTTTGGTTCTTCCGCAGGTCGGACAGGATACAACACGTATTCCTGCAGTATGACTGAGACCGAGAGACTGAAGAATGGCTTTCCCCTCTTTCACTTCATTAACCGGTGCATCCGTAAGCGACACTCTTATCGTATCTCCGATACCGTCGCAGAGAAGCGCCCCGATTCCTGTCGCCGAGCGGAGAGTTCCGAGTCTATGAGTCCCTGCCTCTGTAACACCAAGATGAAGAGGATAGTCACAGATTTCCGCAAGAATACGATTCGCTTTTATCATTGTCCTGACATCGGAGGATTTAACGGCAATGATTGTATCGTAAAAATCATATTTTTCCAACAGCCTGACGTGTGATACCGCACTCTCGGCAAGCGCTTCCGGCGTAGGAGAACCATATTTTGCAAGAAGCTCTTTTTCAAGCGAACCACCGTTTACCCCGATTCTGATAGGAATTCCGGCAGCACGGCAAGCCGAAATCACTGCTTTTACCCTATCCTCCCCGCCGATATTCCCCGGATTAATACGGATCTTATCTGCCCCATGTTCCATCGCT
>ERZ1106976.1962-NODE-1962-length-19308-cov-5.829014_pt1 | contig 19308 bp, 13 predicted proteins | sample MGYA00403687_ERZ1106976 | MGnify/ENA primary metagenome ERZ1106976 (study PRJEB35170, sample SAMEA104062446) | human gut metagenome | biome: human gut; feature: human-associated habitat; material: faeces | place: Denmark | collected 2013-02-22 ... | reverse complement strand
GTGTGCAGACCGACATGCTCCCGATTCTCGGTGATGAGACAGCGAAAGATCATTTCTATGAGCTGTTTCTGCCGGATACGGCAAAAGAGGACATCCTCTCGATGGAACTTTATCTGTACAACCGCGTGGAGGGCTCTATCTGGGGCGCCAGCAAAGAATTTCTGTCCAGCGGCCGCCTCGACGATCTGCAGAGCGCATTCGGTTCCTTAAAAGGATTCCTTGCCGCAAAAGCGACAGGTCAGGTTAATGTCTGCGCAATCTTTGACAACGAGGAAGTCGGAAGCCTTACCAAACAGGGCGCAGATTCGTCGTTCCTGACTGAGACCCTGCAGCACATCAACGCAGCGTGCGGAAAAGATACGATCGCTTACCACAGAGATCTTGCGGGAAGCTTTATGGTTTCTGCCGATAATGCACATGCGTTCCATCCGGCGCATGCGGAGAAATACGATCCGAAGAGCCGCGTCTACATGAACGGCGGCGTTGTCATCAAACAGAGTGCAAACCAGAAATACACGACCGATGCTGTTTCGGAAGCCGTAACAAAGATGATTTGCGAGAAGGCCGGCGTACCGTGCCAGGTATTCGCAAACCACGCCGACATTCCGGGCGGAAGCACGCTCGGCGCAATTCTGAACTCTCTTGTCTCGGTGACAAGCGCGGATATCGGAATGGCTCAGCTTGCGATGCATTCCCCGTATGAGACGGCAGGCGCCAAAGATACTGCTTATCTGGTGCAGTTCGCAAAGACCTTCTATGAGACGACACTGGTGCGGACAGAGCATGGATTTTTTCTGGAAGAAAAATAAAAGTTTAAGATAGAAAAAAGCGGCCGGCGGGACTTTTGAAAAGCCTCTGCCGGCCGCTTTTTGCGTACTTGCAAAGTGTGTTTTAAGGATCAGATTATTCTGTCCGGAGTGCCGTAACCGGATCGCTTTTTGCCGCTTTCTTCGACGGAATCAGACCGCCGATCAGGGTCAGAACGACGCTGAGTGCAATCAGAACAAGCGCCGGGACGAGCGGAAGAGAAGCACTGACCTTCGTCGTATCCGCCAGATGGTGGATCAGAAGGTTGCCCGGAATCATCAGAAGCAGCGAGAGCCCGATGCCGATCAGTCCTGCACAGAGTCCGATGATGAAGGTTTCGGCATTGAAGACCTGCGAAATATTGCGTTTCGAAGCACCGATCGCGCGCAGGATACCGATCTCTTTCTTGCGTTCCAGAACACTGATATAGGTGATGACGCCGATCATAATCGAGGAAACCACAAGGGAAATGCCGACAAAAGCGATCAGCACGTAGCTGATGATGTTGACGATATCCGTGACGGAGGACATCAGAGTGCCGACCATATCGGTGTACGAGATTACCTGCTCGTTTTTGCCTTCTTTTTCCATCGTGTCATTGTAACCGTCGAGGATGGAGACAACGTGTTCCTTGCTCTCAAAGTTTTTCGGGTAAATGCTGATCGAAGAAGGTTCGTCAAAATCAGCGTAGCCCAGTTTCTGCAGATTGCCCTCATAGGTGGAAGAGCCGGAAGAACTAAGAGAAGCGAAGAGCTCTTTCATATCATCCTCAGTCATATTCATCTGGAAGGCACTTGCAAAGGCATCGGTGTCAATCTTCATGGCATCGCCCATCGAATCCTGAAGAGAATTACCGACCTGCGTCATGGCGCGCTCCATCTCGGACTGAATTGCAGAGGCCATCTGCGTCATCATCTGTTCCATCGCGGAAGTGATCTGTGTCTGCAGAACCGAGGCGACAGAAGCGGAGTAGCTTCCCATAACGCCTGCCATGTAGTTTGTGAGCGCAGAAGAAACCTGGGACTGCAGTCCGTCGAGATCGACGATTTTTGTGATACCGCTGTTCAGCCGCTGCTGGCCGTCCGCCGTGTTCAGATAGGCGATAAAGTGCTGGCCCATCTCCGTCGGATCCGGCAGGCCGTTCTCCTTCACGTAAGCGAGATAACCGTTGGAAAGCTCCGTCGCAAGCGCAGTGAGCTGGTCGGATGTAATTTCGATATTGCCGTTGTTCTGCATCACCTCGGAAATCCAGTCGTTGATGATCTGAACAGCTTCTTCGGTCTGCAGATACTCCGCAAGATAAGCATCAAACTGTTCCGGGTCGGTGTAGCCCATCTTGATCAGGTATGCCTGATACCCTTTGAAGATCCGCTGAATGAGTTCCTGGATCTGTTCCTGTGTAATGGAAACACCGCCGCCTGCAATGATGGTCTGGATGTGGCGCCGCAGGATTTCCTGTGCTTCCGTGGAATTGATGTAGGAGACGAAATCCTCCTGTAAATGGGAATAATCCGCCTCCGGGTGCTCCGAGGCGTAGCCCTGATAGCCCTCCATGAGGCTGGAAGCCAGTTCCTGCATGCCGTCTTCACTGACATTGAGAGTAAGCCCGGATAAAATCTGGCCAAGATCAAGCTGCGGCAGTCCGTCGAAATTAAGAGAGATCTGACTGAGGTCAATCGCACCCGCGAGATCCATGCTGCTTCCGGCGTCCGCAAAGGCACTGGAAAAATCAAGGTTCATGGAATCACCGGAAAAAGCACCGGAGAGTGCGGAATCGTCGAACTGGAAAGCGTTCTGCAGCTTGTCCTCATCGACAGTGATAAAGGAATCCATATCAAGACCGCTGTTCTGATCCACGGTGCCGAATTCCTGATTCGTAAAGACATCGATGGAGGAGTCCGCCATCTGCTGTTTCACAATCTCGGATTTCTTTGCTTCCTCCACAACGTGGCGGGTCAGCGATGCCGGGTAATTGATGCCGGCGGTCAGGGCAGAGGCGGCAGAGTCAGGGGACGGCTGGACAATACCGGTGATTGTGAGCTTTTCGCCGTTGGCAACGAGCTTTTTCATATAGTCTTCGTTGTCGCTTTTATCTTTCCAGACCTGATACTGACTGTCGTATTCGTAGCAGTCGGCGCTGTTCACAAGACGGAACGTGGTGCCGAGGATATCATCGTAGGAATACGTGCCGATGGAGGAAGGGGTCTCGACGGTTTCTTCATTTAAAAACTGGCGGACCATCTCATCCAGCTCGAGTGCATCGCGGAGCCCCAGGGTGTAGAGCAGAAAATCACTCATTCCGCCGTCGGAAGTGAGGACAAGCACACATTCGTTATAGTTTTCCGGCCAGTGTCCGGCTTTTAAGTCGTACTGGTTCTCGTACAGGGAAGCGGTGTCCGGCATCTCGTAAAAGACGTTGGTGCTCATCATGGATGACATGATGCTGTTGGAGCTTGCGCCAAGGCCGAGCGAGCGGAACGACTGGTCCGGGTGCACCTGGCGGATGGAATCGCCGTTTTCGCGGTAGATCTGCGGCGTGACGGAGTAGGAATATTCGATGGCATTTGTGTAGTCGGAAATGCCGTCCGCACCGCCGTCAAGGTACTTTTTCAGGGAAGCGAGATCGTTGGAGTTCATGGTGGAGAACATGTTGGTCACGACTTCCTGGACTTTGATTTCATTCTTTTTGCCGGAATCTTTTGAGTCTTTGCCGGCATTCTGTGAGCCGACCATCATCGAAGTGAGGTCAAAGCCGGTGCTCTGGATCTGAAGAGGATATTCGGAGAGAGTTTCCTCTTCCATATTCTGAATATACTCGTTGACACCAGAGGAGAGTGCCAGAATCAGTGCAATGCCGATGATGCCGATTGAGCCGGCAAACGAGGTGAGCAAGGTCCGCGCTTTCTTGGTGCGCAGGTTATTAAAACTTAAGGAGAGCGCCGTCAGAAAGGACATCGACGATTTGCCCATGTTTTTGTGTTTGGGCGGAAGCAGGGTTTCGGAATCCGGCTCAAACGGGTTCGTGTCGGAGCAGATCACACCGTCACGCAGGGTGACGATCCGGTTGGCGTAAAGCTCGGCGAGCTCCGGATTGTGTGTGACCATGACGACAAGGCGTTCTTTGGCAACTTCCTGCAGCAGGTCCATGACCTGAATACTGGTGTCGGAATCGAGCGCGCCGGTCGGCTCATCGGCAAGCAGAATTTCCGGATCATTGACAAGAGCGCGGGCGATGGCGACACGCTGCATCTGACCGCCGGACATCTGGCTCGGCCGCTTGTGGAGCTGTTTTCCAAGACCGACCTTTTCAAGTGCCGCGATTGCTTTTTTGCGCCGCACCTCTTTGGAAACACCGGAAATGGTAAGCGCAAGCTCTACGTTTGCAAGGACGGTCTGGTGCGGGATCAGGTTGTAGCTCTGGAAGACAAAGCCGATCGTGTGGTTCCGGTAGGAATCCCAGTCGCGGTCCTTATACTTTTTCGTGGAAATGCCGTTGATGATCAGATCGCCGCTGTCGTAGCGGTCGAGGCCGCCGATGATATTCAGAAGCGTCGTCTTTCCGGAACCGCTCGGCCCTAAAATAGCGACAAACTCGTTGTCGCGCAAATTTAAGGACACATCGTCGAGCGCTTTCTGTACCAGCGTCCCGGTCCGGTATTCTTTTTTGATATGCTGAATCTGTAGCATGAAAGGGTAACTCCTTCTGTGATTAATATGTGAACAGTTGTCCTTTATTCTACAACGAAATACGGGAAAAGTCCCGGGCTTTAGAAAAATTTAAGAAAAGTTTATCGACAGAAAAAAAGTTCCGCCTCTGTTTCGGAAAAACAAAAAACGGAACTTTCTTTATCTGTGATACTTATGATGCCGGAAAAGTCAGACTTCCATCAGAAGACCTTTCATATAAGCTTTTAAGATTTTCTTTTTCTCCAGCGAAAGATTATTGTAAAGCGTAATGATTTCCTGCTGTCCTTCGGTAAGCTGCAGGGCATCCGGCTCGTCGAGAAAGAAATCGGCAAGTGTGATGCCGAAAGCGTCGCAGAGCTTCTGCAGGGTAGGGATGGTTGGAATATTGGTGCGGTTTACCATATTATTTAAGGTAGAATAGGGAATGTCCGCCTCTTTTGCAAGACGGTAATAAGTCCAGGAACGCTCTTTGCATAAATCCTGAATGTGCTGTATCACATCTTTATCTCTCATAAAAAGATACCTCGTATTCCTATGTAATGTAGCGGCATGAAAATTGCTACTCACATATATTATACGTCTGTAAAAGAATAGAAACAGATCTTAAAGAGAGATGCAGAAAAGCTGTACAAATAAGAAATAATGGGAATTTGAGAGAAAAAGAGAGAAAAACCCGGCAGGAAAATAAGGTCTCCCGCCGGGTTCTGCAATCGTTTCAAAGTCTGTGCTTCTTACTCTTCGGTGGAATTTTCTTCCATCTCGTTGAACTGCTCGGTATCCATCAGCTCGTCGAATGCGTCTGCTGCAATTTCGTACTCTTCATCGGAATCGATGTTGTCGAGGTTCGGCTGGCCGTTCTCTTCGTAGTAACGATACAGATAAACTTCGCCGTCTTCGTTCTCGCCGTTTTCATCGAGCGGCAGAAGGGCGATGTACTCTTTCTGGTTCGGAGCTGGGAAAATGGTCAGTACGGCACATTTTACTTCGGTATCGTCGTCCAGTGTCAGGGTAACAGTCGGCTGATCCAGATCCTGGCAGTCGCTGCCGCAGCTTGTGCAGTCTCCGCTGCAGGATGCGCTGTTGAATAATTCTTCACTCATTTGTATTACCTTCCTTTTTCGTGTTCAGGTCTTATCAGGTTCTTGTCTGCCATTCTAACAGATAATAGAAAAAAACACAATGGCTGTGCCGGGAAAGAAGAAAAAATGCGGCGGATACAGGAAAATACGGAAAAGATACAATAAATAAGAAAGAAAAAATGAAAATTTAGTCGTATTTTCTCTTGACTGTTTTCAGGTACAGCCTTATACTATCACTATTGAATCTAAATATACAGGCAGCTGAACAAACTTATCCTCAACTGCCGGGGAGGCAAAAAATGGATATCAGATTTGAAAAAAGAGAGCATTTACAGGAAAAACCGGATCAGAAAAACCTTGGATTCGGAAAACACTTTACAGACTATATGTTTGTCATGGACTGGGATAAAGAGCAGGGATGGCATGACGCAGCAATCGTACCGTACGGCGGAATCCCGATGGATCCGGCAACCATGGTACTTCACTATGCACAGGAAACTTTCGAGGGTATGAAAGCATACAGAACAGCAGAAGGAAAAATCCAGCTGTTCCGTCCGGAAATGAACGCACGCCGTATGATCAAATCCAACGAAAGACTCTGCATGCCGGGTGTACCGGAGGAGATGTTTGTAGAAGCTGTCAAAGCACTGGTTAAAGCACAGGAAGACTGGGTACCGTCTGAGCCAGGTACATCTCTTTACATCCGTCCGTTCATGTTCGCTACTGAGGCAAGCCTTGGCGTACATATGGCAAAATCCTACAAATTCGTTATCATCACCACTCCGGTTGGAGCATACTATGCAGAGGGCATCAACCCGGTTAAGATCCTGGTTGAGGATGAATATGTCCGTGCAGTCAAAGGCGGCACAGGCTTCACAAAATGCGGCGGTAACTATGCAAGCTCCATCGCAGGCCAGGTAAAAGCAGAGAAGATGGGATGCACCCAGGTTCTGTGGCTGGACGGCGTACATCGTAAATATGTAGAGGAAGTTGGAACCATGAACATCATGTTCAAGATCGCCGGCGAAATCTACACCGCACCGCTGGAAGGAACCGTACTTCCGGGCGTAACCCGTGATTCCCTGATCCACATCCTGCGTGACTGGGGCTACAAAGTAAACGAGACCCACCTGTCCATCGACGACCTGATGAAAGCAGGCCATGTGATGCTGATAGATAACGCGGATGCGGTGGGAAAGTATGAATCCTCCAAGAATGTCGTTACTTCCAACATTGCGGAAACCAAGGACTACGAAGGCGGCACGTGGTATGATTTTACCCTGCCTTTCAGCAGCTTTAATGCTTACGGTGCGGGAAGCCAGCCAATCGCAGAGTGGACGGATACTGCCAAAATGCTGAGATTTGTCTTTATTAACGGTATGGGAAATCCGGAAATATCCGTAAAAGATATCTATATCAGTGTGAATGAAAACGACGCTGCTCCTGCGGAAAGCTCACAGAGCGGAGAAGAAAATAATCCTGGTTCTCCTGATACAGGCACAGGGTTCATGCTTACGGTAATGACGGCTTTGGTATCCTCTGCCAGTGCTGTATTCATCAGAAAAAAACGCAGATGATAGGATACCGTTTCCCGAACTGCCGCCTTACGCGGCAGTCCGGGAAAAAATCACTGTTTACGGAAAGCTTCAGATCAAAGGAGGTACCGTCGTATGGGAAGAATAACACATAGTAAAATAGCACGACTTGCGGGAGTGTCTCAGGCCTCGGTTTCAAAGGCTTTGACCGGAAGCCCAGAAATAAGCGATGAAACGCGGAAAAAAATACTGAAACTTGCCGCAGATAACGGTTATTTTGAGCAAAAGAAGCTAACGAGAAAAGTCAGTAGCAGACATTACAGACCTTATATTGCCATTGTGGTGCCCGAGATCATCAGTATTAATTATGCGACAGAAGCTACAATGCTGGTCAGATCTCTTGACGCGGTAAACGCCAACGGCAGAGTATATATTTCCGACTTCGGCTCGGATAATTATAACCGAACCATTAATGAGATTCTTCAGAGTGAATATGCAGACGGGATTATTTCTTTTTATGATATTAATCCGGAGAGTGAAGTGAGTATTCCCTTTGTGTGCATCACGCAGTTTAATGTTGATCTGCCGTATAATTTGGTAAGCAGTAATCTGAAAGGTGGAATGAGGGCGGCGATAAAGCATCTTACCGATCTCGGGCATGAAAATATCGGTTTTATCGGCGAGATCAACACTATGCCGAAGGAAAAAATTTTTGTGAATACCATGAAGGAATTTGGGCTGAACCCCGAATTTATCTATTCCAATGATAACAGATTTGAGACGTGCGGTTACAGCGGAATACTGAAAATGCTCGATTCGGAGCATATGTTCCCGACCGCACTGATATGTGCATATGATGAAATCGCGTATGGGGCAATTAACGAGCTTAAGCTTTACGGTTATTCTGTGCCTGAGGATTTTTCAATCATCGGAATGAACGATGTTGTATTTTCAAAGGTAATGGAGCCAGAGCTTACATCGATTGTGCTTCACAGTGATGAGATGTGCGGAGAGGCAGTAAAGCTTCTGTGCGACGACATTCAGGGGGAACAAAAGGCAGCAAAGCATATAGAAGTGCAGTGCGATCTTGCGGTGAGAAAGAGTACCGCTAAGCCCCGTAAGGATATCATTATATAATATGAAATGTAAAAACACCAATAGAAAAACGATTTTTGGCGGCAATTGAAAAAGCAGACCGTTCCCAATCGGATTGTCAGACATCCGGATTCCGTATAAGGCGGAGGTAGGGCTTGACATGAAGCTTACAAAATCGGAGCCGGCTTTGCCGGCAGTATAAATAACATCTGTGCAATATAATTGCGCTCAGCAAGGAAAGTCTTTGATAGACAAGGACAGGGAATCAAATATGAACAATGGCGAAATGCTTATAGGCTGGTCGGAGGTGAGCATCACACCGAATAAACGTGTGGGACTCATGGGACAGTTTATAGAGAGAATATCAGAATATACCGAGACGGAGGTTACGGCTACCTCGGTAGCGATAAGCAGGGGAGAAGAAGCGGTTGTATTTTGCTCCTGCGACCTTGTCGGTGTGACAAGAGAACTTGTTTCGGCGGTGAGAGAGAAAATAACGGCTCGGGGAGGACCCGATCCCGATAAAGTTATAATAAATGCAACACATACCCATACATCGCTTCAGTATAAAAACGGGCTTGATACGTTGTCGTTCTCTACAGGGATTCTGGAAAGATATCTTCCGTATGAAAAAACGGAAAAGGTAACGGCGGAGGATGTAATGGGTGAAGATGAGGCGTTTGATTTTCTTGCGGAGAGAATAGCTGTCTGTATAATGCGTGCATGGGAAAACAGGAGATCGGGCTATATCGATCTTGCTTTTGGGCGCGCAGCAGTCGGAATGTGCCGCAGAGTCTGCTATTCCGACGGGTGCGCACTGATGTGGGGAGATACTTCACAGGAAAATTTCGTATCCCTTGAGGGCGGAAACGATTCTGGGGTGGAGCTTATGTATTTTCATGATACAAACGGTTCACTGGTCGGTGCCGCAGTGAATATCGCATGTCCGGCTCAGGTGCTTGAGCATCGGTTGTTTATTTCCTCGGATTATTGGGGAAAGGTGAAAAGAAGACTGCGGAAGAAATACGGGAAGGATTTTTTTGTGCTCGCGCTCTGTGCACCCGCAGGAGATCAGTGTCCAAGAGACCTTATTCGGTGGGTGGCGCCCGAAAGTCCTATCTCAGATCCGAATATCAGCCGAGAAGACAGAGTAAAACGTCGGGCTGATCCTTCCATGTTTGATATAGCCGGGGCGGAAACCGTCGGAAGACGTGTTTCCGACGAGGTGAGCGGAGTTTATGAGTCGAGTACATATGAGCGGGCGGGAATGGAATTCCGTCATATCGTCAAGAGAGTTTTGCTTCCGATAAGAAGAGTCACAAAAGCAGAACGGGACGAGGCGGAAAGAAAGATAATAGAGGCGGTTTCCCGTATGGACAAAGCAAATTTTGATTACAGTGACAACGCTGTTCTGTATGTATACGCCGGAACGGTAGCAAGATATGAAACGCAGAATTCGGTGCCGGAAATAGAGATAGAGCTTCATACAGTAAGAATAGGGGATGCAGTTGTCTCAACAAGTCCCTTTGAACTGTTTCTTGATTTCGGAAACCAAATCAGAGCGCGGAGTCCTGCGGCACAAACCTTTTTGATTCAGCTTGCTGGCGATTCGCTCGGATATCTTCCGACTGAAAAAGCCGAACGGGGTGGACATTACAGTGCTTATGTCTCAAGCGGAATTGTCGGTCATGAAGGAGGCGGTATTCTTGTCGAAGAGGCGCTCGGTGAGATCCGGCGTTTGTTTGAAGAGTAAAGGCAATACCGCCGGGTTCACGGCTTGCGCTTTGATGATGCATCTGCACCGTCAGAGCTCCGCTGTATTGCCAAAAAAATATACTGCAGAATATATTCCCGGAGAATATGTCCGGTTATCAGAGAAAGGTAGGTTATCGCGATGGGAAAAATAGCGTTTGCCGGTTTCGGAGAGGTGAACACACCGGCGGATATTATCATTCGAAAATGTGAAAAAGCAGCTGAGGAACTTGAAAAACTTGGCCTTGAGCTTGTTAAAGTATATCCGATTACAGACGATTATGAGGAAACAGCCATAACGTCAGCGCTTTCTAAATTAACAGATACGGAATATGATGCAATGGTGATTTGCATAGCAGGCTGGATACCCACTCATGCGGTAGTTAAGATTACCGAACGCTTCCGGCATATTCCGATCGTGCTTTGGGGACTGTGCGGCTGGATGGAACCGGACGGACGTTTGGTAACGACAGCGGATCAGGCAGGTACCTCCGCCTTGCGGGCGGTATTTGAAAGGCTCGGCTATACTTTCCGATATATATACAATATAGTGGGATTTCCCTCAAGGTCAGAGGAAGTTGCTGTATATTGCCGTGCGGCGTCGGCAGCCAGACGGCTTCGCAGCGCCCGTATCGGAATGGCGGGTTATCGGGACATGAATCTTTACGGAACTCTTTGCGACGGAATTTCGCTTAAACGTGAAATCGGCGTCGAAATTGAGACCTTCGAGCTTCTTGAAATGGTTCAAAGACGTTCAAAGCTAAAGGAAGGCGATATATCCCGTGTTATTACACACATGAACGGATGGCATTATCTCAAACCGGCTTTGGAGAAAAGCAGGAGAAATGCGGCGGAATGGTATCTGAGCGCCGAGGGACTTATAAGAGAACGCGGATACGAGGCAATTTCACTCAAGGATGTTGACGGAATGAAAAAACTTCTCGGATATCCCCCTGCGCCGGTTTTTATGCTTTTGGATCAACTGTCCGGCGTCTGTACTATTCCTGAAAACGACTGCTTGGGGGCGGTTACACAGCTTATGGTAAAATATATGACGGGACAGTGTGCGGCGTATCTTGAATTTTACGAGTTTTTTGCCGACAGAGTGCTTGCCGGGGTTCCCGATTTCGTGCCGGAGGAAATTACCGACGGAAAAGTGACCGTGATGCCGGCAGCTTTCGGAGAACTCAGTGAGGGAATACTCAATGTTTCAAAGGTAAAAACGGGTATGCTTACAATATGCAGACTCTATGAGAGCAATGGAAAATATTCGCTTCATATGACTTGCGGAGCGGGAAAAACACCGAGACGCTGGGAGGAAGCGGGTTGGACTCAGCCAGCACCTCAGCTTCCGGGGCTTGAAATCTTGATGGAACACACAGAAGCCTTTACGGAAAATGTTATGTGTCAGCATTATATTATTTCATACGGCGATAACAGGAAAGCGCTCCGCTGTCTTTGCGGGATTCTCGGAATCGCAGTGCTTGAAACATAATTCGTCCTTTTTCATGTGGTATGGTCATAACGAGAAAGATGGGTTCCGTGTTCTTCTGTATTTCGCGTATATTTTCTCTGTAAAAAGGTTTCAGCCGTTTTTATTTTCTCTGAAAACACAGGAGAATAGGAGAAATTTATTGCTATTTGTGCCGCCGCAGGCGGCGAAAGGGAGACTGACATGAAAAAATTACTTGGAATTGATGTCGGAACGACATCGGTTAAGGCGGGACTTTACGATGAGAAGCTTAATGAAATTGCTTCATACTCGGTAGATTATACCTTAATTTCATCCGGGGACAGGGTTGAATTCGACGCCGATGAGTATATAAATCTGCTGCTGGATTGTATCGATAAAGCTTCAGCGGGTTATGTCCCCGACGCAATCGCGATTGATACTCAATGTGAAACACTGATACTTGCCGATGAAAACGATGTTCCTCTTCGGAACGCAATCGTTTGGCTTGATAATCGGGCGTCGGAGGAGGCAGAGGAGATTGAGGAGTATTTCGGCGGCGAAAAAATTTATACCGTCACCGGTCAACCGCAGACAGCCGCTGCCTGGCCGGCGTGTAAGCTGCTGTGGCTGAGAAAAAATGAACCGGATGTATTTGCAAACATAAACAGAATTTTTCTTCTCGGTGATTGGCTGGTTTATAAGCTTACCGGAAATTTTGTTACGGAAGGAACTATTCAGTCCTCATCTTTGTATTTTGATATTAATACGGGAGATTGGTGGGACGGTATGCTTGAGTTTGTCGGAATTTCCCGCCATAAGCTTCCGTGCCTTTTGAAGAGTACCGATACGGCGGGAAAATATAAGAGTATACCGGTGATTATGGGCGCAATGGATCAGATTGCCGGAGCCGTCGGGGCGGGTGCCGTTCTGCCGGGAATCGTTACGGAGATGACAGGAACCACTTTGGCGGTATTCGCATCCTGCAAAAAAATCCCGCCCTACCAAGCAGGAAGCGTAATTCCCTGTCATTATAATTACAACGGAAGCTATTGCCGGCTGATGTGGACATCTGCCGCAGGACTGGCACTTAAGTGGTTCAAAAACGAATTTTGCGAAAGCAGTTCCTTCAGAGAACTGGACGGCCTTGCGGAAAGAGTGCTTCCTGGGGCGGAAGGAGTAAGCTTTGTTCCGCATCTCTGCGGTTCAACTATGCCGATATATGATCCTTCGGCGTCTGCCGCGTTCTGCGGGGTCAGACTCGGTCATTCCAAAGCCCATTTTATTCGGGCGGTTATGGAATCGGTCGCCTTTATGCTTAAAGAATGTCTTGATTGTATAGACGGCGATATTACGGAAATCCGTTCTTCGGGCGGAGGCGCTAACAGCGCGTTGTGGTGCAGAATTAAAGCAGATGTGACAGGAAAAACCATTGCAACGCTGACGAAAAAAGAATGTGCCACACTCGGGAGCGCAATTTTTGCCGGGGTGGGAATCGGTGCTTTCGGTTCTGTTGAGGAGGCTGCGAAAATGATTGAGACAGGAAAACGGTATTTCCCTGCAGGAAACGATTACTCCGAAGCGTATGAAAGATATCGGGATTATTGCCGCAGGGTAAACCCTGCGGACAGAGGTGAAAAAAATGTACAGTGAATATAAGATTAGGCCCCCGTATTTTGAAATCGGTCCGAAATGTATTATGTGGGGAGAACGTTTTCTCAGATTGGCAAAAGCGGTAGATAAAATTGCTGTCAAATACGATCTTGATGTAATATTAACACCACAGTATGCCGATATAAGACTGATTGCCGAAAATACCGAAAGAGTTCATGTATACGCTCAGCATATGGATCCTTTGCTTCCCGGCAGAGGACTGGGATCGGTGCTTGCCGAATCATTTAAGGAGGCGGGCGCCGTGGGGGTTATGCTTAACCATGCGGAGAAAAAGCTTACCCCAGAAATTTTAAGAGAAACGATAGCGCGTGCCGACGCGGTCGGACTCGCCTCTATTGTCTGTGCGGATACGGTTGCGGAGATAAAGGAAGTCGCTGGGATGCACCCGAATCTGATTGTTGCGGAGCCGACGGAGCTGATCGGAACGGGAAAGACAAGCGACATGTCTTACGTCAGGGAGACAATTGCGGCGGTCAGACGGATTAATCCCCGTATTATGGTGCTTCAGGGAGCGGGAATCTCTACTCCGGATGATGTAAGAAGGGTGATACTTGCCGGTGCCGAAGCAACCGGCTGTACAAGCGGGATTATTAAAAATCCCAATCCCGAGGGGATGGCGGAGGAAATGCTTTACGAGCTTCGCAGAAGCTGGGATGAGATACATACAGAAATAAAAATTAATTTTTAGGAGATAGAGAAAATGGAATTTAAAGTATATCAAAAAGAACTAGAACTTCAGTCGAGAGGATGGATACCCACATTTCACGATGTGTCAAGGGAAGTAATCGAAATCGTGAAGGCATCGGGAATAAAAAACGGAACGGTTTGTATCGCTTCTCATCATACGACATGCTCAGTTATGATACAGGAGTGTTCACATGATATAGATAAATATGATCTTGAATTTCTTCAGCATGATATACTCGATATAATGAAAAAAATTGTTCCTTCATTTGATGAGGAGCACGAATACCGTCATCCCGGACCGATACATACTCAGTTTGGCAGATATGTTAATGAACCGGGCGATGTAACTTCACTTAATACCGACGGTCACCTTCGTTCTGTTTTCTTTGGAAGAAGCGAAACTATGACGATCAAGGATGGAAACCTTGACGGCGGGGAGTTTGCTCATATTTATTTTGTTGACTGGGATTGTGTGAGAGCAAGACATCGTCAGCTCAATATTACCGTTATGGGAACAACCGATGAGGTTGAGTCAAGAAAATGGAATAACGGTGAAGTTATCAATACTCTTCGCAAATATACGGATGAGGAAAAAGCTTACGATATTCATTATACTCTTCAACAGCAGAGATAAAAAATTATTCTGGAGGGATGGATATGCTTACCCAGCGTCTCGGCTTTGAAAATCAAAAAAAAGAAGAGTATATTAAAGAGCTTGTGAAACTGATAAAACGTAATCCGGGTTCCTGCGATGAAGTATGGTTGGCAACCGATTACGGCTATCCGACTTTGGATAAACAGCTTGAATCGGCAAAACTTCTCGGAAATTCAGCAAAAATTTTGAGAGAAGCGGGAGTTAGAGTTTCTCTTCAGCTTTCCAATACACTCGGTCATGGGGATTATATGGGAGTACGCGACTGCAGCGGTCTTATCTATGAAGGTTCACCGGCAGAGAAATTTGTAGATGTTGACGGAATTGAGGCGGGATATAGCTTTTGCTGGTATGGTGATCATTTCAGGAAATATCTGGTTGAAACAATAAAAATTTATTGCCGTGAGGTACAACCCCACCGGGTTTGGATAGATGATGATTTTAGATATGATAATCATAGTCCGTCGGAACGGGGATGCATGTGTAATAGATGTTTAAAAAGATTTAATGATTACTATCATTCAAATTTTGACCGCACCCCGCTTGCTGCAGCTGTTAGAAATGATAATAAATGGAGAAGGTGTTTTGCAGATTTTATTAGAGATGGAATATGTGATACGGCAAAGCTGATTGCGAGAACAGTGACTGCGGTGTCTCCTGACAGCTCAATAGGCTATCAGCACGGAGCCGGCGGTCTTCCGGCTGATGAGGATTTTGCGGAGATATTCAGAGCATTACGCGCAGAGAGCGGGAAAACGGTGGGAACTCGTCCGGGAGCCGGAACTTATAATGACCATAATCCATCGGACATGCTGAGAAAATTGGATTGTATCCGTTATCAAAACAGCCTATGTGAGGGAGAGGTCGATGAAATAAGACCGGAAATTGAGAATTTTCCGCATGTGTGTTTCGGAAAATCTTCCGCCGGGACCTGTTATGAAACTTCGCTTTATCTTGCCGGCGGAGCCGATTCCATGAGTTATGCTTCGATGATGTATGACTTCGAGCCTTTGTCTTGGCATGAAGAATTTTTCAGTGATTTTTCAAGACACAGATGCTATTGGGAAAAATTGTCTTATCTAAGCAAGACAACATATGAATGCGGCATTACTCATTATTTACCGGATGATATATGGAAAAGAGATCTTGCGGCAGGCGAACATAGCTATGCATGGACAGAGGTGCCCTGGCATACAGGGAATGATATTCAGCGGTGCGGCATACCGGTATCATTCAGAAAGAACAGCAAAAATCCCATATATATGCTTACTGCCGAGGTAGCAGCTTGTATGAGTGACGACGATATCGAATATCTTGCAGGAAAACCTGTATTTTGCGGCGGAGACGCTCTGTCCTGTCTTTGCAGGAAAGGCTACGGGAGCTTTTTCAGTGCATCGGCAGAGCTATGCGATACGCTTCTGCTTTATGAGGTTTATACCGAGCATAAAATAAACGGAGATGCCGCTGGAAAACGCTGGGAGAACGGACTTATGCAGCGTTCGGGAAGCTATCTGACAGATATAAACGGCGAAACAGAAGTGCTTGGCTATTACGGCACTGACGGATTGGCTGCCCGGAAGATCTGCGACAACGATAAATATCCATTCGGTATATCGTCAGCAATTGTTAAGACCTCCAAGGGTGCGGAGTGGTATGTCTCGGGACAGTATCCGTGGATTTCTGTTATAAGCTGGAATAAACGCCGGCAGATTATAAACGCACTGGATCTGATTTCGGAGGCCCGTCTTCCTGTCATATCAACAGGACGTCATCAGGTGGTTCTCCTCCCCCGTGAAACCGCAGAGGGGAAAACAGCGTCTGTCAGTGTTCTGAATACTACGGTTGGAGTAGCAAACGGGATAACACTTGAAATACGCAGACCGGTGTGTGAAAGTGCGGCTGCGTATCTTCCCAACGGCAGCAGCAGCCTTCTTTCATCTATGATGAAAAACGGCAATCTCATAATAACGCTGCCCTCCGTTGCTCCGTGGGACTTGTGCACGGTGGTACTTGAATAATCGAAAGGATACATTTCATGAAAGTAAAGATTTTTTTATCGGTTCTTCTGCTTATGATGATTATAACGGCTGCGGCGTGTGCGAACGAAAAGGAGAATAACAAAGATAGCTTCTCTCAGACCGAGACGGCGGCGCCGATCATTGATAGCGGGACCGAATCTTCCGGAATAGAAATGGATGTTAATCTCGAAGGAGGGAAATATAAAAACGTGATATACAATAAAGACGGAATCAGAGTTATATTCGGAGCTGTAGGAGGGCTGAATCTTTTTGAACCTGACAGTCAAATCGGTTTTTTTGCGCAGGTTACCGGCGAATCGCTCAATGGAACAGAGGCAAGAGTTACTTTTACCTCGATATCTCTCAGAATCAATGAAGAAAAAAGCTTTACCATGAAACAGCCGGACGGAGGAACACATACCTATACAGGCTCATTTTCGGCAAAGCTTAACGGTGTGTATACGCTCACACTTGTATTGGAGGGAGATGTCCGTCTTTCCTTCAATGTAGGAGTGGTGCCGAAAAATAAAATCGCGTCTAATCAATTTTATTTCGGAGTGCAGCCTTATATTTGCCGCGCTTATACCTGGGGAACCGATTATGCAGTAGGAGGACAAACCTCTTCTGAGTCCGAGACGTCAATACTCAATACAATAGAATGGCTGGGGTGTAATCTAATACGGGAAGACGGAACGGTATGGGAAACCATGCAGCCGACCGAAACCTCCGATATCAATTTTACCTGGATGGATAAGCTGGTCAAGGCTGCGGAGGAGAAAGGTATTATTCTGAATTGGCTGCTTCAGTCTACTCCCAAATGGGCGGTAAAGGAGGAATATCTCTCGCTTACCGATGAAAATATGTATTGGTCGGTGTGTCCGGAAGAGGAGAAGTGGGATGCTTATGTTACAGCGCTTGCCGAGAGATATGCGAATAATGAAAATATCTTTTGGGAGATATGGAACGAGCCTGATTGGGAGTTTTTCACCGGAAAGCCGGAGGACTATCTGTTTCTTCTTGAAAGAACAGCAAAAATCTTCAGGGCAGTAAATCCCGATGTTCTGCTTTATCCCGGAGGGCTGACGGTGGTGAACGATCCGTCGGATTACAGATACAAAGACAGCAGACCGTATTTTGCGGGATTCAGAAAATTGCTTGATAAAAAGCTGATCGATACGTTTTCCATACACATTCACGGTCAGTTCAACGACGGATATTTTTTCAATACTTTGAACGAGATGACAAGGCAAGCTGAGGAAGCGGGACTCAGTATGGAAGGCATATATAATACCGAGGCGGGGCTTTATGAGACAAACGAGCAATCTCAGGCAGAGCATCTTATGGCAAAGATTCTTTATACACGGGGGCATGACTACAAGATGTATGTTCAGTATTCATTCCGCGCATTTCCGGTATCTCCTGAGGACGGATGGGCTATTTTTGACAGCTATCTTCAGCCCAAAAAGGCGGCGATTGCCTATGCCGTACTGATCGGTAAGCTCGGACAGTGCAGGAAAGTCTGTACGGTAAGCGATAACCGTGCTCTTTACGCGGATATTTATTCCGATGGAGAACAGAGCGTGGTAACGGTATTCAGCGACGGTATCTCAAGCGGAACATTAAAGCTTCCTGAAGGAAAGACATTTAGTGCTTACGATATGTACGGAAATCCCATAGAGGTAGGCGGATCGGTAAAAGCCTCGCTTGCTCCCGTTTATCTTGTCTTTGACGGAGAGCTTACTTCCGATGGATTTGTTTGCGAATAAAACGATATGAAAAAAATCAACGGTTTTGGGATTCATGAAAATGGTGCGGTCGGAAGAAAAACGATGGATCGTTTGAAAGAAATATTCGGGGAAAAGCTTCGTGAGAGAGACTGCGTTTGGGCAGAGGGGGGTTATACGCTGGAATTTCGGATCGACCCTGAGCTTGGAGACTGTTATTCCCTTATTCCCGGAAAAAATACGGTTCTGCTGTCAGGCGGAAGGGAATCGAATCTTTTCGCCGCGCTCGGAAGATTTATGACGGAATCGGAATTTGACGGACGCGGGGGATTTATTCCCCCGCACTGTTCTCTGCACCATGCTTACAAAATACAGCTTCGCGGTATTTACTTTGCCACTCATTTTTATAATTATTATCATGAAGCGCCGCTTGACAAAATATATGCTGTTATTGCTGATATGGCGCTGCGCGGCTGTAATTCGCTTCTCGTCTGGTTTGATATGCATCATTATTCTGGGATTCACTCTGAGAAAGCAGAGAAAATGACAGAACGCCTGAAGCGGATTCTTCACTATGCGGAATCGGTCGGAATAGAACCGTCGCTGCTTATGCTTGCTAATGAAGGTTTTGACGGGACGCCTGAGACAGTTCGTGCGGAAAATAGGATTCAGAATGGGTATACATCCCTTATGGCAGGGTTTTATAATACTGAGATCTGTCCGTCAAAACAGGGCGGAACGGAGGAAATTCTGCGTCAAAGAAGAGAGGTTCTTGAAGCCTTTTCGGATATCCGTTTAAAATATTTCTGTATCTGGCCGTATGACCAAGGGGGATGCAATTGTGCAGAATGCGCTCCTTGGGGAATAAACGGCTATTTGAAGCTGCTTTCCGGGTTGAAAAATGTTATTAAATCCGTTTTTCCGGATGCAGAGCTTATCCTTTCCACATGGTTTTTTGACCGTTTTACCAGCGGAGAGTGGGAGGGAATATTAAAGCGTATAAAAACAAAAAAGCTTCCCGTGAAGCCTGAATATATAATGGCTTATTTTTTTGACGAGCTTCCGGACGCAATAAAAGAAAACGGATTGCCGGAGGAGATTAAGTTTATATCTTTTCCGGAGATCAGTATGCAGGGAGCGTCTCCCTG